>Ga0079226_10000493_pt1 | contig 27627 bp, 29 predicted proteins | sample Poulit2014_FD_76345 | JGI IMG/M metagenome (GOLD analysis project Ga0079226, IMG submission 76345) | Agricultural soil microbial communities from Georgia to study Nitrogen management - Poultry litter 2014 | ecosystem: Environmental > Terrestrial > Soil > Agricultural land | place: USA: Georgia...
CATGGTTCAACTACCTGAAAAAACTTATACAGTAAATAGCGATGGTAAGGAAGTACCAACAAAAGGTGGGAAGGCTGCCTATGAAGCAGGTTTTAAATCTATTGATGAAATTTCACGTGAACGAATTCGTCGTGCAGCAGCTAAAATTAAAGCTGATAATGATTTAACTTTACCTGAGAATTTTGATGGTAGCTTTAAACATTATAGAGTTGTTAATCCAACTAAACAAACACTTGAATTAATAGATAAGGCAGGCGAAGATAATGAATCTAACTAAAGCAGTAGTATTATTAGAAACTAGATATAAACCAGTTAAAGAGTGGCCAGATGGAAAAACAGTTCCAAAAGATTTGCCAGAAGATGAAGAATTAAAAAAAGCCTGGGAAGTTATTATTGATAGTCGTAAGCAAAAAACACCAAAAGAAATTCAAGCCAGAAAGACAAAGGATGTCTATAAAGATTTCTCAAAGCATAAAGAAGAAATGAAACAAGATATCCTAGATGGTTATTCACTTAGAGAATTATCAAAAAAGTATGGCCCTACAGATATGATAAGGGGACTAAAGCGAATAAAGTTATATGATTTGTTCAAGAAAATGTGTCCTTTAAAAATAGGCTGGTATGCATACAATGGTCAAAATACAACCTTTTTTAAGAACATAGAAGAAGCAAGAATATTTACAGACTCACCAAGTAGAGAAGAGTTTTATCGAAAGTACCGTAAAAATGGTAAGAGTTTTGAAGGCTATGAATTTTATAGTTTTCAGGAGTTCAAGGAAATTAATCCTAACGTTCCCAAAATCGTTGATGAATATTTAAAGCATAATGGTGAAAAAGTAACCTTTTTAAATTTATAATAGAATTAAAACAATAAGCGAGGTAAAAGAATATGGAATACAGTAGAGAAGAAACAGAAGCATGGTTATATGGCGATGGTGAGTTACCAGAAAAGCCAGGTCAAAGCACAAGAGATGAAGAAATTAAAAGGTTTGTATTTGATGATGTGATCCTAACCCTAGATAAAAAACTCAACCCAACTATCAGAAGCAAAGGGGACGTTAAAGTAAAGCTAGTATCATTCAACTATGAACAAAAGATAGTCAAAGGTAAAAAGGTAGCTATCTTAAGACTAGCTTATCAAAAAGGTAAAAACGTTATTAGAATCACTAAGGAAACTTGCGAGATATAAAAAAGACCCCTAACAAAATTAGGAGCCAGGCGATATACCAAAATCAGTATCTTTAGTATATCGCTTTTTTGTAAAACACAATAGAATACACGTTTGTTTATTAAATGGTGCATATTGATATAATAAAGATATTATAAAGTATTAGGAGTGAAAATGATATATGCAGATAGACAAGGTCAAAACCGCAAGCAACGTTAAAAATTTCTTGAAATATGAATACGATACGTACGTACACATTGTTAGTGCGAACCCTGCTTATATACAATCTCCTAAGCTTGGCGATGTCGTTGTTAGTGGTGGAGCTAGTAATGGAATCTCAGAAAAATATGATAAGTATTTACATGCTAAAGAAATCGTGGAAGGTGTGCAGAATAGTTTGCGCGATGGATCGTTGGCGATGGAATTAACGGTCAGAAAAATAATTGAACACTATCCATTGTGGAAGATTACTAATCAAATTCATATCTCTAAATCACACTTTTATTATTTAGAGAAAAATTATCTATGCGAATTCGCAGATATTTTTGAAATGTATCCAGGTTGTCCGGATCTACATATTTATAAATAACATGTTGTTCAAAGATTTTAAAAAAAGCATATGCTATTATAATGACATACAGTATCAAGGTTGATCGCTTTATAGATCTGAGTTAACAATTCCAATAAACTGTATAACAAATTTTCATAGAAGTTTTTTTAACATTAAAGTCTAGTTTTTATACTAGGCTTTTTTGTTTATGATAATAAAAAAGCCCCCGCCCAAAATAACGGGCCGGGGGTCTCAAAACTGGAGGGGGGGGGTAAAAAATTATCCCCCCAACTTCTAATCGGATGTTATATAATAGAATATAGGCTTATTCATAAATTAATCAATTAACAACCGGCGTAGCACAAAGGAGTATGTCTGATCGTAATTTCATTTCCCGCAAACTCTTAGGAGGATGCATGTTTTTATTATAGCATGTCTATTCAAAATAGTATTTGAACAACAGCATGGTTAGAAAAATAAAATCATCAAAATATGCTAGAGTTAATAATGAAAAAGGACTGAATTGAACGTTGATTTTAAGCGTTAATTAAGGCGATTATACAGGTTATTCAACGAACTCATGCTTAGAATGCGCCTAAGAAGAGCCTTGATTTTATCTTTTTGGCCAAGAAAATAACAGTATCAAAGAAATATTTTTGATTAGATGGAATTAAGCTGATTTGTTGTTGATGAATCTGTTGATGAATCAAAAGAAAATGTTTAAAGCAAATAAAGAAACTTGATTACTATTTGCTGGAGAAAAATAGAAATGAGAATTTGTTGGGAGAAGTGAAACAAAAGCACTTGCATCTGATGTATGCCACTATCCCAAAATAAAAAAAGATAGACAACTAAACTCAAACCAAGTTCAGCAATCTATCTTTTGACAGTGGTCACTGTGCCACTCCCCAATCTCAAACAATCTCTAGCAAGAAAGCTGGAAGAGCGAAACTCGAAAAAAATTTTTCGTCAACGCTCCACCACCCCCCCAGTCTCAAACAATCTTTTTCAAAGCCTGCAATAAGCTTGAACCTTGAAAAACTTTAGTTTGAAATTTAAAACTGTTTGACGTGATCCATAAAATACATTAAATATTTTCTATCAAGGATCTAGGAAGGCTTTAAAATTTGTAATCAAGTATCTAAGTAAATTATAGATGCAAAATACAACAGTTGTACCATGCTTTTTTTTGAGAAAATTTAAAAAGGTACAACCGTTGTAAATGTAAAGTAAAATTAAATTATGATAGTTATATATAGGAGGTTATAAAATGGCTGTATCAAAAGCACAAATAAAATCTAATAGGAAATACGAGCAACGGAACCCACAACAAACAGCATACATGCGAGCTAGAAGGAACGTTAAAGGATTCATAAAGCCGGGGGCTGGTACTAAATTAGAAAAATCTATTGAATGGCGCGGGGTTGATGATTATAAAGCGGATCTATTGGAACTAAAAGCCTTGATAGATGATAGATTGAAAGAATTGTAAAAGTTACTATAATAGGTAACTTTTATTTTTTTGAACTTTTTTATAAAAAATACTTGCATTTAAAACGTACGCGTTTTATAATAAGTATGTAATCAAGGGAAGGGCAAAACAAAAGCCCTTAAAAATTTACTTTTTATAAAACGTACGCGTTTTATAAAATTAGGAGGCTTTTAAAATGATCAAATTGCAAAATCAAGTTTCTGTTATTGTTCCAAAGAAAACAAATGACGGAAGATCAACAAAATCAGTAATTAACAAAGTAAACAAACTTTTTTGTTTAAACTTTGGCGGAACTTCTATTTTAGAAGTTTCTGGATATTGGGTAAACAATGGAAAAGTTTACCATGATAACAATTTGAAAATTATTTCAAACGTTGAAAATATTGACGTTGAGACAATCGCGGAAGCTGCGAACATGGTTTTGATAGAATGCGAACAATTGGCCGTATCTGTTGAGATTAACGGCGCTTTGTACATATTCGATACAAGCGACAGCATCGCGGAAGAGTTGGAAGAAATAGTAATGGAAGTTGAAAAATAAAGGGGTCTTTAAAATGAATAAAAAGAAACTTGCTAGAAGATTCTTAGAAGATAATTTAGATATTGATTTGAATTATCTAGATGAGATAAAGAAACAACCTAAAAATAAAATTGAATTTATGGGCGGTGTAAAAGGTTGGTATTTATCAACTAAATCAGATTATAAATTAATAAAAAACGCGATCGAATTCGCACAATATAAAAATAAATATAGTGATAGAAATTGGATCACTGTTAATAATTTATGGCGTGAAGTTGTAAAAGAAAAATTAATTTTAGGAGGTTATTAAAATGATGAAATTAGGTGCGGTAGAAACTATTAAGGAAGTTGTAAAAGTTAAGCAGGAAGTTAAAACCTGGAAAAGGATGCAAATATATTCTAGTCAAGATCTAGGTAATATAATCAGTGAAAAAATTGGGAGTGATACACAAGAAAATTTTGTATTGATTGGGTTAAATACAAAATTACAAGTAAATATGTTAAGTATTGCGTTTGTTGGTGGTGTGAATACTGCACATGTTGAGATGCCGGCAATCTTTCAAAGATTGTTAATGTCTAATAGTTCTCAATTTATTATTGCACATAATCATCCAAGTGGTAATTTAACACCTTCTGAGGAAGATATACATTTAACTAGAAGGATTAAAAAAGCAGGTGCTTTAATGGGTATCAAGTTACTTGATCACATTATTGTCAATAATGAAACATATACAAGTTTCGCAGAAAGAGAAATTTTATAAAAGGGGTTTTAAAAATGATGAAACAAAAAGAATTACAAAAAATTTTCACACAAAAAATGAATGCTAACCAACGCCGGGCGGTTTTTTGTGGATTCTTTAGAATGGCGGCGGAAGGGTACCGCGATATTAAAGAAGTGGATGCGGAAAACGTCCGCCGGTTTGTAAATGGTAAAAGCGTTAATTTTTCAGATAATAGTAGGATCTTGCTATATTTGGAAATTGTCGCGGTTAGATTAGATCTAATTAAATGGGTCAATTTAAGTGATAATTTAAATATTTATATTGATACTTTAAATAATCTATTAATTAATATAGATTATAAAAATGCTGCGGGGTCTTTCTTAGAAGATATGATCATTGAAATAAAAGTAGCAAAAGAAACAAATTCTTTTAAAGAAAAAATAGAATACGTTTCAGACTTTCAAGAAAATTTATTAAGTCTTGAAATTATGGAACTTTTAGAAGATTGTTATTATAACAGAGATTTATTAATAGATTTAATAATAAAGCAATACAAGCAGCAAGGGAGGCGGATTAAATGGGAAAGTATACAACATACACCACCGCGAACCCGGAACGGCAAAAATACACTAACGCGCGTAATGCTGCTAAAAGTTTCATACTTCCGAAAAGTGAACTAATTAGAAGGCGAAACGAACGGCAAAACGATTATATAGAAAATCTAGAAACTTTAAAATTTATGATTGATGATAGATTGATGACGTTAAAAGGTTAAGGCTTTAACTAGCTTTAACCTTTTTATTTTGCTTTAATTTAATAAACTTTAGGAAGATTTAGGAAATAAAAAGAATAACATAAGACTTTATAAAACTATTAAAATGTTATTATAGTAAATAAGAAAACATATAATAAAGATGCAACTAATTTATTTTAGTTGCTTTTTTTAATTCTAAGGGGTTTTAGTATGGTTGTTACAAAATTGACTATGCAAGGCGGAAAGCCTTCTAAACAACCTTATAACAAGCGTGTGCGAACTGATAACGATCGCACATATAACCAACGTCGCGCAATCACTAAAAAAGCTTATCTAGATTTTTATCACTCTAAAGAGTGGAAACAAACGCGCGCGGAAGTACTCGAACGCGATTTATATATATGCCAAATGTGTGGCGCTGCTGGTAATATAGTAGATCATATAATACCATCTTTGACAGACTGGAACAATCGAACTGATGCGGACAATTTAGAAACACTTTGCCGCCGGTGTCATGATTTGAAAACATGGAAAGAAAAACAGCATCAAAAAGGAAAGGTTAAAAGATACATGATTATTAATATCGTTGTTGGTTTACCTTCTGAAGATAAACTTAATTATATAAATAAACATAAAACAAATAATGATTTGATATTAGATTTTGATAACTTGATGCATGCATTAACTGGATTAGATTTATACAAACACAACAAAGATACAACGTATTATATAGACTTGTTTATGTCTCAAGTTGTAAGGCTGCTTAAAGATGATACTAATTATAATAATGTTTGGATAACTCGCACATATCCAGACAATAATATTATTAATCTATTATCTAATTATCATGATATTAATAAGATCTTTATTGATACTTTAGAAGAAAAAAGTAAAATATTTTGCAAAAAAAATAATTTTGATTTTTATAAAATAAAAAATAAATTAAATTCATACGATTTGACCGGCTGGAAACACCTAAAAGCCCCCCAACAATAACAACGGGGCCACCTTCAGACGGGGCGTTTGAACGGGCATGCTCCCTTCTGTATGAAAAATTCCAACAATTTTTGAAATTTTGGACAAAAAAATAACCCTGGAACTTTAAACAAAGCCCAGAGTTATGCGATTTCTTTTAAATTCATCATAGCACGGGAGTGATAACTTGGCAAGGAAACAAAAACTATTAAGAAATTCAACTGGTCACCTTAGAATGGTGGAGCAAGAAGCTAAATATAAGGCTGAATTTCTGGCTAAAGATGGTTTGCCGGAATTGCAAAAAACACCTCCGCGTCATTTAGATTCAGTGGCCAAAGCTGAATATCGAAGAATTGTAGACACTCTAGGAAAACTACCTTTACGGAATTTAGACCGTACAGAATTAGAACTATATTGTACTTGGTATAGCGTTTATAAAAATACACTCATAAAGCTAAAGGAAGAAACTGATCCAGATGAGATCAGTTCTTTTGTTTCTACACTTGATAAAGCAACTCGTAACATTAAAGGCTTAGCATCTGATTTAGGTTTAAATGTAAATTCACGTATGCAAATGAATATGCCAGAAAAGGAAGAAGACAAACCAAAAAGCTTAAAAGAAAGATATGGTATGTCATCATGAATTATGTTAAAGATTATGCTGAAAAGGTCATTAGTGGTGAGATTTTAGCAGGTAAAAAGGTTATTTTAGCTGCTAAAAGATTTATCAATGACTTAGAACGACAAGAAGATGATGATTTTGAATATTATTTTGACAATGAACGAGCAAACAAAGTTATAGGATTTATGGAGATTTTGCCAGATCCTAAAACAATGCAAGCTTATCCATTGGCAGACTTTCAAAGATTTATCATTGGTAATATGTATGGTTGGTGGCGAAAAGATGATAATTCTAAGCGTAGATTTCGTAAAGGAATGTTATCTATGGCCAGAAAAAATGGTAAATCAATTCTTATTTCTGGTGTTGCATTATATGAGTTTTTATTAGGTAATTCACCTGCATTTTCTAGACAAATTTTCTGTACTGCTAACGACAAAAAGCAGGCTAACATTGTATTTACGATGATTAAGAAACGTTTGAATTCATTAAGATCTAGAGATGGTGATACTAAGCGTGGAACTAAGGTAGTTCGCGATGAGATTAGAAACTTAGATGATTATTCTTATGTTCGAGCATTATCTAAAGATACAGGCACTGTCGATGGTTTCGAACCACACATTGGTATTCTAGATGAATATGCAGCAAGTAAAACAACTGAAATGATGGAACTTTTAGAGTCTGGCCAAGCCTTACTAGATAATTCATTGATTATGATTATTTCAACAGCTGGGTTTGATTTGAATGCACCAATGCATACAGTTGAATATCCTTATGCAACTAAAGTTTTAAAAGGCGACATCATTGACGATACTTACTTTGCTTACATTGCTGAACAAGATAGTGTAGATGAAGTCGAAGATCCTAAAAATTGGATTAAATCAAATCCTATTTTGGCAGTTGACTCTTTAAACGATCAAGTTAATGGATATTTGCAAAAGCGATGGACTGAAGCTAAAGAGAAAGGCACGAAAAATGCAGTTTTAGTAAAGAACTTTAACATGTGGCGTCAAGCAGAAGAAGATTCATACATGGATGTAGAAACATGGGAAGAAGCAGAGATTGAACCGATTGATATTACTGGCCAAAGAGTATGGTTTGGTATTGACGTTGGTAAATCTTCTGACTTATATGCGATATCTTGGTTAATTCCACAAGAAGGATATTGGTATGCTAATTCATATGCTTTTGTGGCTACTAAGTATGGTTTAGACGCTAAAATTAAAGCTGATAGATTAGACTATCGAAGACTTCAGGATTTAGGTCAGTGTGAAATTACTGAATTAGAGAGTGGAATTATTGATGTTGAGCGTGTCTATCAATGGCTAGATGATTTTATCACTCAAAATGATTTAGATGTTCAAGGGATTTGTTTTGACCCAGCTCAATATGGTTCCTTGCTAACACAAATTGAAAAAAATCATCCTGAATGGGAACAGATTTCGATTAGACAAGGAACACTAACTTTATCAATGCCAACTAAGCAATTCAGAGATGATGTTTTAGACCACAGAATTAAGCATCCAAACAATGAAATCCTAAGTGGAGCAATTGCTAATGCAGTGCTTAAATCTGATAACAATGGTGTACGTATTGATAAGAATAAGTATGCTAACAAAATTGACGCTTTGGATGCATTGTTAGACGCGTATGCAGTATGTTTTAGAGAAGATATTGATAACTATTTAACCAGTGAAGATATCTTGAATAGTGATTTTGGCTTTTAGGTGGTGATGAAGTGAAATTTCTACAGGATAATGAACCAGTTATTATATTTATTTTGGCTTGTATTTGCTTAGCATATACAGGCTTTTTGTTTAGTTTTAAAATTGGCTTTCTGATTATTTCGATTGAATTGTTTGTTATGGCAATTATTTCTTATTTTCGAGGGTGGTGATATAGGTGTTATTTAAATTTGAAAAAAGAGATTGGGCTAGTGATTATCTAACGCAAGGAACGTTACCAAGCTGGAATAATTCTGGCAATTATATAGGAATTTCTGCCTTAAAAAATTCTGATATTTTAACAGCTGTATCACATATCGCATCTAATGTGGCCAGATTTCCAATTGTGGCTTTGGATAAGCAAAATCGTAATAAGACCCCCGAAGAGATGGACTATTTAATTAATAAGTCCCCCAACGGAACAATGAATGCTTATCATTGGAAGTTTGTCATGACAGTTAACGCAATTTTGACCGGCGATGGTTTCTCTAGAATTGTACGTGATCCTAAGGATAACAAACCACTTGATATTGAGTATTATCCAACATCTCAAGTATCGATTGATGATAGCGATGTTACTAATGTTAAGTATCACTTTACACCGATTAACGGTAAAGAAATCGTTGAACCAATCGACAATGTTATTCATTTTATGTTTTTTACCTATGACGGTATTCATGGGCGCTCACCACTACTATCGCTAAAAGATGAAATTGGATTACAAGAAGATGGGATAGCCACTTTGAGACGTTTCTTTAAATCAGGTATGAAAGGCGGACTTTTAAAAGCAAAAGGTAAGCTTAATAAAGAAGCTCGAAGAAAAATGCGAGAAGAATTTGAGTATGCACAACGCGGAGCAACAACTGGTAGTCCGATTGTTATAGATAGCAATACAGAGTATTCGCCAATTGAAGTTGATACGAATGTTTTACAGTTAATCAATTCAAATAATTACTCAACATCACAGATTGCTAAAGCATTGCATATTCCAGCTTACAAGTTAGCTATTAATAGCCCAAACCAATCAATTAAGCAGTTGAACGAAGATTTTATCCGTTCTGATTTACCATATTATTTCAATCCGATTGCTAGTGATATTGGAAATAAAATGTTAAATCCAGAAGATAAAAGGTTATTGAGAGTGGAATTTGATACCAGAAAAGAGACTGGTTTGACCGTTACAGAAGCAGTTGCTGCATCAAACGGAACGATGATTACACCTAATGAAGCTAGATATCTAATTGGGCTAGAGTATTCAGATGAACCAGATTTAGAAAGGTTTCAATCAACGCTTAATACAGTATTTTTGGATCAAAAAGAAGAGTATCAAAAGAATATGCAAAACAAGGATAATCGCTTGAAAGGTGGTGAGGAAGATGGACAAGGAAATCAGGCAAGTAACAACTAAAATTGAGTTGCGAACAGAAGGAACAGAAAGCGATCCGGAAGAAGTAATCGAAGGATATGCTTTGAAGTTCAATCGTGATTCTAGCGTATTAGGTGGTTGGGTCAGATTCATTGAAAGAATTGATGAACACGCTTTGGATAATGCTGATATGTCAAATGTAGTAGCAACCTTTAACCATGATAATAATCAAGTTTTAGGCAGATCTAATGTTAATTTAGATTTAACTGTAGATAATATCGGTTTGAAGTTCAGAGTTAAACCTACAGACACCAGCTATGCTAAAGATTTAATGGCTAATATTCGTTCAGGCGTTATTAATCAATGTAGTTTTGCTTTTACTATTCCAGAAAGTGATGATGCTCAAGAGTGGCGCGATGCAGATCAAGATGGAGTTGATTATTATCGTGAAATTCGTCAAATTGACAAAATTTATGATGTATCTGTCGTTACTACTCCAGCTTATCCGGATACAGAAGCAACTGTTGGGCAACGCTCGCTAGATATGCTTAAGAAAAAACAAGCAGAAAAAGAGAGTAGAGAATTAGAACCTTTGCGAGAAAAAATGCTATTAGAACTCGAAAGAGAACAATTATTAAGAGATTTATAGAAAGAAGGAGATTTCATGAATATCCAAGAACGTATTCGAGAATTATTAGATAAAAACAAAAAACTTCGCAGTCAAATTGAAGATAATACTGTACAAGCTCGTACGCTTTTGACTAAAGAAGATGCTGTAAAAGATGATTTAGATAAAGCTAAGAAATTACGTAGCAAGTCTAAAGAATTAGAGGGAGAAATCCGTAGTAATGAAGAAACTATTGCAATGTTAAAGGAGTTAACAGGCGGTTCTCGTTCTAACGGTGATAATGGCAATGATGGTGTAAATGAACGTGAAGCACTTAATGTTTACTTGCACACACGCGATGCAGCAAGTGCTGGATTAAAGACAACAGACGCTGCAGTAACGATTCCAGAAAGTATCGTATACAATCCAGAAAATGAAGTAAAAACAGTAACCGACTTATCCCAACTTGTTACTCAATTTACAGCTACAACAGCATCTGGTAAATACCCAATTTTAAAGAAAGCTACATCTGCATTGCATACTGTTGAAGAATTAGCGCAAAACCCAGATTTAGCTAAACCAGAATTCGAAGAAGTAGATTGGAAAGTAAATACATATCGTGGTGCTATTCCTTTATCTCAAGAAAGCATTGACGATTCTGCAGTTGATTTGGTTGGTATCGTTGCTAAGAATGCAAACGAACAAAAAATCAACACTACTAACACAGCTATTTCTACAGTATTAAAAGGATTTACTGCTAAAGAAGCCAAAACATTAGATGATTTGAAACACATCTTAAATGTTGATTTAGATCCAGCATACGGACGTACAATTGTATGTTCCCAATCATTCTATCAATGGTTGGACACATTGAAAGATGGCAACGGTCAATACTTGTTACATGCACCTATCACAGAAAGTTCTCCAGCAACATTATTAGGTGTTAATGTTCACGTTGTAGAAGATACTTTATTAGGTGCTAGTGGCGAAATGCATGCATTTGTTGGTGATTTAGCACGCGCTGTGTTATACGCAAATCGCAAAGATATTCAAGTACGTTGGGTAGACAACGAAATTTATGGTCAATACTTACAAGTGGTAACACGTTTTGGAACAAAAGCAGCTGATAAGAGTGCCGGCTACTTCGTAACAGTTAACGCGTTAAAATAGCGGTGTCCGATGTACAAGCGGACGTTAAACCAACTTCCGCGAATACAGTAGCGGAGATTAAAGCTTACTTAGATAAGAAAAAAATAAGCTATCCATCAAGTGCTAATAAAGACGCTTTACTAGGGTTGGTGGAGTAATATGAGATTAACGGACGAACAATTTGCAACGATTAAAAATTATTGCAAAATAGACCAAGATTATGATGATGACTTGCTACATATCATCATAGATGGAGCAAGCGATGAAATTGCTAAAGCGATTGTCGAAAATGGAACTGCAGATACTTTTCTAGTGTCTGAAGACAAATACGACAGTCGCTTTTTTGTAGCTGTCATGAAACAAGTTGCTGAAGAATATACTCAACGCGGTTTAACATCTACAAACTATCGATTTGAGTTGTTAACGGGATTGAGTTCAATTATCAATCAATTAAGGAGTGAGTATATGCATGAGACTATCGACGATGACGGAGAGAATAACATTTTACTCGATCAGTTCGGGGATAGATCCAAAAACTCACCGACAGATAGCGGACAAGGAACAAGATGAGTTTTCTTGTTGGTGCGAAGTGTCAAAACTAACAGTACGTGAAACTGTTAAGGCACCTTCTGAGATGGGGTTTAGAAAAGAAACTCCCGTATTTTTAATTGCTTATAAGCAACAAAAAGAAATTCAACCTGAATGGCGAATTAAATGGCGTGGTAAACGTTATGAAATAACTGGAATAGATCCAGATTATCAGAATAAAGATCTTACTAAAGTTACAGGGCAGGTGATTAATAGATGAGTGTTACAGGCGAAGAAGAAATATTAGCTAACTTGTTAAAACATAGACGATATGTTGAAAAGAATTCTAGAAAAGCAGTCAGAAATGGTGCTGAAGCTTTTAGAGAAGTATTAGTTTCAAATACTCCAGTCAGTTCAACTGATGGAGAGCATTTAAGAGATCATACTAAAAAAAGTAACTTGAAATCTTCAACTGGTGTATTCCAACAAGATATTGGATACGATAAAGAAACTGGTTGGCGCGCTCACTTCCCTAATTCTGGGACAGTTAAGCAAAAACCCCAACATTTTATCGAAAAATCACGTGAACAAGCTGTTGGTAAGGTACGTCGAGAATTCATTGAGGCTTTGAAAGTATGAGTTTAATTGATTTTGAAGTTGCTGATTGGCTAACTGCTAACCAAGATTTAGTAGATAAATTAGCTGAATTAATGCAAAACAAATTAGATTATGCACCTATATTTACCGACACACCAGATGATACTTTTATCAAGATTGAAAATACACCTTGGATAAGAGTAACTGGTTTTGGCGATGGTGCAGTTTACGCTGATAATCAAAGACTATTCGAACAACCTAATGTACAGGTTGATTTTTGGGTAAGAGAAGAAAATGTAGATAGATTAGAAGATATAGCAGAAGAAATTTATCGAACCATGAAACAACATTATTTTGAAAGAACGGATTTTAACCACGAAAGAGATCCGGATTTCAATGGTTGTATCATGGTTCGAAATGTTTTTGCAGGTATTAAAGAAAGGACGGCTGATAGAAATGGCTGATAATAAAAAAGTAGCATCATTTGGTGTATCTAACTTTGAATATGGGATTGTAACAGACGAATTAGTTCAGACAACACGCAAGGTGTCCGGCTTGAAAGAAGTAAAGCTCGAATTAACAAATGATTTAAAAACTCTTGCAGCAGATAATACTGCATATTTAGTGCTTTCTGGTGGAATTACAGAAGCTAAAGAAACTATTAACATCTACGATGTTGATTCAAAAATGAAGCAAGATCTATACGGAATTCAAGTAAAAAAAGGTGTAGAAGTATATTCAAAAGGAATTACACCTAATTACGTAGCAACTTTATTTAGAACAGAATTGTCTAATGGTAAGCACACTTGGTTTGGTATGTTGAAAGGTATGTTCTCATTGCCAGACTCCACAAGTAAAACACAAGATGGCGCACCAGATCCAGATCCAGCAGAAATTGTAGGTAATTTCGTGGCACGTGGTGCAGAAGAAACTATCTTGTTAATCGGACGCGAAGATAACGAAGATTTCGATTTTGATACATTCCACAAAGCAGTATTTCCAACAGCACAAAGCGATGTGGATGCTTTGTTGAACGCAGTTAAAGCTTAGAATTAAAAAAACAGAGACGAGAGATGTGAAACGAGAAAGGATAATGAATTATGTATGATATCGAACTTGTAATTGATGGAAAAAAGAAGAAATTTGAACGTAACTATCCACCTACATTAGCTAATATCACCGACGCGATGAAGATTCAACGAATTGAAATTGAAATGGTTAATAGTGGCAAGTCGTTCTACACTGATGAACAACTTGATGAACGCGAAAAGAGAATTGCCGATTTTGCAGTTAGATTCTGGAAAAATCAATTTACCGCCGAAGATGTGCTAAATGGTGCAGATTTAAAGACTGTAAATGTAATTAATAAAGCAGTAGAAGATGCATTAGGTGTTGAAAGAACAGAAGAAAGTGACGAAAAAAAGTCAAAAAAATAACAGTCAAGGATGTTGATAAAACAATTCAAGACATCCATGACTTTTATAAGGCTCGTATGCAAGAAGGATATAAATTTCATGAAGTCGATGAATTCACTTGGGATGATTTAGACAGACTAGAAGAAATTTATAAACCTAAGAAACAATACATTGATGAAGTATTTCCATTTTTATTTTAGAAAGGAGGATATTGCATGGCAGGAAATTTAGGACATTTAGCTGCAACAGTTGGTTTAGATATAAATCCATTTTTAACAAATGAACGTGTATTAAAAAGTATGATACGTTCTACAGCTAACGCTTTACGCGCACAGGATATGGCATTTAAAAGTTCTGGTAACAATGCAGCATCTGCAGCTCAAAAGTATAAATTAATGGAAGCTCAGATGAAGAATTTAAATGCATTAGCTAAACAACAACGTGCAACCTTCAATTCTCTAAAAGATCAGTTATCATCTGGTGCAGGAGATACGGATAAACTAGCAACTAGAACCGCTAATGCTAGTAATCAATTAAATAAAACCGTTGCTCAAGCTGAAAGATTAAAAGCACAAATGGCCACTTTACGTGGAGAGATTGCTTTACAAGAAAGTAGCTGGACTGGTGTATCTAAACGACTAACTAATTTTTCAAATGGAGTAAGCAAAACCGGTTCTAGCTTGCTATCTTTTGGGACAAATGCAACGTTCTTTACAGCACCAATTGTAGCTGGACTGGCTAAAGCTACTCAAGAATTAGTTAAGTTTCAAGATACCATGGTTAAAACCAAGAACTTATTAGTTACTTCTGGAGAGTCTGTAGCAAGCGCTACTGCTGGAGTTAACGAGATGCAAAAGCAAGGTGAATCTTTATCCAATAAATACGGAATTTCGCAAAATCAAATTGCTAAAGGTTACCAAGAATTGGTTAAGCGTGGTTATTCATCTAAGCAAGCATTAGGTGCAATGACAAGTGAAGTTCAAGCATCTGTTGCTAGTGGCGATGATTATAACGACGTTTTAAAAGTTACATCTCAAACTATGGAAGGTTTTGGATTAACAGTTGATAAGAGTGGTAGAGCTATTCAAAACGTTAACTTAATGACTAAGAATACAAAAGATACTACCAACGCTTTAGCATATACTGCTGATACTACAGCTACCGACTTTAATAGTATTGGTATTGCGATGTCTTATGTTAGTTCAACCGCTCATCAAGCCGGCTTTGGCTTAAATGAAACTGCAGCTGCTTTAGGGGTATTATCTAACAATGGTTTGGAAGCTGAAAAAGCTGGTACTGGTTTACGTAAAGTTATTAACTCGTTGACTTCGCCAACTGGAACTGCTGTTAAAGCTTTAGCATCTATCAATCTTAAGACTTCTGATTTCCTAGATAAGAAAGGTAATTTGAAGTCAATGGCTCAAATCTTTGGTATGTTGAACAGTCACATGAAAGGCTTGAGTGATCCACAAAAAGCTGATATTTTTCATTCTATTTTTGGTACAACTGGACAACAAGCTGCCATGATGTTAGCTAAAGACTCTAGTCGATTGAGAGAACTTTCTGGAGAAATCAAGAAAGCTCAATCATCAGACTATGTAAATAATTTAGCTGGTAAAAACATGCAAACTGCACAAAACCAAATTAGAATTTTCCAAGCTAATATGATGAACTTGGGAATGACTTTGGCTAAGAATGTTTTACCAGTAATTACACCAATGGTTCAAAAAGCAACCGAATTAGCACAAAAATTCGGTGACCTAGATCCTAGCGTTCAAGGTGCAATTGCTAAGTTTGTATTATTGGGACTATCTATGGGGCCTTTATCGTTGGCAATTGGTGGCCCACTAAAAGCACTTGGTGGACTAACTAAAGGTTTAGGAACTGTTGCGGGTGGAATAGGCAGAGCAAGCGCTGCTGCTAAGCTAGGTGGCGGAGCTTTTGATATTTTAAAATCTGCCTTTTCAAGCACTGCTTATAAAAGTCTGGCTATGAAATCATCTGTAGCTGTTGGTGAAGGTGCAATTAGCAGTTTAGGAACAAGTGCAGTTGCAGCAGGTGGAAGTTTACTGCCAATGATCGGAATAATTGGTGGAGTAACTGCTGCAGTAGCTATAGGTGCAGTAGCTTATGAAACTTGGGGTAAAAATCTTATTGAATCTGCTCAACGCACACAACGTTGGGGAACTGATATTGGAGCCAGTGCTGATGATGCTGCAACTAAATTCAAGAACTGGTCAACAACTGCTAGTGTTGCTTTGAGTGATACAGCATCAAGTGCTAAATCAAATGGAAAAGAAATTGAAAAAGCATTTGCTGGCATGGCTAAATCAGCTGAAGATGCTGCTAAGAAACAAAAAGATTCTGCTGATAAGTTTGCTGATTCAATTGGTGGCGCAGCAGGAGAAGCAATTCGAGAAGAAGCTGCTAAAGAAGACGCTGAAAATCAAAAACATATCAATAAAATTCAAGGATATTATCAACAAGTACAAGCTATAACTAAGCAAGCTCGTGATAATAACGTCGCTTTAACTCAAGATCAGCGTAATCAAATCGCTAATCTACAAACAAAAATGGCACAAGAACAAGTTCAAACACTTGGTTTAACCAGTCGTCAACAAAGATTAGTGTTACAAGCTGAGTTAAATCAAACTAACAGCATGACTAAAAATCAGCTAAAGAGCATGGTAAAAGCGACATCTGACGCGATGTACAAAGAAGTTGATAATTATAATACTGCTTACGGTAAGATTAAACGTTCTACAGAATTATCTACCAGAGAAAAGAATGCAGCTTTAGAAGCATTGGAAAATGAACACATTAATACCTTGAACCAATTGGGTATTGGATTTATTAATGCTGAAAAAGCTCGTGGTTATACTCGTAAAGCTATTCTTGAAGATATGGTAGACGGAACAGGTATGACCATGAAAGAAGCTGAACGCGCTTATGATGCTTTTGAAAAAGCTCAAAAGAAAACAGAAGCAACTGTTATTAAACTCAGTAGCGATATGAAGAAGAAAGTATATGATGCAGCAGAAACATGGAATGATTTAGTTCTTGATCCTAAAACAGGTAATTTAAAGACAAATGCTCAAGAAGAAGTAAATAAGGCTGTAAATTCAAAAAATAAATGGAACCAAATTAAGTTACTACATAAAGAAGGTAAGTTAAGTACTAATGCTGAACAAATGGTAGCTGCAGCTTTAATTGCTAATGGCAAATGGGATAAGATGTCGTGGAAAGAGCAAAAAGCTTGGTTAAAAGATGGATTTAGTGAAACCATCGTTAAAGCATTAGAAGATTCTGGTCAATGGAATAATCTTACTTTAGAGCAAAAAGAAGCAATTGTTAAAGCTGATGGGAAAGGCGAGTTAGCTAATCTTTTATTAGAAATGGGTCAATGGAATTCATTGACTTTAAAACAGCAAGAGTTATTAATTAAAAATAATGCTACCAAACCTATTTATGAAGCTTTACAAAGTTCAGGAGACTGGAATAATTTGACGCTTAAGCAACAAGAAGCAATTATCAATGCTAAAGGCAAGGAAGATTTGGTTGATGCTTTGGTAAAAGGTGGAGTTTGGAATAGTTTAACATTGTCGCAAAAAGAAGCTTTGATTACAACTAAAGGGACTAAAGATGTAATAGACGCTTTAGTAGATATGAAACAATGGAATGAACTAACGCCTAAGCAACAACAAGCGATTGTGACTGCTAAAGGTTCTATTGAATTGGGCGATATTTTAACTAAATACAAGTTATGGGAAGGAATGCCATACAGTATTTTGAAAGAAATTATTGCTCAAGATAGGGCTAGTGGTAACATTCAAGCAGGAAACAACGCTTTGAGTGCATGGAGAGCTGCAAATCCTGGCGGTGCTAAGCAACTTAATGCTCAAGATCATGCTAGTGGCCCAGCTCAAATTGCTAAGCAAAATGTATCTGCATTTGCTGGAACTTCTGCCGGATCTAGCAAAAAACTAAAAGCTACTGATAACGCAAGTAAGGCAGCAAATATTGCTATAGCTGCAATAAATGCATGGAACGCTGCTAGTCCAGTTGTTCACGCATTTACAGCGATAGTTAAAACCGTAACTGGTAAAAGACGAGCAAATGGTACAGTTGACCACCCTGGTGGATTAATGACTGTTAATGACCAAAAAGGGCCATTGTATCGAGAACTTATCCAATTCCCAACTGGTGAAACTTTTATCCCAGAAGGACGTAATGTGGTAATTGACGCACCAATGCATACAAGAGTTTACCGTGCTAGTGACACTAGAAGAATTTTGCAATCTGGTATAATTCCACATTTTGCAGAAGGAACTTCTAATGCTAGAAAAGCAATTGATACTTTTGATAGTTTATCCAGAAATTATTATCCAAATCCTAATAACAATAATGATAATGTAAATGTTGATTTAGCGAACTTAGAAGAAGGACTTGGAAACTTAGCGGAAATTCTATTAAAGATATTGAATAAGTCGTCAAATATAGTTATGGATAGCGAACGTGTGGGCAAATTAGTTGCTAATACTGTAGACGATAGACAAACTCACAACATTAACTTAGAACAAAGGGGTGTATATAGTGGACGTTAGATATTTAAGTTTTGACGGTAGCCAATCATTTAGAGATTTTGGATTATATATCCAGAGCGCAGAGATTGGTTTTCCAGATAAAACAAAAACTAGAATTAAAATTCCAAATTCTAATATTTATTATGATTACGCTCAAATCTTTGGCGATATGTACGAAGAGCGAACGCTGGAATACACGTTTTTATTAGCTAAAGATCACACAAAATTTGATAGTGAAGACTTAGAATATTGGAAATCTCAAGTGATGAACTGGTTAGAACCTGGTGTTCAACATCGAATTGAAGATTCATCTATACCGTTCTACTATTTCATTGGTGAAGTGCAAAACAACCCAGACTGGCAACAAGATCAATCATTTGGCTATGGCACGTTAAAAGTCAAAATCAACTGTTACCCTTACAAGATTTCAGTAGATGATATGGCTGATGATTTGTGGGACTCGTTCGACTTTAACAACGATGTAGCTCAATTCTTAGAGTTTGAAGTCACTAAGGAAACAACTGAAAGGATATATAATGCTAGTTCAACTGCTGTATCACCTAAGTTAATTGTGACTGGTAATGTAACAGTTGAAGCACATAGTGAAAAGGTCACTCTAAAAGCCGGAACCTACACAGAAACCGAAATCAAATTAAACGTTGGTTGGAATGATGTTAAGTTGTCTGGCAATGGCACAATCAAGTTTTCGTTTCATAAGGAAGTGTTGTAAGTGTATCTAGTAAAGATTAGGAATGGCGATGAAACTACCGTCATTCATGGGACTAAAAATAATACTTTGGGCGATGCTAAGGTATCTATGACAGTTAGTGCTGCATCATCTTTTACGTTTATCATTTATCCAAATAACACTGGATATTTTAAGTTGAGAGAATGGACGACTTATATCGATGTTACTCAATCAGGTAAATACATCTTTCGTGGACGTGTAATCGCAGTAGATCCTAAACACAACGAAGATGGAACTTTTTACAAAGAAATAACATGCGAGTCAGCAATGGCTTATCTAAACGACTCTATCTTGAGTTGGGAAAAAGTAGATAAGAAACCAGCTGACTTTTTTGTTGAGTTAGTCAATGAACATAACAAGCAGGTAGTAGATGCTGAGAAACAATTTAAGATTGCTGAGAATTCAGTTACTAACAATACTAATAATATATATTGTTACGTTGAAGATGGAATTAGCATTCTGGAAGAAATGAAGAATGATCTTCTGCAAAATGAAGATTTAGGTGGAGAGCTTTCAATCGACTATCGAGAAGACGGAAATTATATATCCTGGACTAGAGATAAGAAGGTTAAAGGTCAGCAAGTAATAAAGTTGGCCAAGAATTTGAAGACCTTATCTGCCAAGCCAGATATTTCCAAGATTTGCTCAGTGTTATATCCATTTGGTTCTACTAAGGAAGTTCCAGTCGATCAAAAGAATGATGAAAAGACTAATGAAGTTTCAACACCACGAATTAATATATCTAGCGTTAATAATGGCAAAAACTATCTTGAAGATCCTGAATTGATTAAAGCAATTGGTAGAGCATCGAATACTAAAACTTGGGAAAACATCAAGGAGCCTAGAAATCTTCTGGCCAAAGCTCAAGAATATCTCAAGACCATGCGAAACTATCGTGTGGCTTACGAGTTAGACGCAGTAGATTTACAACCATTAGGACTAGCTGTTGATTCGTTTGAGTGTGGTAACTACTATCACGTAATTAATCCAGTAATCAATGTAGATGAGTGGTTACGCTTGGTCGGTGTAACAATCAATTTAAACAAGCCACTAGAATCAACACTAACTGTTGGCGATCAAGTCAAACGCTTAGTTGATTACAGCATGGATAATCTCCAAACTGAACGCAATTTAAAACGCTTGGCAGCAGAGCAACAAGTTTTAAAACACCAGAATAACATGTTGATTGATGAGAATAATCAGCTCAAACAGACGATTATCAAGCTATGGAATGATATTTTATCAAAGCAAGAGTCTAACGATAGTAGTGGTTCAGCTTGGAACTGGCCATTTAAACCACCAGCCACAATTCGCTTTGATGGCGCTAAATTATTTGGTGTTAATCCAGGTGGCGAGTTTAGACCTAATGGCTTTCATGATGGTTTGGACTTTGGCTCAGTAAACTGGCCAGGATCAGAAGTTAAGGCTATCCACGATGGAACAGTTACTCTAAAGGGTTCTATGGATGGATTAGGAAACTATTTTGTTACTAATGGCGACGGCTTTAATATCGTGTATCAAGAAGCTTTTGGTTCAGCGAGTGATATTAGAGTTAACATTGGCGATCATGTAAAGGTTGGGGACGTTGTAGGAATTAGAACAACTGACCATCTGCACGTTGGTGTTACTAAGCACGACTTTAATGCTGCATTAGGTTCAGCATTTAGCAACAACGGAACTTGGCTAGATCCTAAAAAGTTGATTGAAGATGGATTAAAAAATAATATGGGAACAACACAACCAGTCAATGGCGACTGGGGGCCAGTTATTCGAAATGCTGCCGCTAAGATGAAAGTTAATATAAGCGACAATGATGTAAATCGAATTAAAGCATTGATTTCTAATGAATCTGGTGGAAATCAGACTGTAACTCAACAAGTTTGGGATAAGAATATGGCAGCAGGAACACCAGCACAAGGACTATTGCAATATGTTCCTAGTACCTTCAATGCATATGCAGTTGATGGCCACAGGAATATTAAGAGTGGTTTTGATCAATTGTTAGCATTCTTTAACGATTCAACTTGGTCAAGTGACATTCATATACCAGGCTGGAGTCCAAATGGTTCTAAACGTTTCGATAAGATACCTGCTTAGAAAGGAGAAACAAAATGATTAAATTAGATAGTTTAACCCTCATTTTTGCAATGGGGGGGGGTAGCTAAACAACCGAAATTTAAGCATGTAAATGGAGGTTGTGATAGCTCATAGCCACATTAAGGTGGTTATGTTTTCATGCCTCCAAAATAAGGAGGAAGATTAATGGTTTACAGAGATGAAACAGAGTTTGACTCTAGTAAAGATTGGACAATAGATGAATTAAGTAAATTTATCTTAGAAAAGAAATACGGAAAAGATGTTAGAAGTGTAATAGCTTACGCTTTGGCAAAAGTATATTCTGCGCCAATCGGAGATATGATGGATTTGATTAATCAAAATTCACCATATAACGAGAAAAAGTTAAATAGTATAGAGAAGGATCCAGGATATTCTTATAACAGTGGCAATTCAAATTGGTGGGCTTTTGAAAAGTACTATACTAAAGGTTTTATCAAGAAAATTAAAATTACATTGACTACATCAAGCGACGTGTCAGTAAAAGTAGCTTTAATCAATAAAGCTGGTAAAGTGTTATCTGCTCAACAAATTACAGGTAATGGAACTGTTGAAATTCCTATCAATAAAATGATTAAAGATAATTTTTATTTAGCGATTAAAGCGCCTAATTTCAAATATACTACTAATTTGAAAAATGGTGTAAGGTATTCAACGACATTTCCAAACGACTTAAAAATTGGAGATACATATACACCTATTTGGAAAACGGATAGTGTATTTACACCAGTTATTGAAGTCGTATATACGGAATTATCAAGCTTGCTATATGATTTAGTTGATAAAAGCAAAAATTATCTTGAAATTCAACAAAAGAAAATTACTAATTTTGATGACGCAATAAATCCTGGTGGCTATTGGATTTCTGTTGATAACGGTTCAGATGTAGTTTTAGGAAATGCTCCAGAAAATTCAGAATGGGGATATTACGCCGTTATTAATATCCCGTTTTACGAAGATTTGAAAATGAAATTCATGGCTCAAATAGCAACAACATATGTTTCTGACAAAGGTAAGGGAATTTATCTAAGATACTTAGTTGTAAAGTCTGACGACACTATTGATGAATCAAATCAAACAATCAGACAGTGGCTACCATTGTTAAATAATGATATTAGCTTTGAAAAGAATAGAGTTTTTATCGCTGGTGACTCTATAACAGCTGGACACCCTTATGAAAGTGAAATAAATATTGCATGGGCTAATCAAGTTGGTAAGCATTTAAATCTTAACGTTACTAGAGGTGCTAACAATGGATCAGGTTATTTATTCGTTAATGCTGGTAAATCAGCTATAACTATAGTTGACTCAACAGATTTCACAAACTATGACATAGCTATTTTAGCTTTTGGCACCAATGATTATGGCAATAATATAACTTTGGGCAAATTAGGCGATAATTATCCAACTACCAAACGTTATATGGCGCCATAGATTACGTAATAAATAAAATCTATAGTAGTAATCCAGAAATAACGTTAATTTTATCAACACCAATTAATCGTTCTGATCATGGAACTAAAGATAATGGTTTTGGATACGGTACTATCAATGATAAAGGATATACATTATCTGATGTTGTAGATGCTGAAATTGAAGTAGCAAAGAAATATGGTGTTATCTGTTTAGATAACAGACAATCACCATTTAATGTTTTCTCATTAAATTCTCTATTAGTGGATAAGTTGCATCCAACTAGAGATGGATATAAAGTTCTAGGATCGTATTTAAGTGCTAGAATTGGATCTTATATAAAACCATATAAAGTTTAATCATGAAAACATAACCACATTTATAAGGAGGTAGATAATAAAAAAAGAAAGGAAAATCTAGAATGAATAATTACGCTAATTCACGTTGGAAAGAACGTGGATCATTTAGTAAAGACATTTTGCATTCATATCAAGATATAATTGATGCTATTCGTACGGCGCCTTATGGATTTGATACACGTGAAGCTATGGCTCAAATGTTGATGTTTCTATATAGTACAGTTCAATCAATTGGTGATAGTTTTAGTATTGATATGAGTCCAACTGATACATTTGAGAATGTGGCTAAATTAAAAGAAAAGTATCCTAATGGACAACAAGGTGTCTTTGTTGTCCAAGATACAGGCCATTGGTACTTTTGGTCGGAACTTGATGAAGTTTGGAAAGATGGTGGAAGCTATCAAGCAGAAGGGATTAGTCCAGCTTTAAAGGATATTAGAATTGCTAACAATTATCAAATATTTGATACTCCAGGAAATGCGGTCAGAATGCAGTTCCGAGAGATTTTAAATTTGTTGGTTTCTGAGAATACACCTAACATTTTTAACAAAGATACAATCTTAGTAGATAGAGATTTGGGGCCTTATGGGACACTCTATACTAGAACTGGATATTTTGTCTCAAATGGAATCATAGTTGATGACTATATTGGCAGAACGTTGTATTACTATAAAGCAGATAAGAGTGGTAATGTCGACGGTAATGCTAAGTTATACACTATTTGTGCATATGATAATAATGACAAAATGATCGACAGAAAAACAGACTATTTAAACCAATATGTGATACCTAATGGAGCTAAATACATTCGTTTTTCTGCTGGTAATACTGATGTCGATAAGATGATGCTGAGTTGGAGCGAACAAACAAAGTTTAGTCCTTATCGATCATACTCAACTTTAACTGATGATGTTACTAAATTTGTAAATATCAGAAGTGCGAGTGGTAATTATCTAACATATCCAGATAAAGCTTATAATTTAAACACACAAGCTTTACTCAACTATGATTTAGAAATTGGCACTATTTACAAGGGCGAAAATACTGATAGTGCGTTTAGAGCTAGATCACAAGGATATGTTAATCGTAACGGTGAACCAATCAAATTTGTGTTAAATGACTGGTTAGGTTTAGGAATCAAGTTAATCATTGTTAGATACGATATGAATGGCAAGTACTTAACACAGTTTGACTTATCACAAAATGGAGAACTTGATTGTTCATATATGACTGGTAAATATAAAGTTTATATCATTCGCATGAAGAACGACGCAGAAGATACTACACCTTTAACTTTAGATGTTGTTTCAAAATTAAGAAGTAGTATCTCAGTTGTGAATACTGATAGAATTTCAGAATTAAACACAAATGATTTATACCATGTTCCGTATTACTGGAAAGATTATTTAAATGATAAAATAGCCACAATCAAGGATAAGTTGAGAGATAAGAATAAGTTTGGTTTTATCTACATTGCTGACAGTCATTACAATAATAATTACTGGAGAAGTCCAGCTTTGATCAAAAAAATAGCAGAAGATTGTGGTATTAACTGGATGATCTATCCAGGCGATTTAATCAATGAAAATGCTGATAAATCAGTCGTAATCGGTCGCATGAACAAAATTGTAAATGATTTAGGTAACACTGTATCACATTTCTTGCCAGTTGTTGGTAATCATGATGATAACTGGAACGGTCAACATGGTATTTACAATGCGATTATCAACGATCAAGAAATGACTGGATATATCTTTGATAAATTAAAGGGAAATATCCATTACGGAGAAACTGGCAAGTATTACTACACAGATGATACTATCCATAAAGTTAGATATATCGGTGTAGATACTCATGATGGAGATTATCAAACTGACTCAAATGATGGCAATAAAGTTATTTACAAAAAATATAATGTTTCTGATACTCAACTAGAATTTATTGCTGACGCTTTACAATCTACTAATAGTGATTGGAATATTGTGTTATTTGGACACGTTCCACAATTCAATCCTATGGGAACTACTGAAGGTGTAACATGGACTGGACAGGATAAATTCAATGCTATTTTGGAATCACTATATAGCAAGTCTACATATAGTTTAGGTTCTAAACAGTTTGACTTTAATGATAGTGGTACTTTAGTTGGTGCGTTCTTTGGACATATCCATACTGATATGTTAAAGAAAGTTGGTAATATCAACCATATAACGATTGAGTGTGATGCAAATATAAAGAATGATTACAATCATCAGAAAACATTTATGTCAACTACTGAACAGGTTCTAGATGTTGTTATTGTGGATAAACAGAGCAAACATGTAGAACTTATCAGAGTTGGCGCTGGGGGCAATAGAGAATATAATTATTAAATTTAAGCGGTGGGTGGGAGGAAAATAGGAGATGGTTATGTGCATACATTACTAGGATATTCATGGGCAGAGATAGCTTCAATTTTTGGGATAATATCAATTCTTTTTAGTGGAATTTATTGGTTAATAAATCATGGCAGTAAGGCTTTTAATAAGAACTTTAATAAGAACATTAATTCAGTATTAAAGCCTTTTTCTGAACAATTAAGAGCATTGATTATTAACATTCAAAAGTTAAATGCTAGCTTTGACAAACAACAAGTAAATGTTGAACGTTTAGAAAAACGAATTGATGAACATGATAGAAGGCTAGACAGACATCATGAGCGTATCAAGAGCCTATTTGAAAGAAAGGAAAATGAATAATGAAAGTAGTCAATGATATTATTGAGTGGCTAGTACAGACTGGTTTATTATCTGTACTGGCTATTTTTTTACTCAAACAATTGAAACCTATCTTAGACAACAAAGCACAACATGCATCCACTGAACAATCACGAGCATTGTGGACTTTGCTAGAGCAAGTGGCAGATATGGCAGTTACTAGCCTTGTTAGTCAAGATAAGACAGGCAGAGAAAAGTTCGATGAAGCAAGTATGATTGTTAATGACGTCATGAAGAAACAAGGCTATAAATTAGACTCTAAAACAATTCACACAGCAGTTCAATCTGCTTATGAGAAATCAGAATTAACACCAACAGTAAAAGTTGAGGAGGACAAATAACATGGTTATGTACACAGTAGACGTTTACTCAGGTTCTGAAGATTATATTATTCGTGATCCACACGCTCAAGGAGTAATTGTGAAGGCTACTCAAGGGATAGGATACGTTAATCCTAAATGTAACCACCAATGGGACTTGGCGGGACAATTAGGTAAGAAACGTGGCTTGTATCACTATGCTGGTGGTGGTAATCCAGTAGCAGAAGCACAATATTTTATTAACAACATCAAGAACTATGTAGGGCAAGGTATGTTAGTGATTGACTGGGAAGGTTACCAAAATTCAGCATGGGGTAATTCTAACTGGGTACGTCAATTCGTAGATGAAGTACACCGTTTGACAGGAGTATGGTGTGTTATCTATGTTCAAGAATCAGCATTAGGACAAGTTGCTAACTGTGCAAAAGATTGTGCAGTTTGGGTTGCCAAGTATGCATCCATGAACTGGAACTCTTGGGCAGTACCTAATATGTCTGTATCTAGCGGTGCATTTGGCTCAATTGCTGGTTGGCAATACACTGGTAGCGACATGGATCGTTCAATCTGGTATTTGGATGCAAATTCCTGGGATAAATTTGCTAAACCTGGAGCAAAGCCACAAACTGAAACACCTAAACCAACTCCAGCACCTAGCCAAAACAGTGCTAAGTATGACTCATGGACTGATGAGCTAGGAGTGAAATGGTACAAGGAAGATGGTAAGTTCACAGTAACAGTTGATGAAGGTATCGTTTTACGTTGGGGAGCTACTACAAACTCAACTAAAATCGCAGTTCTACCTAAAGACTCAGTTGTTAAGTACGATGCTTTCTGCCATTCGGGTGGATATGTTTGGATTAGACAACCTAGAGGCAACGGTCAATACGGTTACTTACCTACTGGAGAAGATAGAAATGGTACACGTTTGAATTATTGGGGTAAGTTTGAATAAAATTTTTTATTTTTCTTAGAAAACATAAGACACCTTGTTTCTACCTAATTATATAAGTAGAGGCAAGGTGTCTTTTTTTTGCTAACATTCTTCTTAAACTTTCTTAGTATGCAAAAAGTATGCACTTTTTAAGTGCTTATTTAATAAATCCTTGATATATAAATGTTTGTGTTGAAATATCATAATTTCATCAGG
>Ga0079226_10000494_pt1 | contig 27587 bp, 22 predicted proteins | sample Poulit2014_FD_76345 | JGI IMG/M metagenome (GOLD analysis project Ga0079226, IMG submission 76345) | Agricultural soil microbial communities from Georgia to study Nitrogen management - Poultry litter 2014 | ecosystem: Environmental > Terrestrial > Soil > Agricultural land | place: USA: Georgia...
ATCACATCCTGGGGCTGAAGCAGGTCCCAAGGGTATGGCTGTTCGCCATTTAAAGTGGTACGCGAGCTGGGTTTAGAACGTCGTGAGACAGTTCGGTCCCTATCTGCCGTAGGCGTTCGAGATCTGAGAGGAGCTGACCCTAGTACGAGAGGACCGGGTTGGACGTACCTCTGGTGTTCCGGTTGTCACGCCCGTGGCACTGCCGGGTAGCTACGTACGGACGGGATAAGCGCTGAAAGCATCTAAGCGCGAAGCCTACCTCAAGATGAGATCTCGCTAGCCCCTCGAGGGCTCTGAAGGGCCGTTCAAGACCAGGACGTTGATAGGCCGGATGTGTAAGCGCGGTAACGTGTTGAGCTAACCGGTACTAATTGCCCGTGAGGCTTGGTCATATAACACTCAAGTACTCTTGAGCAACCTGTATGTGTTCAATTTGCAAGACTGATTGTTAACCGGTTTGCCTGGCGGCAATGGCAAGCAGGAACCACCCGACCCCATTCCGAACTCGGAAGTGAAACTGCTTAGCGCCGATGGTAGTGCGGGGTCTCCCCGTGTGAGAGTAGGACACTGCCAGGCTTTGATGATGAAAGCCCGCCTCTTGAATCGAGGCGGGCTTTTTTATTTTCGAATCGCGACACGCAAAGCAAAGGTTTATGCGCGGCTGCCGGCGTCGCCCGTCGCTTGTGCCGGCAACGTCCTGCACTCGAGTCCGGGATGGTTACTGCTCGTCGAACAGGTCATGATCATTGATCCACGCGGCAGCAACAGCCGCCGGATCGGCTTTCTCCACGTCCACTCTGTGGTTGAGTCTTTGCAGGTCATCCGTGGTCAGCTGTGCCGATACCGCATTCAGTGTTGCGCGTATGGTGGCGGTGACAACGTCTCGTCGCACAATGGGCGTAATGTTCTGTGCCAGCACCAGATTCCTGTCGTCTTGCAGGATGACCCAGCCTCTGGCATCGATAATGCCCTGCGTGGAAAACATGCGAGCGACATCGATATCACCGTTTTCCAGGGCACCCACGGTCAGCGGGCCGCCGGCATCCAGCGCCCGAAAGGATTGGAAGGTTAGACCATAGGTCTCCTCGAGGCCGGGCAGGCCGTCGGCGCGGGATTCGAGTTCCGGTGGTCCGCCCACGATCATGTCGTCGGCTACGCCCTGAAGGTCTGAAATGGTTTCCAGACCGTGCTCATCGGCAGTTGCCTGCGTCACCACCAGCGCATCCTTGTCCTGTGCCTGGCCTGGCTCGAGCATGATCAGTTCATCAGGCAATGCCTGCTGCAGGCCGGATATGACCTCTTCGGCGGTCTGCGCATCCGTTTCGCCATTGCTGAGATAGGCCAGCAGCGCACCACTGTACTCCGGCATGATGTCGACTTCACCGGCTCTGAGGGCGGGAAACACGATCTCGCGCGAACCCAGGTTGAGACGGGTTTCGACCGCCACGCCACGGCTCTCCAGCGTCTTGGCGTAGATATTGGCGAGTATCAGTTGTTCCGGGAAGTTGGTCGAACCGATCACCACCGGTTCCGTGTCGGCATTGCTGGCGGATGCTGCAACAGCGCAGCTGCAAATAATCGCGGCCATCAGACTGAGCAGTAATTTCTTCACGGTCTGTCTCCTTCGGCAAGAGTTTGTCGTGTTTGTGCCAATCGATTCTCTACTAGCCTACCAGTCCCTTGGAAACAATGCGTTTCTGCACCCAGGCAAGACCGGCCTCCGTGGCGATGGCCAGCAAGGCAACGTTAATGGCACCGCCGAGCACTTGGGCCAGATCGCGGGTGGCCAGGCCGTCGATCAGATAGCGACCCAGGCCGCCCAGCCCGACATAGGCTGCCAGCGTTGCCGTGGACACGACCTGTACCGCCGAGGTGCGTATGCCGGCCATCACCAGTGGCAGTGCGATGGGTAGCTCCGCGCGCCACAATATCTGCCATGCGGTCATGCCCATGGCGCGTGCAGCCTGGCGAATGGCCGGATCCACCGAGCGCATGCCGACATAACTGTTGGTGACCATGGGCGGGATGGCCAGTGCAGTCAGGGCCACCAGGATCGGCACGATGCCGAATCCCGCCAGTAGAAAGACGAGAATGATCAGGCCGAAGGAAGGGATGGCACGGCCGATGTTGGAAACGTTGATGGCCAGCAGACCACCGCGTCCGACATGGCCCAGACCGATACCGAGCGGCAGAGCGATGGCCATGCCCATGAGCATGGACCAGCCGACGTAGACGAGATGCTCCAGCAGGCGCACCGGTATGCTGCCCGGGCCCTGCCACTGGGTCGGTTCGGCCAGCCAGTGCATGAGACCGGGCAGCAGGCTGTCCGCGTTGCCCACGGCACTGGCTGCAGCGGGTGCCAGGGCCACGGTGGCCAGGCACAGACCGATGCCGCGCTGTGTCATGCGCGCACCCGCTGCCACGGCGACAGCAGCCACAACAGCGCAACCAGACACAGGTCCGTGACGACCGCCAACGCAATGGAAAGAATGAAGCCGACCACCAACGGGGTGGCGATGTGCAGCGTGAAGCCGGTGATGAACAGCCGTCCCAGCCCGCCCTGCCCGATGAGCGCAGTGATCGTGACCAGGCCAATGGTGGTAACGGCAGCGATGCGCACCCCCGCCATGATGACCGGTAGCGCAATCGGCAGTTCCACGGCGAGGAGCTGATGTGCACGCGGATAACCCATGGCGCGTGCCGCCTCGATGACATCGCGCGGCACCCCACGCAGACCTTCGATGATATTGCGGAACAGAATCAACAGGGTATAGATCGTCAAGCCAATCAGGGAAGTTGTCCTGGACAGCCCGGTCAGCGGCATCAGCAGAATGAACAGCGCCAGCGACGGAATGGTGAACAGCACGCCGGTAATGAACAGCGAGGGGTGGTACAGTCGCGGCCAGCGCAATGCCGCCAGTGCCAGCGGAAAAGCCAGTGCAAAGCCGAACATCAGAGCCAGCACGGTCAGCTCCACATGCTCGACCAGCTGTTCCATGATCAGCCCCGAATGGTGATCGACCCAAGCCCAGTCAAACAGATTCATGGCAGCTGCCGGCTCAGATTTTCGTGTGTCAGCAGCCCTTCGTAACGCCGCTGCGGCCCAATGCGCGGCACCACGCCGGTGTCATTGGCCACCATGGCATTGAGGGCGGCACGCAGGGAGTCGGCGGCGCATACCTCGCGCTTGAATGGCCACGGCGGATCAGCATCGCCAACCGTCGCCGCCGTTGCCAGCGCGTCCAGTTTCAGCCAGCCGTGGACGGCCTGCTCGTCGTCCAGCACCAGCACCCAGTTCGTGCCATGGTCGCGAGCCACCGTTGCAGCGTGCGCGGTGCTGTCCGTTATCCTGACTGTCGGCCCGGGCACTGTTGTCAATGCCGCCACGGGAATCAGCGCCAGGCGCTTGAGTTCGCGTTCCGGTCCCAGGAAGTCGCTGACGAAGTCATTTGCCGGCGCCGCCAGCAGATCCGTTGGCCGGTCATATTGCGCCAGTCGCCCGCCCTCGGCAAACACCGCTATACGGTCCCCCAGCTTGATGGCCTCGTCGATGTCGTGGGTGACAAAGACAATCGTCTTGCCGACGCGACGCTGCAGATCCAGAAACTCCGTCTGCAGACGGCCGCGCACAATAGGGTCGACTGCTGCAAAGGGCTCATCCATGAGCAGAATCGGCGGGTCGGCCGCCAGCGCGCGCGCCAGGCCGACACGCTGCTGCTGACCGCCGGACAGCTGATGCGGATAGCGGTCCATGATTTCCGGCAGCAGCCCGACCAGCTCCACCAGCTCATCCACCCGCTGGCGGATGTGGCGCTTGTGCCAGCCCATCAGGCGCGGCATGGTGGCGATATTGGCACGCACCGTGCGATGCGGAAACAGCCCCGAATGCTGCATGGCATAGCCGATGCCGCGACGCAATTCGATCAGATCGGTAGCCATGATATCGCGCCCATCGACCATGATGCTGCCGCTGGATGGTTCCTCCAGCCGGTTGATCATGCGCAGCGTGGTGGTCTTGCCGCAGCCGGAAGGCCCGACCAGCACAGTCAGCTGCCCGGCGGCGATCTCCAGGTTCAGTGTTTCGACCGCCAGCGGTCCGCGCTCGAACTGCTTGCTGACGGCGTCGAATTGAATCATGAGGGTATTGTCTTCCCACCGGTTCCCGGCTACAGCCTTGCATTGATGGCGGCACATGTACACCCCTGTCGCCATGACACGCCCGCCAGCTGCAGTTGTCTTGTCACTGCAACAGCCTGCGTGACTGGTAACATCGAGTGCACCGATTGCAACTGTGCCGGGCGCGCCGTTCGCGCGCTCACTGGCTTGCTGTGTGCCACGGCCGGTGGCGGTCGAATCCCGCGGCTTGCGAACTGTCGAGTCAGTTTCTTTTCAGCAGGCTGGCAATGACGGTGAGCGCCAGAATCACGACAATGACAACCAGCGACAGCCAGGTCGGTATCAGCGGCACCAGTTCGATCGGTGCGCCGTCATTGAGGAAGGCAATGTTGTTGACGTGCATGGCCTCGATGATCAGCTTGATGCCGATGAAACCCAGGATCAGCGCCAGTCCGAAGCCCAGATAGACCAGCCGGCCGAGCAGGCCGCCGAGCAGGAAGTACAGCTCGATCAGGCCCAGCAGGGCAAAGGCATTGGCAGTGAAGACAATATAGGGCACATCCGTCAGACCGTAGATGGCCGGAATCGAGTCCAGCGCAAACAGCACATCGGTCATGCCGATGGCAAGCATGACCATCGTCATGGGTGTGAAGCAGCGTCTGCCGTTGTGGCTCGTGAGCAGTCTGGTGCCGTCGTAACTGTCGGTGAAAGGCAGCAGTTTCTGCGCCATGCGCACCATGACATTGGGCTCATACGGCTTGTCCTGATCGTCCTTCTCACATGCTAGTTTGATGGCCGTGACGATCAGGAACAGCCCGAACAGATAGAACATCCAGTTGAAATGAGCGATGGCGGCGCCGCCGAGTAGGATGAAGACAGTGCGCAGGGCCAGCGCCATGACTATGCCGATCAGCAACACCCGCTGTTGATGAATTGCGGGCACGGCAAAGCTGTTCATGATGAGGACGAAGATGAATAGGTTATCGACCGAAAGACTGTATTCAGTAATGTAACCGGCCAGGAATTCGGTGCCGTGATCCGGCCCCCAGAGCACGGCAAGGCAGGCGCCGAATAGCAGCGACAGGGTGACGAAAAAGGCCGTCCAGACGCCGGACTCGCGCATTGTTGGCGCATGCGGTTTGCGCATGTGGACGAAAAAACTGAATGCAAGCAGACCGATGATGCCGGCAATCGTTGCCAGCCAGATCCATGGTGATACTTGCATGCGTGGTCACTCCCCGGGGGTGGAACGAGCCTGTGCTCACGGACGGCTGGTACAGCCGCGTTTCGCTCGAGAAAGGCCCAGTCTGCAGTACGAGCAACCCGGCGACAAGTTCCCGGCGTGGTGGATACTGCACACTGCCGTAGTTGTTATAGTGGTTGTTCGGATGGAGGTGATGACCATACATGGCCAGATGCATTGAGCCCGATCCGCCCATGGTGCGGCGGCTGTTGCGACCGCTATCCCGCCGCGTGCGCAATCAGATTGTCCACGTCATCCGGCCGAGCAAGGATTTCGGCGTTGATTACGATCAGCCACAGGGTGATCCCGGTCTGTTCGGCCCGCACAGCGCCACGTGGAAGTTTCATGCCGACTTTCCCGGCATGATGTCCGGCGGTCTGTGCGCCCTGATGCTGCAAACACTGCATCCGCGCGCACTCGCCGGCGTCTGGGACCATTCCGCCTTTCGCGAGGAATCACTGGAACGGCTGCGCCGCACCACCCTGTTCGTCGGCGCCACCAGCTTCGCGCCGCGTGGCGATGCCGAGCGCCTGATCGACCAGATCAACCGTATTCATGCGCACGTGCATGGCCACACTGCCGACGGACAGCCGTATTCGGCACTCGATCCGGATTTACTGACTTGGGTGCACTGCACGCAGGTATACGGCTTTCTGCAGGGGTATCTGACCTACCGCAAGGCCGATGTGCCGGGCAGCGAGCAGGACCGCTACCTGGATGAATATCGCCGTGTGGCCGAAATGCTCGGCGCTCGTGATGTGCCCGCCTCGCGTGCCCAGCTGCAGGATTATTTCGACTCGGTCCGGCCCGAGTTGCGCTATGACGAGCGCACCCGGGAAACACTGGCGGTGCTGGAATCCATGCCGCTGCCGGTCATGGCGGCAGGTCTGTCGCGACGTGTCTTTCTGGGCGCCGGTGCCGTCCTGCTGCCGCGCTGGGGGCGGCAGCTGCTCGGTCGCGGCCGGCGTCAGCAGATGCTGGATCGTGCCGCCGCAGGTTCGCTCAAGGCAGCCGCGCCCATGATCCGCGCCTCCATGAGCGAAGGCGTGGCGCGGCGCTCCGCGCGGCGCGTGCATGCGCCGCCGGAGTGCCTGGCGTTCGCCGACTAGGATTGCGGCTCAGTCCGTGCTCAGCAATGCACAGCTGGCGGCGGCGCTGGGGCGCGCCGCCACGCGTTCAAACCAGGGGCCGATGTGCGGCAGTTCGCGGTCGAATGGCTGCTCCACCTGGTCGGCGAAATCCAGCCACACATACAGCCAGATGTCGGCCGCCGTGAAGCGCTCGCTGCACACAAAAGAGCCGCTACCGAACATGCCATCCAGCCAGCGCAGGCGATCCCGGGCAACGTGCTTGAGGCCGTCGGCAGCGGCCGGCGCCACCGGAATGCGCGGCCTGAAGCGTGCCAGCCCTTCCGCGTAGTGATAAGCGTTGTGAATGAACTCGGTTACGTTGAGTTCGATGCGCCGCCACCATTGCCGCGTTGTTGCGCGCTCGAGAGCTGTGCCGCCGATCAGTGCCGGCTGCGGATACAGCTCTTCCAGGTACTCGGCGATGGCCACCGCTTCCGCCAGCGTGCTGCCGTCATCGAGGGCCAGCGCCGGTGTCTGTCCGGCTGCGTTGACGGCCAGATAGGCGGCCGCCGATTGTCGCCGGCAAACACGTCGACGGTTGTGGCCGGCAGGGCGATGCCCTTTTCCAGCAAGAACATGCGCAGACAGCGCGGTGCCGGGCTGTGAGCGTCATAAACCAGCATGTTGCTTCACTTGTTGCATTGCGGTGCAGAACAAGCGGCATCGTGCCGACTGCCAGTGATGCGGATCAGCTTGCATTGTCCGCATCCAGTTGTCTGCCGTATGCGGCGCGGGCCTGCAGAAACAGGTCGACCGGAAACTGCAGTGGCACGCCCTCCAGGGCCCCGGCCAGCATTTCCAGATGGGCATCGAACCCGAAGCAGGCCTTGGCTGCGTCTTCACCGGCCGGCAAGCCCACTGTCAGCGTCAGTTGCGTGCCGCCGTCGGCATCCTCCAGTTGCCAGCGCAGCGGGCGCTGTGGCTCGTCGCCACTGCTCCACGAATACGCCAGCAGCCGTCGTTCGGTGAATTCCAGCACCTCGCTGGCAATGGCGATGCCGCTGTCCTCGAAGTCGATGTTGACAGCGCCGCCCTCGTGCAGCTCGATGGTGCCGGGCGCCAGCCACAGCGCCATCAGTTCAGGGCGCGTGAGCATGTCCCACACTTCGGCCCGATCGTGGTCCACGTAAAGGCGCTGCAACCTGCCCTCGCAGCTGCCGTCGGTGTTGCGCTGCAGCGTGCCTGCCGGCGTTGATTCCGTACTCATTCGCAACCTCCACTGGTCAAATGCCGGGCCACCCGATATGAATCCATTCGCCGCAATACTGCGCCACGGCAGACAGGCGGTCGATGATGCGGATCAATTGTTGCCGAGATGGCGGCCCCGGGCCGCTGCCATGAGGCCGCTGTGCACACGCGATTTGCTCGTTGTGCGACCAAAAGGTAATCGTGGCCTTGCGGGTCTGTTGCTACATTTACCGCTTCAGGACATTATTTCCGGGCCATGTTGATGCCTGCGGAGGAGTATGGATGATCATGCAAAAATCAAGATGTCTTTATCTCGGCCTGGCCGTATCCGCCTTTTTCATTGCCGGTTCCGCTCTGGCGGGTTCCACCTTTGACAAGGTCAAGGAGCAGGGCTACGTGCAATGCGGCGTCGGCGGCGATCTGCCGGGGTTTTCCAATGTTGATGATGACGGCAACTGGTCCGGCATCGATGTCGATGTCTGCCATGCCATTGCCGCGGCCATGTTCGACGATGCCGACAAGGTGCGCTTCACCCCATTGACCACGAAGGAGCGTCTCACTGCTCTGCAGTCCGGCGAGATCGATGTGCTGTCACGCAACGCCTCGTGGACACTGACGCGCGACGCCAAACTGGGCCTCAATTTCACCGGCACCACCTTCTACGACGGTCAGGGGTTCATGGTCAAGAAGGACCTGGGTGTGGACAGTATCGACGAACTGGATGGCGCAGCCGTATGTGTACTGTCGGGCACGACCACCGAAATGAACCTGGCGGATTACTTCCGCAGCCACGGCATGGACTATACGCCGGTTACCTACGACAAGGCCGAATCGACCAGCCGGGCTTTCGACAAGGGCCGCTGTGATGTGCTGACCAGCGATCGCTCGCAGCTGTCTTCCCTGCGTCTCGAATTGCAGGATCCCGACAGCGCCAAGGTGCTGCCGGAGTTGATTTCGAAGGAACCGCTGGGCCCGGCTGTGCGTCATGGTGACGACGAGTGGTTCGACCTGGTCAAGTGGACTCTGTTCGCAATGAAGAATGCCGAGTTCCTCGGCGTCAACTCGGACAATGTCGATGACATGCGAGACAGCGACAACCCGGCTGTGCAACGCCTGCTCGGCAGCGGAGGTCATGACGACATGGGCAAGCACCTGGGCGTGTCCGGCGACTGGGCGTACAACATCGTCAAACAGGTCGGTAACTACGCCGAAATATACGACCGCAACGTGGGCAAGGATTCGCATCTCCAGATCGAGCGGGGCAGCAACCGGCTCTGGATCGATGGCGGCATCCAGTATGCGCCGCCCCTGCGCTAGGCGGCGGATTCCTGCCATACGAGCGAATTGCACGCCCCGCATGGGGCGTGCTTTCGTCTGGCCATGATGAAAAGTCCGGGGAACAATGGCTGATGATATGAATGGCGGCGCCTCCGCCATGGATCTCGCTCCCAGTGCCCCTGTCTGGTGGAGAAACCCGCGTTTTCATGCGGCACTGTTTCAGATTGCCGTCATGACCGCGGTTGTCGCTTTCCTTGTCTACATCGTGTACAACACGCTGCACAACATGGAAAGCCGCGGTATTCAGTCCGGTTTCGGCTTTCTCGGCAGCAAGGCCGATTTCGACATTACCCAGAGTCTGATCGCCTACAGCCCGGACTCCAGCTATGGCCGCACCTTCCTTGTTGGTCTGCTGAACACGCTGCTAGTTTCGGCCGTGGGAATCGTCCTGGCGACCATTGTCGGGCTGACCGTGGGCATCGCACGCCTGTCGCCCAACTGGCTGATCGCGCGGCTGGCCACGGTCTACATCGAGGTATTCCGTAACATCCCGCTGCTGCTGCTGGTTCTGTTCTGCTATTTTGCAGTTCTACAGGTCATGCCATCCCCGCGCCAGAGCTATGAGCTGTGGGGCATGATCTTTCTGAACATACGCGGCTTGTATGTGCCCGAGCCCGAGTTCGGCGTCGGCTCCATCTGGCTTGTTGTCGCTTTCCTGTTGGCTGTCGCTGCGATCGTCGTTCTTGCCCGCTTCGCCCGCCGCCGTCAACAGGCGACCGGCAAGCGCCTGCCGGTGTTCTGGTTGTCAGTGGTGATTCTGCTGCTGTTGCCCGTCGCGGGTTATCTGCTTGGCGGGCGCCCGGTCACCTTCTCGTATCCTGAATTGCAGGGTTTCGGCTTCAAGGGCGGCCTGAAGATGATTCCGGAATTCGTTGCCCTGGTAGCGGCCCTGACTCTGTTCACGGCTGCGTCCATCGGCGAGATTGTGCGCTCCGGCATCATGGCGGTCAGCCACGGGCAGACGGAGGCGGCGCAGTCGCTGGGCATACGGTCGGGGCTGACCATGCGGTTGGTGATTCTGCCGCAGGCCATGCGGGTCATCATTCCACCCATGACGAGCCAGTATCTGAATCTGACCAAGAACTCCTCGCTGGCCACGGCCATCGGCTATCCGGATCTGGTGCAGGTATTTGCCGGCACGACGCTGAATCAGACCGGCAATGCGGTGGAAATCATTGCCATGACAATGGCCGTCTACCTGGTCATCAGCCTGTCGATCTCGTTATTCATGAACTGGTATAACCGCAAGATGGCGCTGGTTGAACGATGAGCACGAAACACGAACAGCAAGTTTCGACACCGGCGGCTGCACACACGCCGCAGCCGGATCTGCCGCCGCCGAAGCGCCAACTCGGCGCCCTCGGCTGGTTGCGCAAGAATCTGTTTTCCTCACCGCTCAATACGCTGCTCACGGTACTGGCGATTGCCATCATTTATCTGGTCGTGCCGCCGCTGGTCGATTGGGCCTTCATCCATGCGGACTGGGCGGGGCATTCCAAGGAGGCCTGCACGAGTGTCGGCGCCTGCTGGACATTCGTTTCCGCCCGTTTCGGCCAGTTCATCTTCGGCTTCTATCCGATGGAGCAGCAATGGCGTGTCGTTTTCACGTTCGCCATGTTCGTGGTGCTGATTCTGTCACTGCATTCGCGGCGGGTGCCCGGACGCGCATGGATTGCCTTGTTCACGCTGGTTATCGCTCCGATCATCGCATTCTTCCTGCTGCGTGGTGGTGTCTTCGGCCTGCCGGTGGTGCGCACCAGTCAGTGGGGCGGTTTGACGCTGACCCTGATTCTTGCCGCCGTGGGCATGGTCACCGCCCTGCCGATGGGCATACTGCTGGCGTTGGGGCGGCGTTCGAACATGCCCGTGGTACGGACGCTGTGCATAACTTTCATCGAGTTGTGGCGCGCCGTGCCTCTGATCACTGTACTGTTCATGGCCTCGGTCATGCTGCCGCTGTTTCTGCCGGAAGGCGTGACTTTCAACAAGCTGCTGCGTGCCGTCATCGGTATTGCCTGTTTTGAAGCGGCCTACGTGGCCGAAGTGGTGCGCGGCGGCCTGCAGGCGATTCCGAAAGGGCAGACCGAAGCGTCGCAGGCGCTCGGCTTGAGCTACTGGAAATACATGGCGCTGGTGATCCTGCCGCAGACCCTGAAAATGGTCATTCCGGGGCTGGTGGTGACATTCATCGAGCTATTCAAGGACACGACACTGGTTTCCATCATCGGCCTGTTCGACCTGCTCGGGATCGTCGAGGCGGCATACAATGATTCGAGCTGGCTGGGGCTGGCCATGGAAGGCCTGGTCTTTGCCGGTTTCGTCTACTGGATCTTCTGTTTCGGCATATCCCGCTACAGCATGTATCTCGAGCGCAAGTTCGAAAACGACTATCGCAGCTGATCAGCAAGAGATTCCCCATGGCACAACCGACAGCATCCTCTGCCCGCCGATCCGCGGACCAGCCGGTCATCGACATTCGGCAAATGCACAAATGGTATGGCAACTTTCATGTCTTGAAAGACATCAACCTGCAGGTCGAAAAGGGCGAGCGCATCATCGTCTGCGGCCCGTCCGGATCGGGCAAATCCACCATGATCCGCTGCGTCAACCGGCTGGAGGAACACCAGCGCGGCAAGATCCTGATCGATGGCACGGAGCTCACCGACGAGCCGCGCAACCTCGAACGCGTGCGCCGGGATGTCGGCATGGTGTTCCAGCACTTCAACCTGTTTCCGCATCTGACCATACTGGATAACTGCTGTCTGGCGCCCGTGTGGGTCAAGAAAATGCCACGCAAGCAGGCCGAGGAAATCGCCTTCAACTACCTGGAAAAGGTGCGTATTCCGGAACAGGCCGACAAATATCCCGGCCAGCTGTCCGGTGGCCAGCAACAGCGTGTGGCGATTGCCCGCAGCCTATGCATGAATCCGCACGTCATGCTGTTCGATGAACCGACTTCAGCGCTCGATCCGGAAATGATCAAGGGCGTGCTCGATGTCATGGGCGAGTTGGCGGAGGAAGGCATGACCATGGTCTGCGTCACGCACGAAATGGGTTTCGCCAAGGAAGTGGCCGATCGGGTGGTGTTCATGGATGCCGGCGAGATCATCGAGCAGAACGAACCCGGCGAATTCTTCGCCAATCCGGTGTCGGAGCGCACCCAGCTGTTTCTCAGCCAGGTGCTGGCGCACTGACTTCAGAACGGCAAACCAGATAACGGCGATGACGCCGAAGCGTGGCGCCGCCGCGGCATGCGTCCGGCCAGTCTGGCCTGACGCCCGGCAATGACGGCATGGCGCATGGCGTGGGCCATGCGCACCGGTTCGTCGGCGCCGGCGATGGCGGAGTTCATGAGAATGCCGTCGCAGCCCAGCTCCATGGCGATGGCGGCATCGGAGGCCGTGCCAACGCCGGCATCGACGAGTACTGGCACGGCCGCATTTTCCACGATTTCCAGAATGTTGTAGCGATTCTGAATGCCCAGGCCGGAGCCGATGGGTGCCGCCAGCGGCATGATGGCAACGCAGCCGATCTCTTCCAGCCGGCGCGCGGCGAGCGGGTCGTCACTGGTATAGACCATGACGTCGAAGCCGTCCTGTACCAGTGCCTCGGCCGCCTCGAGGGTGGCCGGCATGTCCGGATACAGGGTTTTCGCATCGCCCAGCACTTCAAGCTTGACCAGGTTGTGGCCATCCAGCAGCTCGCGTGCCAGCCGGCAGGTGCGCAGGGCTTCCTCGGCGGTATGGCAGCCGGCAGTGTTGGGCAGCAGCGTGTATTGCCGCGGATCGATGACATCGAGCAGATTGCGCTTTTCCCGCGCCTGCGGGTCGGTCAACGCCGGTGTCCGTCGCACCGCGAAAGTGACGATTTCGGCACCGGCGGCGGCAATGGCGGCCGCGGTTTCATCCAGATCGGCGTATTTACCCGTGCCAACCAGCAGACGGGACTGGAAGCGACGCCCGGCGATCACCAGGGCATCATCATCCGTGCTTGGCTCGACAGCCGCCTGGCCGCCGCCAATGGCATGCACGATTTCCAGCCGGTCGCCGGCCTGCAGGGTCGTGTCGTCATGCGCAGCGCGCGGCACGATGCGGCCATTGAGCTCGACCGCGATGCGTTGCCCGTCATAACCCAATGATTTGATGATGTCGGCCAGGCTGGCGCCGTCGGCGTATTCGCCGGCTTCTCCGTTGACTTGCAGGTGCATGGGTAGGATGTCGCCCGATTTGAAAGAGTGGGGAGCGACAAGGATAACGCGGGGCCTGCAACCGTGCGAGCCGCCCTGTCATGTTATCGCTTTCGCGGTAGAATCGCGCCATTCACACGCTGTCCGGCACTGCGTTGGTCCGGACCGCCGCCTACCATGGGAGCGCCACTGACATGAAACGTCTGATCAAGATTCTTGCCGGCCTGGTTGCAGTGGTGGTCGCCCTGGCCGTCGTTGCGGCGGTCGCCCTGTATCTGTTGTTTGACCCGAACGACTACAAGGACGTGATCACGAGCCGGGTCGAGCAGCACATCGGCCGCGACGTGACCATACCGGGAACCATCGATCTGTCCATTTTTCCGTGGCTGGGGGTTGATCTTGGCGCAGTATCGGTGGCCAATGCGCCGGCATTCGAAGACAAGCCGCTGGCGCAGATCGACGCCGCCCGCGTGCATGTGCGCCTGCTGCCGCTGCTGCAGCGCCGCATCGAGGTCGACACCATCACTTTCGAGGGTCTGCATTTGCGTCTGGCGCGCAATGCCGAGGGACAGACCAACTGGGCCGGCATCGTCGAGGCCATGGACAGCGACAGCGGTGCGGGTGCATCCGCAGACAGCTCGACTTCCGGGGATGGCGGTTTCGAACTGGAATCGGTGGAGATCGGTGGTGTTGAAATCCGTGACGCGGCCGTGGATTGGCAGGACACTGCCAGCGACAGCAGCTACAGCCTGTCCGATTTCAACCTGACCACGGGGCGGCTGGTTCCGGGTGAACCCTTCGACCTCGAGATCAGTACGTCCGTGGCGGCGGCACAACAGGGCAAGATTGCGGATATCGAGCTGACAACAACCATTGATGCAGACCACGATACAGGGCTTTATGCATTTGACGATCTGCAGTTGCAGATGCAGGCCGAGGGCGATGCGGTGCCGGACGGCGAGCAGACACTGGAGCTGTCGGGCAATGGTCGTTACGAGCTCGAGGCGGGTGCGTTTGCACTCGATGATCTGCATATCCAGTCCGCCGGCATGGATATCACCGGGCACATCACCGGCAGTGACGTGAACAGCGCGCCTGCATTCGAGGGCGAGCTGGCGGTGGCCGAATTCGATCCGCGTGCGCTGCTGGATGCACTCGGTATCGAGCCGCCCGAATTGCAGTCGGATGAAGCGCTGACACGTGCCGCACTGGGCACTCGGTTCAGCGCCGATGCCGGCAGCATCGACATCGGACAACTGAGCCTTGCGCTCGATGACACGACGTTCGAGGGTACGGCTGCAATCACGGATTTTGCCGCACCGGCCATCGACTTTGACGTCGACGCCGACAGCTTCAACCTGGATGACTACCTGCCGGCGGATACGGGCGAATCGGACGACGGTGAGTCGGGCGGCGGCGCGTCGGAGGCCGGGGATGACGCCGGCGCCGAGTTCGATCTGTCGGCGCTGCGTGATCTGATACTCGACGGCACCGTGCATGTCGGCCGGCTGACCGCAAAGGATATGGTATTCAATGATGCCAGCCTGGCAGTCACGGCCAGCGATGGTGTGCTCGAGATCAAGCCGTTGGCGGCCGGCTTCTACGATGGCGACATCGACATCACCGCACTGGTGGACGTGCGCGGCAGTGAGCCGGTATATGCGCTGCAGGGCAGCCTGGCCGATCTGCAGTTCTCGCCACTGCTGGAGGATCTGGTCGGCAAGGACTGGCTGTCCGCGCTGGCCAGCCTGGAACTCGATCTCACCAGTCGAGGCAGCAGCATCGACGCCATCAGAAAGGCACTGGACGGCACCATCAGTTATGACCTGCGTGACGGTGCCTTTCACGGTTTCAGCCTGGCCGGAATGATTGCCGAGGCGCGCAGCAGACTCAAGGGTGGCAGTGACGGCGAGAACGAGCCGGACACCACGCCATTCGAGCGTCTGGCCGGGACATTCGATATCGAGGACGGCAAGATCTCCGGCGATGGCCTGTCACTGGACACCAGCCGCCTCGGTGCCAGCGGGTCCGGCACCTACAGCCTGGTCGCCAATGCGCTCGACTACACGCTCGACGTCACCATCAATGAACAGGACGGCCCCCTTGCGGAGCTTGCCGGGGTGACCATACCTGTACATTTAAGCGGCAGCCTGTTTTCGCCGCAGTACAGTATCGATGTCGAGGCGGCGCTGAAAGCAGTTGCGGAGCAGCGTCTGCAGGAAGAGACGGACAAGCTGAAGGAGAAAAAGGCCGACGCCGAAAAGAAGCTCAAGGAAAAGCTCGATCAGCGCAAGGACAAGACACGCAAAAAGCTGCAAGAGGGCTTGCGCGATCTGCTCCAGTAGATCCGGGAAAGTGCCGCAGCCGCAGCAGAACACCGTAGCCAGCCGCCTGCTGGCATGGTACGACCGCCACGGCCGGCACGACTTGCCGTGGCAGCATCCGCGCAGCGCCTACCGCGTCTGGGTGGCCGAAATCATGCTGCAGCAGACCCGCGTGCAGACAGTCATCGGCTACTTCGAGCGCTTCATGGCGCGCTTCCCGGATGTGCACGCGCTGGCGGCAGCCGATGACGACAGCGTCATGCAGCACTGGGCCGGGCTCGGCTACTACGCCCGTGCGCGCAATCTGCACGCAGCCGCACGCCGCATTGTCGCCGACCACGACGGCATGATTCCGTCCGCGCTGGATGAGCTGCGGGCACTGCCCGGCATCGGCCGCTCCACCGCGGGCGCCATACGTGCCCAGGCCTTCGACCTGTGGGCACCGATTCTGGACGGCAACGCCAAGCGCGTCCTGGCCCGGCTGGCAGCCATCGAAACCCGCTCTGGCACAGCCGCCCACGACAAGGCACTGTGGCCGCTGGCCGAGCTGCATACGCCACACAAAAGGGTCGCCGACTACACCCAGGCCATCATGGATCTGGGTGCGACCGTCTGCACACGACGCAATCCGGATTGCGCCCATTGCCCGCTGCAGCCGGTCTGCCAGGCAGCACAACAGGGCCGACAGGCGGAAATTCCGGTGCCCCGCAAGCGAGCAAGCCACCCCCAGCGCCGTGCCACCCTGCTGCTACCGGTCGACCGGCACGGCCGTATCCTGCTGGAAAAGCGCCCGCCCACCGGCATCTGGGGCGGCCTCTGGTGCCTGCCCGTGCTGCCCGCAAAGCGGGCACTGGCAGACCACTGCCGCAATCAGCTGGGCATCGAACCGCAGACAACAGAGCGATTGCCCGCCATGCAGCACGTCTTCACCCATTTCGTACTGGAAATCACACCCGTGTGGATGCGGGTGGCCGACGGCTCGCGTATCATGGATTCAGCGACGGCATGGCACGTCCCGGACGCACTGCCCGGCGTGCCGGCGCCGGTAAAACGCCTGATCGAAAGTCACCTGCGGGAGAGCACCAACGCATGAGCCGAACCGTAAACTGCGTCAAACTCGGATACGAAGCCCCGGGCTTGCCACAACCGCCGCTGCCCGGCGAACTCGGGCAGCGCATCTACGACCACGTATCGCAGCAGGCATGGCAGCAGTGGCTGATGGAACAGACCCGGCTGATCAACGAATATGGCCTCGAACTGGCCGACCCGAAAGCGCGCGAATTCCTTGCCGAACAGACCGAGACCTACTTTTTCGGAGACGGCCGTACAGCCGCGACCCACTACGTTCCGCCGGAACAATGACACACAGCGGTTGACTGCAGGCGCCTGCACCGGTTTAATACGCGTTCGCCCGGGCCGCATCCGCGGCCAACTGCCGTGGCCGGATAGCTCAGTCGGTAGAGCATGCGACTGAAAATCGCAGTGTCGGTGGTTCGATTCCACCTCCGGCCACCATTTAAAACAATAACTTCTCAAAAGATCAAAAGCGCCTTTTAGTTCCCGAGGTACACTGCGGGTACGCAGAAGGTGCAATATGGCTACACTAACCAAGGCCGCTAACGGCAAATGGAAAGCGGTCATCCAATCCATGGGCTGCCCGACTGTTACCAAGATTTGCCGCGTGAAATCAACATGTCCGGCAATATGTAATTGTGGTGCAGACAGTACCCGTGAGGCAGCATACTGAGTTACAGTGCACCCAGCAGCTAACACGCGGTAGGTGGCGCCATGAGACAATCCACTTTCACGTTCCGGGCTGATAAATCCTCGAAAACAGAATTTGCCAGGACACAAAAGCACGTGATCGAACCGGCACACAACTAATGCGCGATTTCATGCGAGACTACGTACGCCAGCAAAAGCAGGCTGTTGCATATGGCACTTGGTTTCGTCACGAGGTAGAGCAGGGGCGTGCTACAGCCGGCACCGGTGACGTACTCCAGACAGCTGAGGTCGATGCCGAAGCTGAAGTCTGGCGGGCAGAGACGCGGAAAAGGATAATAGACGAGATATCGTGAAGCTGATATGGGCGCGGAATGCCCACATCGACCTGGAACGAATTTGCGAATACATTACGAGAGACAATTCAAAGGCTACACGCGTTCGACGCCGTAGAGTTGAGAGGGCCGCAAATCTGACCGAGCGCCTCGCATCGGGCGGCCCGGTCGCGTGGAGGGCACGCAAGAATTGGTTCCGCATTGCAACTACATAGAGGTTTAGGATGTGGCGTGCGACATAGTGCGTTTGCTGCGTATCTTGCACGCCGCCCAGCAGAGACTGCCACGATAGGATCGAAGGCTTCCTGTCCACCCCACGGGGGCGAGATGAAATGGAAGAACTCTCACCAACCGAGCTCAAGACAATCCTGCATTCCAAGCGGGCGAATCTCTATTACCTGCAACACTGCCGGTTGCTGGTGAAAGGTGGTCGGGTCAGCTACGTCACCGAAGAAGGTAAGGAATCGAAATACTGGAATATCCCGATCGCCAATACTACGTCGATTCTGCTGGGCACCGGCACGTCCATCACCCAGGCCGCGATGCGCGAGCTGGCCAAGGCCGGGGTGCTGGTGGGTTTTTGCGGTGGCGGTGGCACACCGCTTTTCGCGGCCACCGAGGTGGATGTCGAGGCCGCCTGGCTGACCCCGCAAAGCGAATATCGACCCACGGAATATCTGCAGCAGTGGGTACGATTCTGGTTTGAGGATGACCTGCGACTGGCCGCGGCGCGCCACTTCCAGCGTACTCGCTTGCAGACCATCCGCCGGCTCTGGACCGCGGACCGGGTACTGCGCGATGAAGGCTTCGTAATAGATACCGACACGCTGGCCAAGGCACTGGACGAACAAGCCGATGCCTTGGTACACGCGCCCGATACCAACGAGTTGCTGACGCAGGAAGCCCGCCTGACCCGCACGTTGTTCAAGCTGGCGGCCCGGGCCACGGAATACGGAGACTTCACCCGCGCCAAGCGTGGCTCCGGCGTGGACCCCGCCAATCGCTTTCTCGACCATGGCAATTATCTGGCCTACGGGTTGGCGGCCACCTGCTGCTGGGTGCTGGGGCTGCCGCACGGCCTGGCGGTCCTGCACGGCAAGACGCGGCGCGGCGGTTTGGTGTTCGATGTGGCCGATCTGGTGAAGGACGGCGTGATCCTGCCGCAGGCTTTCATCTCGGCCGTACGCGGTGACGAGGAACAGGAATTTCGCCAGGCCTGCATCGAACGGTTGACGCAGATCGAAGCGTTGGATCACATGATCGACACCGTCAAGCGAGTGGCCGAAGACATGTCCCGGCAGGCCGAGACGAAGCGGGCATGAACGTTCTGCTCGTCTCGCAATGCCACAAGAACGCCCTCAAGGAAACCCGACGCATCCTGGACCAGTTCGCCGAACGGCGCGGCGAACGCACCTGGCAGACTCCCATCACCCTGGAAGGTTTGAAGACCCTGCGCAAGATGCTGCGCAAAACAGCGCGCAAGAATACGGCGGTGGCCTGTCACTGGATTCGTGGTCTGAATCACAGTGAGTTGTTGTGGATTGTCGGCGATGCGTCACAGTTCAATTTCCATGGCGCGGTGCCGACACACACCACCCGCCACGACATCCTGCGCCGTGCCGATGAGAACGACTGGCACACGCTGACCGACATCCACCTGCTGGCGTCGTTGGCGGCTCTGTTCCACGACTTCGGCAAGGCCTGCCGAGCTTTTCAGGACAAGCTCAAGGGCAAGAATCGCGAGCACAATCGCTATCGGCACGAGTGGATATCGCTGCGGCTGTTGCAGGCATTGACGTCCGGCGGCAGCGACCGTGACTGGCTGGAAGTGCTGCGCGATCCGGGCAATCTGGATGAATCGGCCTGGCTGACTCGTCTGGAGGAAACGGGCCAGACACAGCCGATCCAGCCCTTCGCCGACATGCCACCCGTGGCCAGACTCGTGGGCTGGCTGATCATCAGTCACCATCGGCTACCGGTTGCCCCGGCGTTGAAGGATGGTGAACAGTTGCGGATCGGCCGCCGCGCCGAGGTCAATGCCGCGTCCATTCCCGACCTGCCCCGGGGTATTGAAGCCGCCTGGAACGAGATCGACCAGCCGGATGATCCAGAGCTCATCAAACCATACTGGCAGTTTCCGCACGGGCTGCCTAGCCGCAGTAACGCCTGGCGCAAGCGAGCCAGACGGTTAGCCCGGCAGAGTCTGGAGCGATTGGACGATCTTGCGCGTATAGATCTGACCAATCACTACGCACTGCATATAGCCCGGCTGTGCCTGATGCTGGCGGATCACCACTATTCGAGCCTCAGCGAACAGGCGCTGCATCAAATGACATGCGGTGATGCGAATTTTCCGCTTTACGCCAACACCGCCAGCGGCGGCCGACTGGCGCAACGGCTGGATGACCATCTTCTGGGAGTGACCAAAGAGGTCGGCGCTGTCGCCCATAGATTGCCGGACATCATGGCCGCGCTTCCCCGGCTGGCGCGCCACAAGGGCTTTCGCAAACGCAGCAAGGAGCCCCAGTTCCGCTGGCAGGACAAGGCTTTCGATCTGGCCGCCTCGCTGCGGGAGCGCAGTGCCCGCCAGGGCTTTTTCGGCATCAACATGGCCTCCACCGGCTGCGGCAAGACCATTGCCAATGGCCGCATCGCCTATGCCCTGGCCGATCCCGAGCAGGGAGCGCGTTTCACCATCGCGCTCGGTCTGCGCACGCTGACCCTGCAAACTGGCGAATCCTATCGCCGCGACATGGGGCTTACCGATGCTGATCTCGCCATCCGGGTCGGCGGCGCTGCCAGCCGGGCTTTGTTCGAGCAGAATCAGCACGAGGCCGAGGCGCGAGAAAGTGCCGAGGAAGTGCAGGGCCGAGCCTCCGCCGAGCCGCTGTTCGAAAGTGACGGCCACGTCTCCTTTGACGGACAGATCGACGAGCATCCGCTGCTGGCCCGGGTGGCCCGGAATCCACAGGCCAGAAAATTCATCCATGCGCCCATCCTGACCTGCACCATCGATCATCTGATGCCGGCCACGGAAAGCCTGCGCGGAGGCAGCCAGATCGCCCCCATGCTGCGCCTGATGAGCGCCGACCTGATTCTCGACGAGCCGGACGATTTCGGCCTGGACGACCTGCCGGCTCTCACGCGTCTGGTCTACATGACCGGCCTGCTGGGCTCGCGGGTGCTGCTGTCCTCGGCCACCCTGCCACAGGCCATGGTGGAGGGCCTGTTCCGCGCCTATCGTGCCGGTCGCGAACAATATCAGCGCAACCGCGGTGAACCCGGTCTACCCGTGGACATCTGCTGCGCCTGGTTCGATGAATTCGACCGCAAGCACCACGATTGCCCCGACGGCGAACAGTTCCGCCAGCAGCACGAGGCTTTTGCCAGCCGTCGAGACACCCGACTGGCTGGTGCCAAGGCCATGCGCCGGGCCCGCATCGCACCCATCGGCTTTACCCGCACCACGAAGGATGCCCTTCCCGGCCAATTCGCGGCCGAGATCGCCGAACATGCCCTGGAGCTGCATCAAACCCACCACGAACCTGATCCCGAGACCGGGCATCGCGTCAGTTTCGGCTTGGTACGCATGGCCAACATCACGCCTTTGTTCGACGTGGCCCGCGCTTGGTACGCGCTGGATGCACCAGAAAACGTGCGCATCCATTTATGCGTCTATCACTCGCAGTTTCCCCTGTTGCTGCGCTCGGCCATCGAAAGCCAGCTGGACCGGACGCTGGATCGCAGTCATCCCGAGGCCGTATTCAAGCTGCCCGATATTCGCAGCCGCTTGGATGATGCAACGGAATCCGACCAGCTTTTCATTGTGCTCGGCTCGCCGGTCACCGAAGTCGGTCGCGACCACGACTACGACTGGGCCGTGGTCGAGCCTTCCTCCATGCGCTCCATCATCCAGCTGGCCGGGCGCGTCCGGCGCCACCGCCCGGTGCCGACGGTCGAAGCCGAGAACATCGTGCTGCTGGATCAGAACTGGGCTGCCCTGCGCAATCCCGCCGACCGCCCGGTATTCACGCGCCCCGGTTTCGAGGACAGGAAACACAAACTGGTCAGTCACCAGCTGAGTCAGCTGCTGACAGAAGAGGAATATCGCATCATCGACTCCCGGCCGCGGCTGACCGCCCGGGCCATACTCGATGCAGCCCACAGCCTCGTCGACCTGGAACATCAACGGCTTGCCGAGACCATGCTCGGGCCGGATCACACGTCAGCGAGTCCGCTCCGACGCACTCGCCGCCGACGCGGGCGTCGCTCGGTCACCGCACTACCGCTGGCTGCCCACAGCGCCCGAACGCGCCCGCACCTGTGGCTGACCGGCATCCTGCCGCAACAACAACCCTTCCGGCAACAGGACCAGCATCAGATCGAGCTGCTCCTGCGTCCGGATGAAGACGAGCAAGATTTCTGTCTAATCCGCCTCGACCCACAACCCCACGGCCCGCCGCTGGAAACAACCGTAGAAGACAGCCTCAACGAGCGTATCGAAGATGCCAAGCTAAAAGCCGAGCGCATCACGCCCTGGACCAACCGCGACTACATGACGGAACTCACCTCCCGCGCCGAGCGCATGGACATGACACTTGCGGCTGCGGCGCAACGCTTCGGCACCATCCAGATGCCCGATGCAGAAAATGGGTGGCTGTGGCATCCTTGGCTGGGATTTCGACGGAAATGACGATAACGCCGGACAATATCCGGCAGGGAACAACGTTATAAAGGGGGAGGCTCGCAAGAGCCTGGTCATTGATTCATGGCAACCGTCCATTCTGACGAGATGGCGCAATTGCGCGCCGCCGTCCATCAATTCATCGACGAACGCTTCCAGGCGAAGACAGAAAAGCTCACGCCAGACGATCCCGAATACCAGAAACTGGTCGAGCAGTTCGATCATGACCGCTGGCTGGCCAATGCTGCACGACGCGTCAGCCAGCTGCAAATCGTCACTCATTCTCTCAAGCCACTGCATCCGGACGCCAAGGGCTCCAGTCTTCACGCGCCGCCGCAAACACCAGCGGACGAGGCGCTGATCGACACGAACGTCATCGGCGATGAGTTCACCGTGGATGTGGTCGGCAACGCCGCTGCCTTGGATGTCTTCAAGTTCCTCAATACGGAAGTGGACGGTCGCACGCTGCTCGCCCGCGTACAAGAGCTCGATCCGGCACTGCAGGCCGCCTTCAGCGATGATGCCGACACCGCGCGGGAACGCATGGAACAATTCGCAGGTATTACCGAGCCGGGCGGACCTCATACGTCACACACGCTCGCCAAGCAGTTGTTCTGGCTGGTGGGTGAAGACCCGACCGACGACGCTGCCTTTCATCTGCTGGCGCCGCTCTATCCCACCTCTCTGGTTCACGCCATTCACCAGACGATCAATCACGATCGTTTTTCCGACGAAGCCAAGACCGCACGTCAGGCCCGGCGTGACAACAAACCGCATGAGCACGGCTACAACGACTATCCGGATCTGGCCATCCAGCGCTTCGGCGGCACCAAGCCGCAGAACATCTCCCAGTTGAACAGCGAACGGCGCGGCGAAAGCTATCTGTTCAGTTCAGCGCCGCCCTTGTGGCAATCCCGCGACATCGCGCCCATCAATGCCCGCACGGCCTTTCGTGCCTTTGGCCGGCGCCCTGCTGTCCGCGCCACGGTGTCTCGCCTGCGCCGCGCCATCACCGACAGTGCTGCCAGCGGTCGCAACAACATGCACATGCGCAATCGTCGTGACCGCCTGACCGGCGAGCTGATCGACGAGCTGATCGTATTCACCCACGCCATGCGCCAACTGGAACCCGGCTGGACAGCCGCCTGGGACTGCGACCTGCCCGCCCACCAGCAATACTGGCTGGACCCCGAACGCGCGGAAACCGATGCCGACTTTGCCCGCGCCATGGCCACGGCGGACTGGCAGAACGCCGTCTGCGGCGATTTCAGCCGCTGGCTCAGCCGGCAACTGCAATGGGGTCGACGCGGCCAGACCGCACCGCCCGCGCTTGGCGACCCGGAGTATCGGCACTTTCGAGACCAGCCGGGCGAGCGGCTGGATTTCCGCAATGCCATCGAGATCGAGCTGACTGACTGGCAACAGCGGCTGGATACGGAGCTGGCAGAAACTGCGGAGGTATTCAGTGATGTCTGATGGCCAGCCTGTGAACCTGCTCGTCCTGCCGCGCCTGCGCGTCCAGAATGCCAACGCCATCGCCTCGCCGCTCACCTGGGGCTTTCCCGCCATGAGCGCCTTCATGGGCTTCATGCACGCTCTGGAACGCCGCCTGCCGGCCGAGCAGAAGCTTTTGTTCGAACAGGTCGGTGTGATCTGCCACGACTTCCAGCCCCAGACCGCCAGCGCTGGTTACAACCTCCAGCAGTTCAATCTGACCCGCAACCCGGTCGGCAAGGACGGCAAGACGCTGGGGATCGCCGAGGAAGGCCGGATGCACATGGAGATCAGCCTGGTCTTCGACGTTACAGAGAGCGACGATTCAAGCGAGGCCGCCGCGCGCAATCTGAAAAAAAGCGAGCAAGAGAAAATCAGGCTCGCAGCGGCAATCGACGACATTGTCCATGGCATGCGCATTGCCGGCGGCAGCGTATTGCCACGTACCCATCAACGCCACAAGCCACAACTGATTGCCCTATCGAGCAATCCAGACGATGCGGAGCGTACGTTTCGCCGTCTGTGTCGTCAACTGCTGCCCGGCTTCGCCCTGGTCCTCAACGAACAGGCCCTGCGCGAGCGGCTGGAGGAACGTCGTGCCACCGACCCCGATACCAGCCCGCTGGATGCCTGGCTGGATTTTTCTCGCCTGCAGCATGAATGCCGAATCGACGAGGAAACCGGTGCCGGCCAGTGGCAGATCCGCGACAAGGCCGGCTGGCTGGTGCCAATTCCGGTCGGCTATCGCACACTGAGCGCACACGAACCCGGCGAAGTCGCCCGAGCCCGCGATCCCGACGTGCCCTTTCGGTTTGTCGAAGGTATTTACTCGGTCGGCCAGTGGGTCAGCCCGCACCGGCTGCAAAGTCCACAAGCGCTCATGTGGTATCTGGACGCCGATCCGGATAACAGCATCTACCGACTTAACAACGACTACATCGACTCCTGACTACAGAGGGGAAATACTTCATGGCCAAGAAAAACGAATTGCAGGCTTCGGTCCTGGCTTTCGACCGCAAACTCGACCCATCCGACGCGCTGTTTTATGCCGGCTCCTGGGACAACCGCCAGCAAGCCGATACCTGGACTGCGGTCCCCATCCGCGAGAAATCCGTCCGCGGCACCATTTCCAACCGCTTGAAGGCCAAAGACCAGGATCCGACCAAACTGGACGCTGCCATCGAGAATCCGAACCTGCAGACCGTGGATGTGGCCGCCTTGCCGCATGACTGCGATACCCTACTGGCTCGCTTCACGCTGCGCGTACTGGGCGGTACCGGTCGGCCCTCCGCCTGCAACAAAGGCGCTTACGAAGATCGCTTAAAAGCAGCGGTGGGCAGCTATGTCAACAAGCACGGCTTTCAGACACTGGCCTTCCGTTATGCCCACAACCTGGCCAATGGTCGCTTTCTCTGGCGTAACCGTTTGGTGGCCGAAGAGATCGAAGTGCAGGTGCGCCGCCTGGTGAAAGGCGAGGTGGAACAAAGCTGGACTTTCGACGGCCTGGCCTTCGATCTGCATGGTTTCGAAGCGCCAGCAAAGCAAAAGGAAGACGTTGAGCAGCTTGCCGCCACCCTCAATGATGGGTTGGCCGGCGAGGATTTCGTGCTGCTGGAGGTCTGCGCCTTTGTGCGCATGGGCCAGGGCCAGGAAGTCTTCCCCTCCCAGGAACTCATTCTGGATCGCAGCCGCGGCGATAAATCCAAGACCCTGTACTCGGTCGGCGAAGTGGCCGGCATGCATTCTCAAAAACTGGGCAATGCCCTGCGTACCATCGACACCTGGTACCCAGAAGCCAAGGAAAACGGTCTCGGCCCGATTGCCGTGGAACCCTATGGCTCCGTGACCACGCAGGGCACAGCCTATCGCCAACCCAGGCAGAAAATCGACTTCTACAACCTGCTCGACAACTGGATACTCAAAGACCAGGCACCGGACGATGAGCAGCAGCATTTCGTCATGGCCATGCTGATCCGCGGTGGCGTATTCGGGGATGGCGACTGATGACCAGCCATTACCTCGATATCCAACTACGCCCCGATCCGGACTTCCCAACCGGGCAGCTCATGGGGGCCCTGTTCTCCAAACTGCACCGGCGTCTGGTCACACTCAATACCCAGGCCATCGGTGTGAGCTTCCCGCACCACCAGCTCAAGCCCCGCGCCATCGGTGATCTGCTACGTCTGCATGGCCTGGAAACCGAACTGGAAACCCTGATGGCCGAATCTTGGCTGGGCGGCATGCGTGCCCATGCCGATATCTGCGCCGTCACGGTAACCCCTGCGGATATCAGCCATCGCACAGTGACCCGGCGCCAGTTCAAGACCAATGCCGAGCGCCTGCGCCGCCGTCGCATGAAACGTCACCGCGAATCGGAAGCCGAAGTGCTTGTCCGCATTCCGGATACAGCGGAAAAACGCAACGTCCCACTGCCGTTTGTCCAGGTACGCAGTGCCAGCACCGGCCAACGTTTCAGTCTGTTCGTGGAACATGGCCCCGAACAAGCCGAACCGACACCGGGAACGTTCAACAGCTACGGCCTGAGCCGGTTCACCACCATCCCCTGGTTCTGACCCTTTTCTGAGGCGCGTTCATAAGCTATTGATTTGCCATGATCGAATGCTTGCGCCGATAAAATGGGTCAGCATTGAAGGATAGACGATTGATCTTTAACAATCAGTTGATTATGGTGCCCAGTCTCTTGTTCGCTGCCGCATAGGCAGCTGAGAAAACATGGACGATGGGCGGGATTACCACGCCCGTGTTCGCTGCCGCATAGGCAGCTGAGAAAAATCAGCCAACCCGTAGCCGGTCACTGTTCGCGTTCGCTGCCGCATAGGCAGCTGAGAAATCGGTTTCAAAGATAGCTTCAAACGTACCATCTGTTCGCTGCCGCATAGGCAGCTGAGAAATCCCGGCGTTTTTGCGCATCGTTAAATCTTTTGTTCGCTGCCGCATAGGCAGCTGAGAAAACAACTGTGTTACCACGGTACACTTTGTAGTGGTTCGCTGCCGCATAGGCAGCTGAGAAAATGGAGCAAGTAGTCAGTATAGAATCAGATTTGTTCGCTGCCGCATAGGCAGCTGAGAAACAACGATTGCCACGACAGCGGATATGCCCGTCGTTCGCTGCCGCATAGGCAGCTGAGAAATGCAACGCGCGCCATGCAGCCCGCATGGCGCAGTTCGCTGCCGCATAGGCAGCTGAGAAAATGGAGCAAGTAGTCAGTATAGAATCAGATTTGTTCGCTGCCGCATAGGCAGCTGAGAAATGCAACGCGCGCCATGCAGCCCGCATGGCGCAGTTCGCTGCCGCATAGGCAGCTGAGAAAATGTGCCGGGTTCATACCAAGACGCCGCGTCTGTTCGCTGCCGCATAGGCAGCTGAGAAATCCATCCTCTTTTCCGGTTCAACAAACAACAGGTTCGCTGCCGCATAGGCAGCTGAGAAAATAAACCCGCTTCGATAAACCTACTACCTAAAGTTCGCTGCCGCATAGGCAGCTGAGAAATTCGGATAGGACAGCGGCACAGTTATATGAGTGTTCGCTGCCGCATAGGCAGCTGAGAAAGCGATGAAGGCGAAGTTCTACACGCCTATAAGGTTCGCTGCCGCATAGGCAGCTGAGAAATTCCAGAGACTGTATGCGATTCTCCAAAGGGGGTTCGCTGCCGCATAGGCAGCTGTCAATGGCCATTAATTTGTAACTGATCCATCACCCCCATTCTTCCGTAATTCACTCCCGGTCGCCAAGCTATGATCCGTCCATTTCACTGAGCGGATCATCATGACGAAGAGGGAGCAGTACTGGTCGGATCATCTGGCC
>Ga0079226_10000495_pt1 | contig 27576 bp, 23 predicted proteins | sample Poulit2014_FD_76345 | JGI IMG/M metagenome (GOLD analysis project Ga0079226, IMG submission 76345) | Agricultural soil microbial communities from Georgia to study Nitrogen management - Poultry litter 2014 | ecosystem: Environmental > Terrestrial > Soil > Agricultural land | place: USA: Georgia...
CCGCCGCCGACACAGCAATTGATCTCCTTGCGCATTCTGAGAACGAGCCTTTACAACGCGTGGTGATCGCCGCAGATGTCCCCGATGACTTTGTAACTTTAGTCAATCAGGCTGAAGACCACATACTCAGGGGAGCAGAGTTACCTTCAGCGATGGAACTGCGTCAACCTGTGACGCTAACTGAAATAGTGAGTTTCCACGTCGATGAAGACACATCTCGCGTTGCCAATGTCTTGCGAGCAGCTATCAACGGTGGGGAAGAAGAGCGGGAAAAGGCGGATGAACTGGACCTGCTGTGGTTCGATGTGAGTGAATTATCTGAATTAAGTTAAACAGCGCCGTAAGCCGCGTGGCATACCGCTGCTTTTACTGCGCATTTTGATCGCGGGTCAGGGCCGCTAATACCTGATCGTGAAGTAGCCCATTACTTGCCATTCCTGAACCACCCGTTGCCCCCGGCTTCCCGGTGACGGACGTAAATTTTCCGCCCGCCTCTCGGACAATCGGAACGAGCGCACCCATGTCATGGAGTGCGAGTTCAGGTTCAGCCGCAAAATCGACGGCCCCCTCCGCGACCAACATATAAGACCAAAAGTCTCCAAATGCGCGGGTGCGCCACACTTTCTTAGTTAAATCCAGGAAGGGATTCAGCAAGCCGCGATCCTCCCAGCCCGTCAGCGAAGAATATGAAAGTGAAGCATCTTCTAGATTGTTCACTGCGGAAACGGAGAGTTGACTAGCCTTTGTTAACGAGCGTCCTGTCCACGCGCCTGAACCGTCGGCGGCCCACCAACGGCGGCTAAGAGCCGGGGCGCTGACAACGCCTAAAACTGGTTCTCCATCGACAAACAGCGAGATCAGAGTGGCCCATGCGGGTACACCGCGTAGAAAATTTTTGGTCCCGTCGATGGGGTCAATCACCCACTCACGGGTGCTGGCGCCGGTTGTGGGGAACTCTTCTCCAATAATCGCATCGCGTGGTCGAGTGCGGCCCAGTTGAGTTCGGATTAATTCTTCCGCTGCCGTATCCGCATCGGTGACGGGCGTGGCGTCCGGTTTTGTTTCTACCCGCAGGTCAAGGGCCTTGAATCGCGACATTGTCAGGGCATCTACCTGGTCGGCGATCACGTGGGCGAGTTGCACATCATCGGTGTACCCGGAACGCATCGTCATCATGTAATGAACCTATCGGAAGATCAGTACTCTGTGTCGCGGCGACTTCCCAAGACACGCCGTAAAGATTCCAAACGTGCTCGCCCGTGTTCTCCGGCTTTGCCAGCCTCGACCCACGGATCCAATGCACATCCGATCGCGTCATCATCGTGGGTACACCCGCGCGGGCAGTCATTGACAGCGGGTGCAAGATCTGGGAAACCGCTGATGATCCGGTCAGGATCAATGTGGGCCAACCCAAATGAGCGAATACCCGGGGTATCAATAACCCAGCCGCCTTCCGGGCCTGGCAATTCGAAAGCCAACGCCGACGTAGACGTGTGGCGTCCGCGACCGGTGGTGACGTTCACGGAACCCGTTTCTCGTTCAGCATCGGGCACCAGGGCGTTGACTAGGGTGGATTTCCCGACACCGGAATGCCCCACAAACGCGCTAGTGAGGCCGGACAGTTGGCTTTGTAGAGTGTCCAGACCCGCGATAGTTCCATCTGACTTTAAGGACGTCGTGACTACGGAAACGTTCAAATTTGCGTAAGGAGCCAGAAACTCCTCCGGTGAAGCCAGATCTGCCTTCGTCAAACACAGCAGGACGTCCATTTCTGCATCGAATGCGGCAACCAGGCATCGATCAACCATGCGTTGGCGTGGCTCGGGGTCGGCTAGAGCGGTCACAATCACCATTTGGTCCGCGTTTGCTACTACCACTCGTTCGTACGGGTCATCATCATCTGCTGTACGCCGCAACGTGGTGCGACGCTTTTCCAGTCGCACAATGCGCGCCAAAGTGTCGGGTTTGCCCGAAACATCGCCGACCAGGGCGACGTTATCTCCCACGACGAGGGCGCGTCGTCCTAAATCGCGAGCCTTGATGGCGGTGATTGTCTCGTGATGCGCGCCGACGTCAGTGAGTAAGACTGCGTATCGTCCCCGGTCGACGCCGATCACCATGCCTGGTACGGCGTCCTCGTGCGCGGGACGTCGTTTAGTGCGGGGGCGCGAGCCACGACGAGAAGGGCGGGATCGGATGCTCTCTTCGTCGAAGTCGCGGTATCTCATCGCATCCTCACTGTGCGTTGATCATGTCGGTCCACATTTGCTTAAAGTCCGGCATCGTCTTCGCCGTCGTCTCCACATTAATGATGGAGACTCCGGGTACGTTCAGTCCCAGGATTGCCGCGAATGTAGCCATGCGGTGGTCTTCGTAACTTTCCATCGCGGCTCCGTGGAGATTCTCGACTGGGAAAATCTCGACCCCGTCATCCAACTCACGCGCTTTACCGCCGAGGCGTTCAATTTCCGTGACTAAAGCTGCCAGGCGATCTGTTTCATGGCCGCGCAAGTGGGCGATACCGCGTAAACGAGAAGGGGAGGAAGCCAAAGTTGCTACGGCAGCGATGGTGGGCGCCAATTCACCCACCTCGTGCAGGTCCGCATCTATTCCATGAAGGACGCCGCTGCCCGTGATGGTCAATCCACGTTCATCCAGTGTGGCCTCAGCGCCCATCGCGGTCAGCAATTCGCGCATTTTATCGCCACCTTGCGTGGTACGTGATGGCCATCGGGGGACAGTCACCGACCCCCCTGCGACCGCCGGTGCGGCAAGGAAGGGGCCAGCGTTGGAAAGGTCAGGTTCAACGGTTAAATCAAGAGGAGTGACGGGCCCGGGCTGAACCGTCCACGCGACGGGTGAGTTTTTTCCATCTACTTCGCGGTACTCCACGTCGACTTCCACCCCTTGATCGCGCAAGTTTTCGACCGTCATGTCGATGTGGGGCACGCTGGGCAGAACGTCGCCAACGTGACGAACTGTGACGCCGTTGGTGAATTTCGGTGCGGCCAATAACACGGCTGACACAAACTGGCTTGAGCCCGAAGCATCGACGGAAATCTCACCGCCGGCAACTTCGCCGGTTCCCTGCACAGTGATAGGTAGCGCATTGCGTCCGTCATCATCTACCTGGACACCCAGATCACGTAACGCAGTAATGATTGGGCCCATGGGACGCTCCCGTGCGCGTTCATCGCCATCTAGCGTGACGGGGCCGTCAGCAAAAGCCGCGATTAGCGGTACGAAACGCATGACGGTGCCCGCTAAACCGCAGTCAATGTGAGCGGGAGCTTTCAACGCGCCTTCCGGGGGAGTCAATTCCCACTGATCCGTATCGCTGTCAGCATCGAATCCGGTGACTTTCACACCGAGAGCTTCCAGAGCTTGAACCATCAACACGGAGTCGCGAGACCGGAGGGGGAGTCGCAGCGTGCTCTTACCGTCAGCAATTGCCGCCAGAATCAGATAGCGGTTCGTCAGCGACTTGGAACCGGGGACCACCACGGTTGCATTTAACGGATGTGAAGCAGTCGGAGCGGGCCAAGCAACTGATGAAGTCATATTAAAGACCTTATCCAGTCCCGCATCTTCACCTTAAGTTGGCTGGTAGCAGCAAGGATTATGAGTTACGTTCGCGCTCTTTACGCGCCTGCTCTTTGCGCCATTTGCGGGACGGTTTGCCGTTGGTGTCAACTGCGGCGTGGAGTAGTCCGCCCAGGAAAACTAAGTTGCGCGTGAATGCCTTGCGATGAACGACACGCTCTTCTTTATCGCGCATGGACCAAAACGGGTGTCCGACCACAGTGGTCGCTACCAGTGAGGCGCTTAAAATCGAGGCCGCGATCCGAGGTGCTTTGCCGGTGGCCAATGCCAGACCCGCAACGGTCATTACTGTGCCGTTCACTCGAACCGCCGTCGTGGCGTCGATGGGGATGTTCAAAGGTTCGGTGATTTTCTCCAGAGCGGGTTCGGCGCTTTCGATACGTGCCTGCGGGTTACGAAGGGTATCGATGCCCTCGTTAATGAAAATTGAGGCCAGTAGTGGGCGAGCTATGCGGCGCAGAGACATGTATCTATTGCTACTACGTTTAAGTAAAATTTGCGAGGCGAACGGAAAGTTGCTTCTGTTACTGCCGAGTGAGGGGCGGGAATTAAAACGTGTCTTATCGCTGTTGAAGTGAATGTGAGTACCTTGACGCAAATGCCTTCACCTGACGTCTCGCGTGCAGGGGCGCTAGGGTGGCAGTTAATGAATGACGATATCGCTCAGGCTAGTGACGACGCCGCAGCGGATGGTTCGCGTGCCTCTGCTGAAGAGACGGCTGCAGAACGTGCTGCTCGTTTTGAGCGCGACGCGCTGGGGTATTTAGATCAATTATACGGCGCAGCGCTGCGGATGACCCGAAACCCTTCTGATGCGGAAGACTTAGTGCAGGAAACCTTCGCTAAAGCGTTCGCAGCCTTTCACCAGTACCGTCCCGGCACGAATTTAAAGGCTTGGCTGTACCGGATTTTAACGAACACCTTCATTAACACTTACCGCAAGAAGCAGCGTCAGCCGCAACAAACCGACCAAGAAGGCGTGGAAGACTGGCAAATTTCGCGCTCCAACGCCCACACTCCCTCTGGGTTGCGATCAGCTGAAGTTGAAGCCCTAGATCGTCTCCCTGATTCGGATGTGACCCAAGCGTTGGCTTCTCTTCCTGAAGATTTCCGTATGGCGGTATATCTAGCAGATGTTGAGGGATTTGCCTATAAGGAAATTGCCGACATTATGGGTACCCCAGTGGGTACCGTCATGTCGCGACTGCATCGTGGGCGGAAACTATTACGAGACATGTTGACCGACTATGCCCGGGAACGCGGGATTGCAACAGATCAGGCAGCTAAATGACTGAGCACAACGAATCCGGTGGACCGCACAGCCAAAGTGATGTGGAACAGGCGCACTGTGAACGACGATTAGAAGAGTTATATGCCTACCTCGACGCTGAGGTTTCGGCGGAAGAAGCTGCAATGATTCGTCGTCACGTCGCAGACTGTGATCCGTGCGCGATAGAAGAAAAACTGGAACAGGTGGTGCGGCAACTCTTGCGGCGCTCCTGCGTCTCAGAAGCCCCTGTGACGCTCAGAACGCGCATCGTGCAAGAAATATCAGTTACTCGCGTGCGGCGATACTGAAGTCGGGTAAAAATAAGACCTAAAAAAGAGGGTCATATTCCGCGTGGAATATGACCCTCTTTGCTTCTTTCCTCAGCCTGCGTTGGGGCGTTTCCCGCGGTTGGCTGGGCGGTTACGACGATCTTTACGCTTACGGCCGCGCTTTGACATCGCGTTCTCCTTCATGGGTAAGAGGAAGTGAAATTAAGATTTTCGCTTCTATCGTCCCATACGGCTTAAGTCAGCTTCTATGTGCGCCGATAGATAGGAATGTGAGTGATAATCCTTTAACCGGCCCCATCACTGCTGCCTCACCCCTCCCTTCCAATACGGGAGTGGCGGGGTTTTCCAGCATCTCAGTGATCCCGATGCTGAAATCTTTGGTTGCTGCTGGAGGATCCGATCTGCATGTGAAGGTGGGAAGCTCTCCTCGAGTGCGGGTAGATGGCCGCCTGCGCCGTCTGAAGTCTCCAGGGCTGAAACCGGAAGACACGCAGGCAATCTTCGATGAGGTAATCCGTCCTGATTTGCGCGATACGTTTGCGCAGAGTCATGAGGCGGACTTCGCGATGGGTGTGTCTGGGGTTGGACGCTTTCGCGTGAACGCATACCGAGCGCGCGGGCAGTTGGGCCTGGTTTTCCGTCACGTAGCCGCTGAACCGCAGTCGCTGATTGAGCTGGGTATGCCGCCGGTTGTGAACCACTTAGCTCTCGAGCCGCGAGGAATTGTGCTGGTTACTGGCCCCACGGGTTCGGGTAAGACGACGACTCTGGGCGGGATGGTTGACGCGATCAACACTGAACGCGACGTCAATATTGTCACGATCGAAGATCCGATTGAGATTTTGCACAGCGATAAGAGGGCGATAGTTAATCAGCGAGAAGTGCACCAAGACACGGCTGATTTCGACGTCGCGCTCAGGGCGGCTATGCGTCAGGACCCCGACGTCATCCTGGTGGGGGAGATGCGGGATATGGCTACAGTTCGCGCCGCCATACAAGCCGCGGAAACCGGTCACCTTGTTTTATCGACGCTGCACACCATTGACGCACAGGAAACCATTAACCGCATTATTGATTTCTTCCCACCGCATGAACAGCAGCAGGTGCGTCTCTCTCTTGCTGCGTCATTGAAGGGAATTATTTCTCAGCGGTTATTGCCTCACGTGAGTGGTAGAGGTCGGATCGCGGCCAGCGAAGTGATGTTAAATAACGGGCGGATGCAAGAAGCGATCATTGATCCCGAACTCACCTCTACATTGCACGACATGATCGCGGAGGGCGGTTATTACGGGATGCGCACCTTCGATCAGCATTTACTGGAATTAGTCCGTGACGGGAGAGTTAGTTTTGAGGATGCTTTTGCTATTTCTTCCCGTCCTCAGGATTTCACGGTCGCGTTGCGGGCTGAAGGGCTGATTGCGTAGCGGCATATTAGTTTCCCGTTCTGCTGAAATCAGTTGGCGCGCCTAACCTTTAAAGTATGTTTGCTATTCAGGCGAGTTCAGTACAAATGGATGATCCACTAGCCGGTCTCTCGCTCACTGAGGATGCCGTGGAGCGGGCAGAGCACATCCCCGAAGACTGGGTGCGTGTCCGCGTCAAGGCTGCGGGCTTGAATCATCATGACGTGTGGTCGCTGCGCGGAGTGGGGGTAAAAGAAGACCAGTTGCCCATGACACTGGGGTGTGACGCCGCAGGTGTCACAGACGATGGACGCGAAGTCATCGTGCACGCCGTCATTAATCAGCCCGGCTGGGTGGGAGACCAAACCTTGGATCCGAAAAGAAACCTATTGTCAGAGGTTTTCCCAGGCACCCTCGCGCGATACGTATGGGTTCCGGAACACAACCTGGTTCCTAAGCCATCGAACCTGACGTGGGAACAGGCGGGCTGCATATCTACCGCCTACCTCACGGCGTATCGGATGCTCTTCACGGTTGGAGAATTACGTCCTGGCCAAACCGTGTTGATTCAAGGTAGTGGGGGAGGAGTAGCCACGGCAGCTACAATCCTCGCTCATGCAGCAGGTTTGACCGTGTGGGTGACCGGACGCGAAGCGCACCGCCGGGAAAAAGCGCGAAACATTGGCGCCAATGAAGTATTTGAAACCGGCGCACGTCTACCCTCACCAGTCGATGCGGTGATCGAGACCGTCGGAAAAGCAACGTGGGCGCACTCGCTGCGGGCGGTAAAACCCGGAGGGAAAATCATTGTTGCTGGGTCAACATCCGGCCCCGACCCGTCGGCTGAACTATCGCGAGTTTTCTTCCGCGGCGTCTCAATCCTGGGAACCACAATGGGAGAACGCACAGACCTCGAAGCCGTGGCATCCCTATGCGCCGGCACTCAAGACGTTAAACCGGTTATCGACTCCACGTGGCCCGCGCAACAAGCCCGCGAAGCGTTTGCTCACCTGATCGAGGGAAACGCCTTCGGCAAAGTGGTCCTCACCATTTAGGACGCCGGCTCATACCCCAGCCATTCATGCCACCCGGTGTGCAACACGAGCCAGGCCATGAGTCCGTAACCAGCCTGGCCGGGCATAAAAGCGGGGCTGGCCGCCGTGTCAGCATTCCACTGTTCGTGCGTCACCAGTGGGTTGAACGTGTCCACGAAGGGCACACGGCGCCGCTGCGAAACATCTTCAAAAGCCTTCGATAGGTCCGCGATTTGTTCAGCATCCTCTGAACGGCCCGGGGGAGGCCCCACGACCAGGGCGGGTACGCGCCGAGCCTGAGCGGCGTCCAAAATATTGGCTAAATTAAGCCGGGAGCGAGCAAGCGACAAGTCCGCGTTCAAATCTGCGCGCCCCAAAGCCACAATCAGCCGGTTGTCGCCATCGGGCGCCCAGCGGCGATCCACCTCGGACTCCCAACGGCCAAACAGGCCGGAAGACGTTTCCCCCGGAACAGCAAGAGCATAAAACTCCGGACGCGGGCCGCCCGTAGTGCGTGCGGCCACGCGCCCCAACCACCCCAGCCCCCGCGGGTCACCGACCCCTGCGACAAGTTCATCGCCAATCACGCAGATCCGGGGTGTGGGCTGGTCTTGCACTCAACTCTCCTTAACGGGGGAAAACACGATCCAAAAGTTCGGCCTGTTCAACCTGGTGAGACTTCACCGTACCTGTTGCTGTCGCAGCCGAAGCTGGGCGTGAAATTACGCTGATCTCTCGATCTAACTCCGGTGTGAGGTTAACAGTGATGAAGGGCCATGGTCCCTGATTTTCTGGCTCGTCTTGAACCCAAATCAGTTCCGCATCGCCATAAGGTTTCAGTACTTCAGCGATCTTATCCGTTGCCAGCGGGTATAGCTGCTCAAGGCGAATAATTGCGGTCGTGTCGTCCTTATCTGCTTCGCGGCGAGCCACCAACTCCCAGTACACTTTGCCGGAGCACAACAGCACTCGCTTGGCGTTCTGCGGAGAAACCGTGGTATCAGGAAGTACCTCTTCGAAGGTGCCCTGCGTGAAGTCTTCAACCGCTGAAGCTGCCGCACGCAGGCGCAGCATCCACTTCGGAGTCATGACTACTAGCGGCACACGGGGACGTTCGTACGCCTGACGACGCAGCAGATGGAAGTAAGAGGCCGGCGTTGAAGGCTGAGCAACAATCATGTTGTTCTCGCCGCACATCTGCAGGAACCGTTCCGGACGTGCCGATGAGTGGTCCGGCCCCTGGCCTTCATAGCCGTGGGGAAGCAGGAGTACCAGCGAAGAACGTTGACCCCACTTTTGTTCCGCCGAGGACACAAATTCATCGATCACCGTTTGAGCGCCGTTCACGAAGTCACCAAACTGCGCCTCCCACAGTACGAGAGCATCGGGGCGTTCCACGGAGTAGCCGTATTCGAAGCCCATCGCTGCATATTCACTCAACGACGAGTCATAAACCCAGAACTTGGCCTGATCGGCAGACAGGTAAAGCAGAGGAGTCCACTCAGCACCGGTTCGGCGATCATGAAGCACGCTGTGGCGCTGCACGAACGTTCCACGACGAGAGTCCTGGCCCGCCAAACGAACCGGTGTGCCTTCGATCAGCAGCGAACCAAATGCCAGCAGTTCTGCAAACGCCCAGTCGATACCGCCATTGCGCGACATGTCCTTCCGACGCTTAAGCAGCGGCTCGAGCTTGGAGTGCAGCGTAAACCCGGCTGGCGGGCTGGCGTGCGCATCACCGATGCGCTCCACAATGGAGCGATCAACAGCGGTGGTCCACCCCACCATCATGCCGGCGTCTTCACGCTGCGACTCGGGGCGTTCCAGACCGGCAATCGGTTCGGTCGATGGATCCGGATCTGGGATCGCCTCACGGGTTTCAGTAAAGACCCGCTCCAGTTGCTGCTGGTAATCACGCAGCGCCTGCTCCGCGTCTTCAACCGTGATATCACCGCGTCCAATGAGCGCCTCGGTGTAGAGCTTACGAGTGGAACGCTTGGACTCAATAAGGCTGTACATCAGGGGCTGCGTCATCGACGGATCGTCACCCTCATTGTGTCCGCGGCGGCGGTAGCACAGCATGTCGATGATGACGTCCTTATGGAACCGTTCGCGGTATTCAAAAGCCAGTTTTGCGACCTGAACGCAGGCTTCCGGATCATCGCCATTGACGTGGAATACGGGCACTTGGAAGCCCAGGGCCACGTCGGTGGAATACAGCGATGAGCGCGAAGCAGACGGCCCGGTGGTGAAGCCCACCTGATTATTAACCACCACGTGCACAGTTCCACCAGTGCGATAGCCGCGCAGTTGCGCCAGATTCAAGGTTTCGGTCACGACACCTTGACCAGCAAATGCTGCGTCACCGTGGACCAGCACTGGCAGCACGGAGAAACCGTCATCTCCAAGGTCAATGCGGTCTTGCTTGGCGCGGGTAATTCCCTCCAGGACCGAGTTAACAGCTTCTAGATGTGAAGGGTTAGCTGCCAGGTAAACCTGGGTTTCCGCCCCAGATGCCGCATTAAATACACCTTCAGTACCCAGGTGGTACTTCACATCGCCCGAGCCTTGCACAGAGCGGGGATCCTGGTTACCTTCGAACTCGCGGAAGATCTGGGCATAAGACTTACCAGCCAGGTTCGCCAGGACGTTTAACCGCCCGCGGTGGGCCATTCCGATGGTGACCTCATCTAGACCGGATTCGGCTGCTTCAGTGAGCACGGAGTCCAGCAGCGGGATCAGGGATTCGCCACCTTCCAGGCTGAAACGTTTTTGGCCTACATATTTTGTTTGCAGGAAAGTTTCAAAAGCCTCAGCACCGTTAAGGCGACGTAATATGCGTAACTGTTCATCCGCTGAGGGCTTTTCCCAGCCAGATTCGAGTCGATCCTGGAGCCACTTGCGCTGCTCCGGGTCATCGATATGCATGTATTCCACGCCGATAGAACGGCAGTATGAATCACGCAGCAGACCCAGAATGTCACGCAGCAGCATCGTGGATTTTCCGCCAAAACCACCCGTGGGGAACTCGCGGTCCAAGTCCCACAGAGTTAGTCCATAGGTCTGGACGTCTAAGTCGGTGTGGCCACGCTGCATGTAGGTGAGCGGGTCGACGTTAGCCATGAGGTGACCGCGCGTGCGGTAGGCATGGATCAGGTCAATGATTCGCGCCGGCTTGCCGATCTCATCCGAAGAACTGATCTTGTTATCGCGAACCCAGCGGATCGGTTCATAGGGGATCTTTAGTGCGGAGAAAATCCTGTCGTAGAACCCGTCTTGCCCTAAGAGCTTGGCGTGAACAATCTTTAAGAACTCGCCGGAATCAGCGCCCTGAATAACTCGGTGGTCATAGGTGGAGGTCAACGTCATGACTTTTGAGATGCCCATCTCAGACAGTCGCTCCGTTGATGCACCTTGGAACTCTGCCGGGTAGTCCATGGCGCCGGCGGCAATAATTGTTCCCTGGCCGGACATCAAACGGGGAACTGAGTGGACGGTGCCGATCATTCCCGGGTTGGTCAGGGTAATTGACGTGTCAGCGAAGTCTTCGACGGTTAGTTTGTTGTTTCGGGCTCGCCGCACTACGTCTTCGTAAGAGGCCCAAAACTCCGCGAAATCCATCGTCTCGGCGGCCTTGACGTTGGGCACTAGCAACTGCCGGGTGCCGTCTGGTTTCGGGAGGTCAATAGCCAAACCGAAGTTTACGTGGTTGGGCTTCAAAACACCTGGTTTGCCATCCACTTCGGCGTAGGAGACATTCATTGACGGCATCTCATGCGCCGCCTCCACCAGGGCGTACCCAATCAGGTGAGTGAAGGAGATCTTTCCGCCTCGGCCGCGCTGCAGGTGATTATTAATCACGATGCGGTTATCAACGAGAAGTTTCGCCGGTATAGCCCGCACGGAGGTCGCGGTGGGTACCTCGAGCGAGGCCTCCATGTTCTTGACTACTCGAGAGGCGGCGCCACGTAGTCGGGTCGGTTCCGCTTTGGCCTCTTCGTCCGTGACATCTTCGTCGGCCTTTTCATGAAGTTTCTTCACCTGAGCGGCGTACGGCACCTGCGTCGGTGTCGCCGTAGCTTCGGGTGCCGGTTCAGTTAAGGACGCCGATCCGTTGGCCTGGTCGTGACCAGAGGCCTGTGACGTAGAGCCGTTTTGGCTTGCGGGAGTCTGGGTTTTTGCCTCGTTGGGCGAAGCAGTGTTCTGCCCACTGGCCGCACTCTTCTCCGGCGTCGCTGCGCTCTTCTCGTCCTGACGAGAAGGGGGAGTGTTAGATGTGTTCGATGTATTCGATGAAGTAGCCGCGGACGTCTGACCTTCAATGGCGCCGGGGCGGTAGTCTTCAAAGAAGTCCCACCAAGCCGGATCAACAAGATTTTTATCGCGTAAGAAGTCGTCGTACATCTCGTCAACTAGCCAGGCGTTTGCGCCAAAGGCTGCCAGTGACGGTTTCGGCTGCGCGTGTTCAGACACGGCGAGGATCGCCCTCTTCCATGGTGCTCGATACCAACGTCGGTCCCCCTACTCTATGCCTTTTAGGCAATGTGTGAGAGCGGCGCCCCGTCTCCTCGTAGTTAGGATCCAGGACGCACTCTCAAGGGAAACTCTGCTGAGAATCAAGCCATCCATAGCAACAGTAACTAGGGTCAAGAGACCTCAATATTGTGCGACCTTTTGGTCAAGCCTTGCCTAAACTTCATTGGTGAAGATTTTGGGTACTCTTGTGGCGAAATCGCGAGTTGCTCATCCGATATCTCGACGGAACGTCGTTAAACGCCCTAATACTGCGAACACGATGCCGTAAGCAGCGAGTACTAAAGCGCCTTGCCAGCCATCCAAGGTGCCCGTGGGAGTCATCAAGTTGTACATGCTGCCGCCAGCGATTGCCTCACCGGCCGCGCCGGGGAGGAACTTCGACACCGGAGCTAGATCGTCGTTGGTGGCAAGCAGGGTACGCAAAATAGGTTCGACAAACTGGGTGAACCCTAATACCACCACAATGGAGACGACCTGGTTGGTAAGAGCCATACCAAATCCGACGCCCACCATGGCCCAAATCGTGAGAGCGACGACGGACCGTGCCAGCAATTCGAGTGTTTCCGTGCTGAACGCGAATGTCTCGGTGCCCGTGAGCGCTAAAACGCCGGCTCCCGTGGCCCACGCCGCGATCGTTCCAATTAATCCCATAACTGCGCCGATGGGAATGATCGACAGCAATTTGGCAATGACGAGCCGGGTGCGTCGCGGCTCGGCTAGGAGGGTAGGAGTGATGGTCTGGTGTCTAAATTCTGCCGACACCCCAATTGCGCCCACGATAAGGGGAAATACGTAGCCCATCGTGGGTGCCAGGCTGTAGACGGCGTCTGCAATATCTTGACCGGCGGCGGCAAGAGTGCCTTCTGGACCCTCAACCGAGGCGTTGGTGTCGGCGCTGAAGGCAAACGCCATCATGGCGGCTAGGAACACCATGTAGCCGGCAAAAGTAACCGCCATAATCCACCACAAGCGGGTGGAGAGGAATTTCCGAAACTCTGAGCGCATGACGCCCCACAAGCTTCCGCCGGGCGAAAGATAGTGCACCGAAGGTACGGTCGCTGAAAGGGTACTCACTGCTGGCCTCCATTGCTGCTCATGGCAGATTCACCACTGATGGGCTGGGCTGTGTGTTCACCACGAACCAGCCGTAAGAATGTTGTCTCTAAACCTTCGTCTGCATCAACTAATTCATGCAGCTCCACGCCACTGCTTAATGCTTGAGCCCCGACCTGGGCGGCATCGGCTTTACGGACGGTGATTTGGTCTTGCTGTTTTTCTCCCAAACGAACGTCCCAACCCTGGGCTTGAAACGACGTGACAGCCAAGTCAGTATCAGCTGCCTTAACCAACACGTGGGGGTCAGCCAGAGCGCTCAGCCCGGCAAGTGACGAAGCGTGCACCAATTCGCCGCGTGAAATGATCACCACGTCGTCCACCGACTGGCGTACTTCGCTGAGCATGTGACTTGAAATTAAAACTGTCTTGCCCTCGGAGGCTAAATGCCTCAAAAAATCACGGAGCCACGCAATGCCTTCAGGGTCTAGACCGTTAGCCGGCTCATCAAGGAGTAAAACTTGCGGATCGCCCAATAACGTCGCCGCCAGAGCCAATCTCTGCCGCATACCTAAGGAAAAACCACCCACTCGGCGGTTGGCTGCCGACGTTAACCCCACCGCATCCAGCACCTCGGTGGCTCGCTGGTCGGACACTCCCACGATCGGAGTGAGCATCTTCAAATGGTTAATAGCAGAACGCCCCGGATGGAAGCTGGCCGCCTCAAGCGCTGCACCCACCTCGCGCATCGGTGAAGAGAGGTCACGATACGGCTTGCCGCTGATCGTGGTGTGCCCGGCAGTGGGGTTCACCAGCCCGAGCAACATGCGCAGTGTTGTCGTCTTCCCGGCGCCGTTGGGCCCCAAGAATCCGGTAACACGTCCCGGCTTGACTGTGAAACTGAGATTATTAACGGCCCTGATGCGCCCGAATTGTTTGGTGAGACCGTTTATCTCAATCACACCAGATTGCGGGCTGGAATTGGTTGAAGTCACAGAAAAACAGTAACAACGGCACCACAGTTTCCACTATCGTTCGACAGAATGATCTTCAGGTCATCTAAGAGGAGGAGAAGTGCACTTGCGGCGTCATCCTCATCGGCAACTCGAAACAAGAGCGCAAAGTGTTCTACTCTGTCACTTATCATGACGAGTTCACCTACCGAGCCGTCCCCGCGATTGCGCGCTAAGCATCGACGAAAATCGAGGGTGACGGCGTGATGGATTACCTTCTTTTGGCCCTGGGGCTGGTGCTAACCATTGGCACGGCCTTCTTTGTCGCCGCAGAATTCGCGCTAGTCACCCTCGACCCCACAGCAGTCGATCGTGAAGTAAAACAAGGACGCCGAGGCGCTCGCGGAATCAGCAAGGCACTGCACTCACTGTCTACTGAACTTTCCGGTGCGCAAGTAGGCATCACTCTCACCACCATTCTTTTGGGGTACACCACCCAGCCAGCAATCGGAAGACTCTTAACCGGCCCGCTCTCCGGACTTGGCTTAAGCGAAACTGCCGCATTACCCGTCGCGGTGGCGTTGGCGGCGATCATTATCAACGCATTTTCCATGCTCTTCGGGGAACTCGTACCTAAGAATTTAGCTCTGTCAGCCCCCATGGGGACCGCCGTCGTTGTCACTCCTGTACAACGAGGGTTCACAGCTGTTTTACGTCCGCTGATTCTCGCTTTAAACAGTGCAGCGAACGCTATTTTGCATCGCTTTGGCGTTGAATTAAGCGAAGAACTCTCCGGTGCTCGCTCAGCGCAAGAATTGTCCTCCCTCGTGCGTCGTTCTGCTCAAGCAGGGACGCTGGATAAAGGCACCGCCTCATTACTAACTCGCGCGATCGCTCTGGGAGACCTCTCAGCGGTTGATGTCATGACTGACCGCACGCGGATGCGGGTAGTCGAACGAGACCAAACTGCCACGGACGTGATTAATCTCGCGAAAACAACGGGGCACTCCCGTTTCCCCGTAATTGATGACTCTCGCGATGACGTAGTGGGACTCGTGCACCTGAGGAGAGCAATCGCCGTCCCCTATGAACGGCGTGACGAGGTTCCGGTAACGGCGTTAGCAGCCGACGCACCAAGAGTTCCCGAAACCATACGGTTAGCCCCACTGCTAGTGGAATTGCGAGCCGTTGGCTTACAAATGGCCATGGTCATGGACGAATACGGTGGCACAGCGGGAGTTGTCACGCTAGAAGACGTGGTGGAAGAAATCGTTGGGGAAGTTGCTGACGAACATGACAAACGCCGTAGCGACGTTCTGAAATCTGCCGATGGTTCCTGGCTAGTGCCGGGTCTAATGCGCCCCGATGAGCTGCGTACTTCCACCGAATTATCGGTCCCAGAGGCGCCTGACTACGAGACGCTTGGTGGCCTGGTCATGGCAGAACTGGGCCGCGTTCCGCAAAACGGGGATCGGGTCACAGTTGGAAATGTGATCCTCACCGTCGGACGCATGCAGGGACGGCGCGTGGACCGGCTACGGGTGTCCAAGAGTGACGATAAAGAGGGCGAAGAATGAGCGCAGTCATCGCAATTCCCTTCGCTGTCCTCTTGTTGCTAGGCAACGCTTTCTTCGTTGGAGCCGAGTTCGCGGTCTTATCGGCTCGCAGATCTCAAATAGAGCCGTTAGCCGAACAGGGCTCACGAAGTGCGCGCACTGTGCTGTGGGCAATGGAACACATATCCCTCATGCTGGCCACAGCGCAGTTAGGTGTCACAGTATGCTCCACAACTCTTGGTGTCATAGCTGAACCAGCCATTGCCAAACTCGTTGAGGGGCCCCTGGTTAAGGCGGGCCTTCCCGAGGGCAGCAGCCACGTAGTCGGATTCGTATTCGCCTTGGTACTCGTCGTGTTCCTGCACGTGGTTATTGGAGAAATGGTTCCCAAGAATCTTGCCGTTTCCAGCCCAGAAAAAGCTGTACTGTGGTTTGGCCCGCCGCTGGTGTGGATCTCTCGTGTACTCAACCCGATAACGTGGACACTGAACGAGATCGCCAACCTCTTCTTACGAGCCGTTGGGATTGACCCCAAAAGCGAGGTCACGTCCGCTTATACCGCTGAAGAAGTGCGCTCCATCGTGGAACGGTCGCAAGCCGAAGGAGTCTTAGAAGATCCGGAGGGTTTGCTCACCGGCGCTATCCACTTCTCCGATAAAGCAGCATTGGATGTCATGGTTCAAGCGGGCGACCTCACCTGCTTCACCGACGGGGTCACTCCAGCGGAAATTGAAGCAGCTGTAGCCCAGACAGGATTCTCGCGTTTTCCGGTTGAACCGGAAAGTTCGGGCCACGCCGGGTATCTACACGTTAAAGACGTGCTGTATGCCGCCGGTGAAGAGAGGGAAGAATCGGTTCCGCCCTGGCGAGTACGGGCTATGCCAACTGTTGGTCCTCAAGATGATGTTGAACTCATTCTCGAAGTTATGCAAAAGTCCGGCGCCCACCTGGCGCGTGTTGTTGATCACACTAGCGGTATCTTTTTAGGAGCAGTGTTTTTAGAGGATGTGATTGAGGAATTAGTTGGAGAGGTGCGGGATGCGATGCAGCGTTGATGCGCGCATCAAACACCTCAACATTGAAGTGATCATGATGACTGCAACAAACGGGCTAGACCCATCCATGTAAGTTCGTTAGCATCTTGTGATAGAGAAATGCCGAAACTCCCTTTTTAAGGCCCTCCACCTTGAGTTATGAGAAAAATTCGCGCGTTTCGGCCCACCGAGCATCCACCTCGATGAGCCGACGTGCGCTTCGTGATAGTGAGCGAGCGTCGACACGTTCGCGTCGTTCGCGACCCACTTCATCCCAGCGTAGGAAACGCCGCTCACCGGTGACCGCTGTCTCTCGTTTAGGTTTAGTGGGAGCATTAGCCGGCATCACCATCGTGATACCAACCAAGGGTGAAATTCTCCCCGACGGTATTTTTCCTGAAGAGCAAGTTTCCTCATTTGCTAATCCGACAAGTCTCGCCGACACCAAAGCAGCGAGCCTCTCGGGTCCGTCCACCTTTGAGGTGCTCTCTCAGGACGTCGACCAAGTGGGCGACGGCATTGCGCTGACTGAAGAAGACGTCCGCTCCCGTGAGCTAGTCGTGGCCAGCCGCAACGCGGAGCGCGAAGATGCCGACGATTGTGACCCATCGGGGCCATTCCAAGAAGGCAGTAACGGCGCGTTGCCACAGTCGCAGTTGTGTACCCTGTGGGACGGCAATCATCAACTCCGAGCAGATGCAGCAGTCGCCTTCGATGACTTAAATGAAGGCTTCCGTGCCCGGTTTAACCGCAACCTTTGCCTCACGGATAGTTACCGCACCTTCGCCTCGCAGCAAACCCTTAAGAGTCAAAAAGGTTTCCTGGCTGCCACGCCCGGAAAGAGTGAGCACGGGTGGGGGCTGGCAGTTGATCTATGCGGCAATGAAAGCCGTTCGGGAACTGTGGAATGGAACTGGTTAAACGAAAACGGTGGGATCTACGGCTGGCACAACCCAGACTGGGCGCGCAGCATTAAGTTTGAACCCTGGCACTGGGAATTCAACGCCGACTAATTAAACGCGTTTCGTAGCACCGTTAGGACGGTTACTGCACTCCTAATCCCGTTTTTGAATGAGCGTAGAGCCGCGCTATGTGGCTTTGCGTGTTACTGGAATCTGCGGTTAACGCTGGGAGTCGTTGCCCCGCTGTAGAGCACGAGCTAACTCCGGCAGCGCCTGCTCTGGTGGAGTCACATGCAGCGCATGAGGATCAAGCGCCGCAAGGTTCTGCATCAATTCTTCAGCGGCTTTCCGTTCAGCTTCCGAAGGAGTAGGAGCATTCGCAGCGGCGTTGCGGCGAGGTCCAATGTCTTCCATCAAAAAGCCTTTCACTCAATGCAGGTTGAAAACATTATTTTAACCCGGAACGGTGCGGTACGGAAATATAAAACACCGTGAAGTGAAAGGTTTTCCGAAGTGAGAAGAAGCTAGTTCGTACGTTTGCGGGGCAGGTTGCCTCGACTCCGCAATCGCACATGGGGAAGAGGCGGCGCAGGGATCGGAGGTTGATGGAATCCATGCACTAATCCAAAGCGTCCTGTGATTGCATCCATGCGTGGAGAACTTCCTTGATACTGCTCGGTTTGTGCCATCCATTCGTCACGATCGGCAACAACTTCCTCGTGACTGCGACCAATAAAGTTCCACCACATCACGATGTCTTCTTCAAAAGGCTCCCCTCCCAGGAGCATGAACTGCGTCGGACGCTCTACGCGGACTTCAATACTGCGCGTACCGGTTGGGATATAGCCCAATTCAGCGGCGGCTATCGAATGTCCACCGATAGAAATCTCCACTTGATCGGCGAATACACCATGTTCAAATGCGGGATTCAGTTCCAACGAAATGGTCCCCGGCTCTAGGAATCGAATCTCAGCGCCCATTAGCGGAGAAAACGTGGTGGTGGGCGCTCGATGGCCCAACAAAGAACCCGCCAATACTGTCACCTGAGCCTCTCGATGCATAAAACGAGGAAGTTCATCACCTAGATGCTCAAACTGCGGGGCGACCTGACGCTGAGACTCGGGCAGCGCCGTCCATAATTGCACGCCATGTAATCGAGACGGACGATCCACGGGCGAGCCTTCCGAATGGGAAATTCCCCTTCCCGCAGTCATGAGATTTAACTCACCGGGACGTATCCTTTGAACAGTTCCCAAAGAATCGCGATGTTCAATCTCTCCCTCATAAAGCCACGTCACCGTTTGCAGTGAAGTGTGCGGATGTGGAGCGACCTGCATTCCATCAGAAATAGTTACGTCATCAGGTCCATAGTGATCGGCAAAGCACCACGCACCAATTAGCGAACGTGAACGGTGGGGCAGAGTGCGTCGCACCGTCATTGCCCGTAGCCCGCCCAAAGGGACCTCCCGAGAACCTATGACCTCCAGGGGAGAATCGCAGGGCGGCTCGGCGGTGAGCGCCTGTTCATCAGGAGCGTTTTCTAGGTTCGTCATAGCGCCATATTCCCATACAGTGGTGATCACGCGTCAGAATTCAAGAGACGGAAGATACACTTGCCGGTTCTGGCACACAACCTGCTGAATGGCCCACCTGGAAGATTGGCTTCGAGAACGGTCAGGAAGCAGTGACATAACGCAGGAGCAGTAATGGCCGAAAACGAGCTGCACGGGTGGCGGCGGGCGAGTATTTACGATGTCGCAAAGGAGGCGGGCGTATCGCATATGACCGTTTCCCGAGTGCTGAACGGGCACCCCAATATCCGAGAAAGCACTAAGCAGCGCGTGCTAGACGCCATTAATAGCACCAACTACACGCGAAGCTCCATTGCGCGTGCCTTGGCAACGCAGCGAGCCATGCGTATCGGTGTTTTGGTTGATAGTCCGGTGCAGTACGGTCCTAACTCAACGCTGCGCGCCTTAGAAAGCGCCGCGCGCCACCACGGTTACATGGTCAGCGCCGTGTCATTCGCACAAGACGGTGAAGCCGACCATGTTGAAGAAGGGATCGCAGAGCTGGTCACCCAGGGGATTGACGGTCTGTGCATCATTGCGCCTCGTTTTTCGTCCCTAGACAAAGTGCGTAAGAAAGCTCCCGGCTTGCCCACCGTAGTGGTGCAGTCAGATCATGCCACCGACATGCACACTGTTGCCGTAGACCAGGCTGCCGGTGCTAAAAAGGCCGTTGAGCACCTCGTGGAATTGGGGCACAGTTCAATATTGCACGTCGCAGGACCCATGGACTGGTACGACAGTCGAGTGCGTGCTGAGGCTTTCGCGGAGAGCCTGCACCGCGCGGGCTTGCACGCGCATTCACCCATCTTCGGTGACTGGTCATCCGATTCCGGCTATGAAGTGGGAAAAACGTTTCCTCTCAATGAAGCAACGGCATTCTTTGTGTCGAATGACCAAATGGCCCTCGGCCTCATTCACGGGCTTTATGAGCGCGGCCTGCGCGTACCAGACGATGTTTCAGTGGTTGGTTTCGACGATTTGCCCGACGCTCGCCACTTTTTACCGCCTTTGACCACCGTTCGCCAGAACTTCGCTGGCCTGGGTGTTCGCATCATCGAATTACTCATGCAAACCATCGAAGATCCGACGGCTAAATTTGAGCGACAACTGATCGAGCCGGAACTGATTATCAGAGAATCCACTGCGCGTAAGTAACCGTGTCCATCACGGGTTTTCGGCGAGTTTCGGCGGATTTAATCAGTTAGCGGTAACAACCTGATAACGGCGACTTGCATTCCAGAATGTTAGCGCGCACAATTGCTTTCGAATCTCAGCATTCATGATCTAAGAAACCTGCATAATCTTGTGGGTTCTCAACGACGAGAGGGATGGGAAGATGAAGAGACTACGCAGCATCACCACTCTGGCTGGTGCGACAGTCCTGACACTTGGCCTTGCTGCCTGCGGCGGCGGGTCAAACGGCGGAGACGGAGACGACGATCTGACAACCATCGGATTCGTTGCTGTTGGCCCCGAAGGTGCATGGCGTGAAGCCAACGAGACGAACATTCAAGACACCTTCACTGAAGATGAGGGTTTCGACTTGAAGTTCGCTCCGGCGACCAATATGGACCAGAAATCGCAAATTGACGCCTTTACGTCGTTCGTTGACCAAGGCGTTGACATGATCCTCCTATCGGCTACTGAAGGCTCCGGATGGGAATCTTCACTGGAACGCGCGCAAGAAGCCGAAATCCCAGTGATCCTCATTGACCGCGGGATTGAGCCTGACGACACCGACCTATACGAAACGCGTATCGCACCGGACAACATTGAAGTAGCAAACTCCGTTGCTGACTGGGCGATTGAAGAATTCCCCGACGGCGCCAACTATGTCACGCTCGAAGGCCCGGCTGGAGTCTCAGTCGTCAACGAACGTAACGAAGGCTTCGACGAAACTATGGAAGGTGAATCAGACTTCGAACAAGTCGATTCGCAGACCGCCAACTGGTCAACAGAAGAAGCCAAGAGCGTCTTCGAAACCATGCTGAAGTCCAATAACAACGACATTCAGTTCGTCTTTGCACAAAATGACGAGATGGGCTTGGGTGCAGTCCAGGCAGTTGAAGAAGCCGGGCTCACACCAGGTGAAGACGTCAAGATTGCCACAATTGACGGCACTTCCAGCGCGCTGGAAGCTCTCGTTGACGGTGACTTGAGTTTCGTTGCTGAGTACAACCCCATCTTTAGTGACACGGCCCTTGATGCAGTGAACAAGGTCCTAGATGGTGAAGATCTTGACTCCTACATCATCGTTGAGAGTGCCACATTTGATTCACCAGAAGCCGCTGAAGAAGCACTGACAGATCGCGACTTCTAACACGCAGCACAAAACAGCAGCGTGACCCGGTGGTGTTGATGTTGGGGTTTGCCTGACATCAACACCACCTCCGCGCGAAGCCAGCAAGGGAGTGAATCGATGGCTGACAAGCCCATCGTGGAGATGGAAGACATCTCTATTGAATTTCCTGGTGTGAAAGCGCTAGATGGGGTGAAGTTCCGGCTCTTCCCGGGCGAGGTCCACTCGCTGATGGGAGAGAACGGCGCAGGTAAATCCACCCTCATCAGAGCTCTCACCGGTGTGTATCGCATCGATGGTGGGGAAATCTTCGTTGCCGATAAAAAACGCAGTTTTAAAAATACTTCCGATGCTCAAGAAGCAGGAGTATCCACGGTTTACCAGGAAGTAAACCTGTGCACCAACTTGAACATTGGTGAAAATGTCATGCTCGGCAATGAGATACGCGGCCCGTTGGGCGTGAATTGGCGAGCAACTCACCGAGAAGCTAAGAAGGCTCTTGCACGTCTAGGGCTAGATCACCTCGATACCAAGCGCCCCTTGGGCACCCTGTCCATCGCGCTGCAACAACTCATCGCAATCAGCCGCGCCCTGGTCACTGACGTCAAGGTTTTGATCCTAGATGAGCCCACATCCAGCTTGGACACGGCAGAAGTTGAACAACTCTTCCACGTGATTCGCCAACTTCGCGATGAGGGAGTGGCGATCCTTTTCGTCTCCCACTTTTTGGACCAGGTCTACGAGATATCCGACCGACTCACCGTATTGCGTAACGGTCAGTACATCGGGGAGTACCTCGTTGATGATCTGGGGCGTTCTGAACTGATCTCCAAGATGATCGGTAAAGAGATGGAAGCTCTCGAAGAGCTCGCCGCCGACACAGAGATCGGTGCCCGAGATCGCACGGTTGAACCATTGCTGTCCGCCAAAGACATTTCGCGGCGCGGAAATATTGAAAAGACTTCCCTGGACTTATTCAAGGGAGAAGTTGTTGGCTTCGCAGGGCTTTTGGGGGCAGGGCGAACGGAATTGGCACGCTTGTTATATGGCGCCGATAAAACTGAGACTGGCCACATTGAGTACCACGGGAAAAAGGTCGATCTTAAGGATCCAATTTCAGCATTAATGAACCACATCGCCTTCTCCACGGAAAACCGTCGTGATGAGGGAATTGTTGGTGATTTAACGGTTCGCGAAAACATGGTGTTGGCGGCGCAAGCCAAACGAGGCTGGGCACGCCCCTTGAGCCGTAAAGAACAAAATGACATTGTCGACCGCTATATGGGTGCTCTTAACGTCCGCCCGGCCGATCCGGAACGTCCAATTAAAAATCTATCCGGAGGCAACCAGCAGAAAGTACTGCTTGCACGCTGGCTTGCCACGGAGCCCGAACTGTTGATCCTTGACGAACCCACTCGAGGTATCGATGTGGGAGCTAAGGCAGAAATTCAAGAAAACGTAACCGCCTTAGCTAAAGAGGGGGTCACGATCGTGTTTATCTCCTCCGAACTGGATGAAGTTGTGCGACTTTCCGAGCGCATCGTGGTCTTGAAGGATCACCAGAAAATCGGCGAGATTATCAACGGTCCCGGCGTCACGGCCCAAAACATTGTTGACCTCATCGCTTCAGAAAGCGCTGAGGAGAGCCGAGAAGCCACCGAGGACCTTGCTGAAGGGGTTGTTTCGTGAACGCCACCCAAAAGAAAAGCAAGCTCGCTGCGTTTTTTCAGCAGCAGTACATGTGGGGCGTACTGGCAATTGTCGCGCTCCTAATCGTTAACCTCATAAGAGATCCGTCCTACCTGTCGATTTCTGTCAGTGCCCACGGAAACCTCGTTGGAAACGTCATCGATATTTTGCGGGCCTCGGCCCCCATCTTGATGATCGCGGTGGGAATGACCCTCGTCATCGCAACTGCGGGTATCGACTTGTCTGTTGGATCGGTCATGGTGGTCGCCGGCGGTGTGTCGATGGAGTTTTTAAAAGCCTCCGACACCCCTAACGCGATTCCGACGGCTTTCGCGGCTTTGGGCCTGGCTTTAGCTATCGGGACAGTGCTCGGTTTTGTCAACGGTATTTTGGTTGCCTACGTCAAACTCCAGCCGTTCATTACGACGTTGATCATGATGATGGCTGGACGAGGTATCGCCAAAGTAATCACGGGTGGCCAAAACACCGCAACGGCGAGTGTGCCATTCAGGTGGATCGCCAACGGCTACGTGTTCGGTGTGCCGGTGGTGTTTCTCTTCGCTCTGGCCATAGTGATCATCGTCGCGCTTATCGTCCGGCGTAGTGCTCTTGGCTTGATGGTGGAGTCCATTGGTATTAACCCCAAGGCCAGCCGCATGGCCGGCATCAAGCCACGTGGCCTACTGGTTACCGTCTACACCGTTAGTGCGCTGCTTGCCGCAGTCGCCGGTGTTTTTGCAACCGCAAGTGTTATGGCCGTCGATGTTTCTCGAACTGGCTATCAGCTCGAGTTAGATGCAATTCTTGCCGTCGTTATCGGTGGCACATCATTGGCTGGGGGACGTTTCTCCATTGGGGGATCGGTCGTCGGTGCGCTCTTGATCGCCACGCTGGATAAGACGGTCGTATTCCTTGGTATTTCGTCATCCGCCACTCCCGCCTTCAAAGCAATCGTCATTATTCTGCTGTGTCTGTTGCAATCAGATCGCATCCGTGACCGGTTCGCCCGGTATCGACGACGCCGTGCTTTGCGAACGAGGAAGGAGGCGCTGGCATGAGCGTCGCTGAAGCCCCCAACGCCACAAAAGGCCCCAACGATACGCAACCTCGTGACAAGAGCGTCGTTGCGCGAATCAAAGACTATGTTGATGCGCACTTAACGAAGTTACCCACCGCGGCAGCCGTGGTCATCTTTATCGCCATGGTGATCTACGGCGAGATGTCGTACGGGCGCATAGTTCAGTACAACACTCTGTCTAACCTGCTGATTAACAACGCTCACCTAATCATCATGGCAATAGGTGGAACGCTTCCGATCCTTACTGGTCGCGGCGGTATCGACCTTTCGGTTGGCTCGATTATCGCGTTTTCTTCCGTGTCAGGCGTGATGTTAGCTAATGCCGGGTTCAACTCGGCGCTGGTCATTCTCATCATGATTGGCATTGGCACAGTGATCGGAACCTTTGCCGGTGTACTGATCCAGTTCTTTAACGTGCAGCCCTTCATTGCCACGCTGTCGATGATGTTTCTCGCTCGAGGTTTAGCTTCCGTGCTGAGTACCACCCCGGAGCGGCTAGATGATGAATCGTCGATCCGGTCTTTGGCTACGGAATACAAAATCATTGACGGCCCGAAAGTGAACGATCTCATTGTTACACCGGGCGTATTGATTGCCCTGGTGATCGTCGTAGTGGCTTTCTTCGTTCTCCACCGCACTCGTTTCGGCCGCACCGTGTATGCGATGGGCGGTTCGCAGCAATCTGCACAATTGATGGGCCTGCCGGTATTTGGAACGAAACTCGCGGTCTACGTTCTGTCGGGGACTCTCTCCGGAATTGCGGCCGTGGTGTACACCTCGCGTTTAGGCATTGCGCAAAACATTACTGGCGAGGGATGGGAACTCAATGCAATCGCTGCTGTCGTCATCGGCGGTACGTTGCTCACTGGCGGTACCGGCTACGTCCTTGGTTCGGTCGTGGGTGCTCTCGTCCTTGGCTTAATGAACGTGTTGATTACTCGTGACGGCACGATTCCACCGGAAGCGACCACCATTATTACGGGTGGAATTCTGCTGATCTTCGTGCTCTTGCAGCGCCTGGTGGCGATTAAAAAGCAAGAGTGAATGGCGTGTGAGGTTTGGATAGTGACACGCCACGACTCGTAAAGAGAATCAAAAATAATTGAATATCGCCCAAATGCAGGTGCCTAGGTGGAGTCGCGTTGGCGGCTCCACCTAGGCATTGCAGTACTTCTCCTGCGAAGTCGCAGGGTTCCGATGGAGGAAAATTGAGGAAGAGACGACTCGGTGTAGTTAGCGCTATCACCTCGACGATCGTTGTGGGAAGCGCGTTGGCGGCTCCCGTGGAAGCGCAAGCAGCAGATGTGCCGGATCCCACGGCGAATTACGACATGTCTCATGATGGAGACACCCTGAAAGACACCTCAGGCAACGACAGCCACGCCACCTTGCACGGCACCAGTGAGGAGTCTTTCCTACCCGAGGCAAGCGCCGACGTCCTAAATTTTACCGGCGATGAATACGCCGAACTCCCCAGCGGAATCATCACCAATAAGACAGAAGAGTTCACGGTCGAATTGACCGTTGCTGGAGTTGAACAGCGTGACCAATTCGCGTGGGTTCTTGGGGACGGCATTGGCAAATGGAATACCACCGACCTGGGCAACTACGTTTTTGTTAACCCATCATCGGGTGAAAATGGGGAAGCCTTCGGCGCCATTCGAGTCAAGGAAGGCGACGACAACGGCGAAGACCGCATGGATTGGGCCGGTAACGTTTCACCCGGAATGTTCTCGGTGCTCACCCTGGTGGGCGAAGACGGAAAGCTCACCCTCTACATCGATGGCGAAGAGCGTTCAGTTCTGAACCACGACAAGTCTTTAGAAGACATCGTTCCCGATGGCGACGTGGCCGGTTACCTAGGCCGCTCCCAATATGAAGAAGACGGACTTTTCCAAGGCAAAATGTCTTCAGCGGTCGTCTGGGATTCCGCACTCGAGGAAAACGCCGTGCAAGAGCGAATCCCATCAGAAGACGAACGCCGCGACCTCTTCGTAGAACTTGCTCAAGCCGATATCTTGCAGCGCCTACTGGGTGAAAATGAATCGGCTGATCAAGTCAAACACGATCTCTCGCCGCCATCGAGTTTTGGTGGAGCAGATCTGGAATGGGAATCCTCCAATCCGGACGTCGTTAGCGAAACCGGCAAAATCGACCGCTTCATTGAGGACGACGAGACAGTCACCTTGACAGCGACCGACGACCAAGGCGCTGCGTACTCTTTCGATGTCACCGTCATCCACATTCCCGAAGATGAGCAGGCAGAAATCCCGGCCGATGATCTCGCCGCGATTGACCTGAATGAGAACGTGGTGGAAAATCTGCCGCTGGTTACTGAAGGTAAAAAAGGCAGTGAGATCACCTGGACGTCTTCAGACGTCGATCTCGTCACCGAAACCACGGACGTCCCCAGCGCCGAAGTTGGGGCCGATGACCCCTACAGTGGAGCCGGAATCGTGACGCGACCCGAATACGGCGAAGGCGATGTAAACGTCAGCGTGACCGCTACCGCAACATTCCGCGACTATGAAGAGGAACGCAGTTTCGATCTCACGATCAAAGAGAAGGGGCGCAGCGCTCCTGACACCGGGTACGTCTCCGCCTACTTCAAGGCCGACGATGACGAAAAGATCTACCAGGCGGCGACAACCGAGAACGATTTCTTCACCTTCGAAGAGGTCAACGACGGGGAACCCACGATCGTTTCAACAACAGACGATAAGGGGCTTCGCGACCCATTCATTCTCCGCTCAGTAAACGATGACCGCTACTACATGGTCGCCACTGACCTGTGTATCGGCTGCTCATGGGACTGGGCAGGTGCTCAACAATGGGGCAGCTTAAAGATCCACGTTTACGAGTCAGAAGATCTCGTGAACTGGACACCCACCAGCGGTGATGAACCAGGTATCACGGTCAACCAACCACTTGCCGGTATGACCTGGGCCCCGGAAGTCTACTGGGACAACGACTTGGAATCGTACGTGGTTTTCTTCGCATCACGCATGTATGAAGATGCGGACCACACCAAGACCGACGGTCACGCACAAATGTTCTACGTACTCACGCGTGACTTCAAGCACTTCACCTACCCACCCGAACAGTGGCAAGACACGGGTCACTCACGCATCGACTCCACGGTCATGAACATCGATGACGAGTACTACCGTTTCACCAAAAATGAAGCCGGGGATGAAGCCGACGGCCTAGAGCGAGGCAAGGACATCTTCCTTGAACGTTCCACCACATTGACTGCGCCGACGTATGAGTCCAATCCGGATGCAGATCCCAATGAAACCTGGGAA
>Ga0079226_10000496_pt1 | contig 27544 bp, 22 predicted proteins | sample Poulit2014_FD_76345 | JGI IMG/M metagenome (GOLD analysis project Ga0079226, IMG submission 76345) | Agricultural soil microbial communities from Georgia to study Nitrogen management - Poultry litter 2014 | ecosystem: Environmental > Terrestrial > Soil > Agricultural land | place: USA: Georgia...
CAGTAAAAGTGAAAAATCTCATTTGAGTTAACCGATAGGAGGCCTCTCACGACAGTAAAAATGGAAAATCTCATTTGAGTTAACCGATAGGAAACCTCTCACGGCAGCAAAAGAGGAACATTTCATTCGAGTTAACCGATAGGAAACCTCTCACGGCAGTAAAAGCGGAAAATCTCATTTGAGTTAACCGATAGGAAGGCTCTCACGACAGTAAAAGCGGAAAATCTCATTTGAGTTAACCGATAGGAAACCTCTCACGGCAGCAAAAGCGGAAAATCTCATTCGAGTTAACCGATAGAATACTTCAGGTGTCGTAATTCCTCCATGAGCCACGTCCTGGGACTGCGCTAAATGCTCATCTACCGTAAACCGTTTGTTTGACCAGGGCTGAGGCTGTACTTATGGAAAGTGAAGAATTCCGTTAGGGCAAACTTCAAGCTTTTATCAATGTCTATCAAAATTTTTATAGTCACTTATCATCAGAACAAGAAAAATTATCAAAAAACTCATTACTGCGCATCATATTTATTTAGTGTCACAAACAGTGATATTTTCTCAGTCCTTACTTTTAAAAAATCTTATAAAAAGATTGTCAGGAAGATGATTTGATCTTAATCCGAACATATTACTTCAATGAGAAAGTTGAGTTATTTAATAGAATAGCAGCTTGAATGTGAGGGAGGAACTATTAATGATTGCTGCTGGACTTTTGGTAATTGGGCTTGGCGTATATTTAATGATAGACAGTGTTATGATTGATTGACTTCATCCACTTGTTGAAATGGATGAAGACAAAGCAGGACATCAGATTGACAACTACTAAAGATCTTCGCCAAGGGGCATATATCAAAATGATTGCTAAAGGTAAGAGTGGAAAGTCCTGGGAAGAGGTTCAGGCTGATGAGATTATGTGATTAAGAAGTTGAAATAAAGTTTAGGAAGAATTCAAGCAGACTTTGTAGGAGAGAACGGAATTTGTCTACTTGAATACTGGTCAAATTTATCTATTTGTTAACAATTAACCGTAATATAAAGTCTTTTAAATCCACAATTCGCGGGTGTTTTGGTGTTGAATCGGTACCAGCAATGATGAGTGGTACAAGTGATTCTTGTCTATGCAAGGATCCATGAGCTGCTCCACTAAGGTGAAGAGGTGTCAACTGGGCATTAAATTCATAGCCTGGTTTTGCATTTACAACAATAAAGCGTCCTTGATGAGAATTTAATGCTCCATATAAACGAGCTAATGCATCAGGATATTTTCCATAAGTTAAAATAGAATTATTGATTCTTTTCACATCTAAGAGTGTTAAATCCCCTTCTAAATCCCATGATTGATGATAGATATCACGGTATTTGTCGCCCGGTTTGAATGTTAATGAACCATCTTTTATTCCAGAACGGACTTTAATCGAGTCACCATCTTTCCAGGCAATGATGTCAATGGAAGAATGCTGACTTAATGGTTTGATGATGGATTGAAAAGAAATATTGTTATCCAATAGATAAATATAACTCATGCGTTGGTTGACTGAAAAGACGAGCTGATCCTTCTTTTTAATTGGGCGTCCAATTCGTGCAAAGCGATATTTCTTCAGCACTTTTCGTAGATTAATCGCAACCTCTTTACGCTTAGTACCTGTTATTGAATGGCCATTATCCCCAATCACCATCCATATATTTTTAGCAAGGGCTTCTTTCCAGCTTGAGTACATATTTAATATTTTTTCAATTTCTTTATCAATTTTTGTGATTCCTTTTATGTCGAGAGGCCCTTTAAAATGAAGACGTGTATCCATATCTTGAAAAATACAAAATGTAAAAGTGGGCAGTTTGTTTTTTCGAATTAGATATCGAAGTTCTTTGGCTACATATTTTCGGTTTCCTGCTGCAAACTGGGTAGGAAGGCTCCATGACCTGAGTTTTGAAAAAGTACCTAATGAAAAGATAGATGGTGTTTGTGATGTCCATTTACCATCTTTAAAGTGGGTCAATGTACTTAATAGGTGAGGGACATGCAGTTGTTTTAACTTGTTGCCTCGGTAAACAAACGAGTTGATGGATGCAGACGAGATTCCTCTAGTTGCTAATTCTTCGTAAATCGTTGTCACATTTGAACTTAAATGTTCATTATTTAATCGATACAGCATGTTGTGTGCCGTATGCCTCACACCTAATCGAAAGGTTTCCTTAAAACCTGTGCCATAATTATTAAATTGTTTCTTTGAATGATCAAACCAGTTTAAACCTGGAATTTTATGTTGATCTGCATATGTACCTGTTAAAAGGCTACTGTCAATCGTGACCGACATGGTTGGAAAGGATGTAACCATATTTTCAATGTATGTTCCATTTTCCATTAGAAACTTTAAAGCAGGCGCACGCCCAGATTGTACAGCTACTTCTAAGGCATGTGGCATAAGTGAATCAATATTAAGTAAAATAATCGGCTTTTGAGCATATGAAGGCTTTAGCAATTTTTTTCCCCTTCCGTAAAAGCAGTTGATTATATCATGCCCTATGACTGGATAAATATGTGAAACTGCTCTCAAATATAGAAGTTAGTAACTAAACTTGTTACTGGGACATGGAAAATATCTACATTATTAATGTTAACCTTGCTTAAATTTATCTATCTCTGTAAGCCACATCACAATAAGATCACGCAGTTTTTCTGTCTCGATTTCATAGGCAGGGTACGCATCCACCCCGGTCATTCCACTGAATAAATCCGAAATGATAGTCGTGTCAGGTCTGACATCCAACGAGCAGCGATTGCCATTTGATGTGATTGATTTACCATTGTTTAAGACGAAATCAATTTCCTGTAAAATTTTACCTTGCAGCATGCTTGCATCAGCCATTAAAAACTCCCCAACGATCTGCATGTCTGGATCATCAAAATCAATGACTAACACGTTTCTTTCTTTTGGTCCATTTTTTAATGTAACTTCTCTTATTTTGTACATTAAACATCCTCCTCAATAAACTGGAAAAGCGGAAATGATTTTATCCTGTTGATCAAGATACATTCTAATAATTAAACCATCTGTTGTCAGGCCTTCATAAGTGTTCCCGTTAATATATTCTTTAACGTCATAAGCCTCATTGATGGCATCGATGACATCTTGCGTATCCCAGTCATCTGGGAAAAACGTGGACTTGCCTCCATTGGAATTCTTTTTTACGTCACTGACCATGACTTCCGCTTCATAGACGCCAAATTCATTTTCTTCTGTTTCTGTACCTTCAATGACTTCACCTTTTTTCGTTGGGAGCTGATCATAATGATAACCCGTCGCTTGTCCATTATGGTTTAATTCACCTTCTAGTATATGCTCCAGTGATCCATCTCGAAAGTTATTAACGTTCTCTAAATCTTCAATTGCTGTTACTTGAGTGTTTTCAAATCCATCGTCCAGCCCGCAGCCAGTTAATATAAGAAGGGTTAAAATAATCAAAGCGAAATGGAAGAGTTTTTTCATCATTGTATTCATCCTATAGTATTTTGAAATTTATACTTAATCCAATGCTACTATTATTTGCTCGTTTTTGTCTATCTTTCTTATTCACTTATTTAGAATAATTGAGTATGCTATAAGCTACAAATCAAATGTGTTAAATGTGGAAAAACAAAAGAATGATTCCAAGTATCACTGATATCTGGAATCATTCTTAGTCATATTGATTAGTTATATCCTCATTTTTTTCAGTACTATTTATCTTTATGGTCGTCTTCTTTATCCGTTATTAAATCATTCGCGGAACTTTTAAATTCTTTTAAAGTTTGTCCAGCAGCTTTTCCTATTTCAGGAAGTTTTGTTGGTCCAAAGATGATTAACGCTAGAACCACTAACAAAATCATACCTGGTATACCAATGTTGGCAATTCCCACCACAATACACCTTCTTCATTTTAATTTTTCTCGACTTAAAATATGTTATGCAAGATTTTTATTTTTTTGTGCTGCTTTAACAAGTTGCCCCCCATTGTCAAGGTATTTTTCAATCCCCTCTGCAGCGCGATATGCTAATGCTCCTACGGTCGGTGTAGGATGGTGACCAGGGAATTGAGGAAAGGCGGAAGCTCCAACGACAAAGAGATTATCAACATCCCACATTTGTAAGTAATTATTTAGTGCGGATGTCTCAGGATCGTCACCCATAACGACGCCACCTGCGTAATGCCCACCTTGATAAATATGATCAAACTCTTCTGGCACATCGTCCGTATCAACGATATCAGCACCCATTTCTTCCATAATTTCTTTACATTTTTCGATTCCAAACTTAGCTATGTTTCTATCTTGATCGGTATACTTATTTGTAACACGAATCAGTGGGTCGTTGAAATCATCCTTATAAGTTGGATCAAGGTCTAAGTAATTATGCCACCACGACATAATATTAGGGGTGTACCATATTTGCAAGTTTCGATTGGCATAAAAGATAGAGTTTTTCTTGAATTCTTCTCCCCAGCTGGGTGTTCCCTTAGGTACATGGTTACTCGCAATTGCTCCGTCCCCATATTGTCTATATTCGATTGCTCCACCACCGATAAAATCCAGGTCTGAATGGTCAAAGTTATCAGCAGCAAAGTCACTCATTGTAGCACCGAGAGCGCCTGCTCCCATGTATAAATTAAATTTCTTATCATTAAAAAATCCACGTGCACCGAGAAATGCAACATTAAATTGTCCATGGAAGTTTCGGCCGATAACGCCTTTTCTTGTTTCAGGATTATACCGTTCTCCAATGTCAGATAGCATGAGTAAACGATTATTTGTAAAAGTGAAACCTGATAATACAACAACATCAGCTGGCTGCTCGAATTCTTCACCTGTTCTCGTATCGACATACATGACCCCTGTTGCTTTATCCCCGTCATATAAAACACGTCTTACATAAGATTCTGTTCTTAATTCAAAATTATCATGTTCCATTGCAGTAGGGACAACAGTAACAAGTGCATCCGATTTTGCGCCAAAGTCACAGCCATACTGAGTACAAAAAGCACAGTATTGACATTGATTAATAACTTGACCATCTGGATTTTCATATTGCTCTGATAGATTACCTGCAGCAACTTGATAAGGATGATAGCCTAAATTTTTTGCTGCTTTTTTAAATAATTTAATAGGTGGTGTCTCTTTTAATGGTGGGGTTGGCCAGTCGTTTTTACGTTCAGGACCTATAGGATCCTGCTCACCTGATATTCCAGCTGTTTTCTCCCACTTATCATAATACTTTTCCATTTCTTCATATGTGATTCCCCAATCTTGGAGTTGCATTCCTTTTGGAATTTTATCTTTTCCATACTTTTCAACCGTTTTGCTATAGATTTCAAAATCGTAAGGCCAGTAACGATAGGTTGAACCTGCCCAGTGAACACTTCCTCCTCCTAAATCTGTTCCGGCCATCATTTCATCCCTAGTCCTTACAGGCAATGCTTCTTCATCAGAATTGTTTCGGGAAGTGATTGTTTCGTGTGATAAGTTTTGCATCATTTCAAACCGATTGGTAAAACGCAGTTCGTCTTTCACACCTGTATAATCTTCGAGTTTCGCATGTTGTCCACGTTCAAGGGCCACTACTTTTTTACCGGCTTTCGCCATTTCTGCACTGATAACACCGCCTGCCCAGCCTACTCCAACGATTACTACATCTACTTTATCTAGTTTAGTTGCCATGTTACATTCCTCCAGACTGATAATCCATTAAACTTTTTTGCTCCATCGTAATAAAGTCTTCTGAATCAATCTCATTAATATAAGCCATTCGCGGTCCCGGATATTCTTTCATTTCCCAGCCCATCATATTTTTATTCCCTCCATAAACGGGATCTGCATAAACACCTTCGATCGTCATTTGCAGGAGAAAGTTGAAGAAAGTTTTTGATGAGACAGTTTCTATTTCAACTTCTCCGCTTTCAAAGCGCTCAAGAATTTCATCTTGATCTTCCGCAGATAGATTGACAAATTTATCTCCGTAATCTTTCTGGCTTACTTCTTCTATTTTTCTTAACCCGGAAAGGAATAGATCGCCCCGGTTAAGCCTTGATTGATATCTAGGTGTTGGGGTCGGTGCTTTGGATGAAGTATTTGCACCTGATTTATCTTGCCTTGTATCTTTATGTTGATAATCTTTAACTTGCTGATTTTGTCTGAAAGGATCTTTCATATACGCTTTCGCATTGGTTCCCCATGATCCTGCCAATTGTTTGTCAAAAAAATAGGGAACACCGAGCTCGATAGCACCTGGCCCGTTATCATCTTCTGGAAAAATACGTTCTGTCGCTGCTGCTAATGTTTCGAAGTCTTCTCTGCGATCAAAGAACATTCGTGCATCTTGTAGGGATTGTACTTTTTGATCCGATTTTGTTCTTTCTTCCGTATTGGTAGCGAATTGATTTGTTAAGAGCCCACCAAGGATAGAATCACCTACGACCCCCCCTGCAACCATTCCTGTGTTTTTTAAAAATCGACGTCGACTGACTGTTTCTTTAGAGTTTTGATCGTTATTTTCAGCCAATTGAATTCCCTCCTTAAGAAATAACAAGTTATTAAGATATGTTTTCCATTTTTTATTAAAAATATGTATATTAATGACGAATCCTGTAAGTATTTGTTCTTTGTTTGATGAAATTTATAATTAAGAAGAATATAGACAGAGTAGATAGGATTGAGACGGGATAAAGCAGTAGAACAATATTATTGATTAAATCGCTTTTATGCTATTCTATTTAATAAGTGAAATTTGCCAATTTATTAAAAATATTAAAGATGAATCTGAAAGGGGAGATTTTATGAATAGTAAAAGAGTTATTATTATCGGAGCAGCTGGGCGTGATTTTCATAATTTTAATATATATTATCGGGATAATGAAAAATATGAAGTTGTTGCTTTTACAGCTTCCCAAATACCTGATATTGATGGACGAAAATATCCTAAAGAATTGGCTGGTGAACTTTATCCAAGTGGAATTCCGATTTATCATGAGGATGAACTGCCAATATTAATTAAAGAATTAGATGTAGATGAATGTGTATTTGCTTATAGTGATGTGAATTATAAAGAAGTCATGCGGGTTAGTGCGATTGTGAATGCAGCTGGATCTGATTTTAAACTTCTAGGTCCTAAGAATACCATGTTGAAAAGTAATAAACCTGTCATTTCCGTTTGTGCGGTAAGAACGGGAACCGGAAAAAGTCAAACGTCTCGAAAAATCATTGAATTATTGATGGAATATGGGCTTAAAGTTGTTGTAGTCCGACATCCAATGCCTTACGGTGATTTAACGAAACAACGTGTACAGAGGTTTGCTACTGTTGATGATTTGGAAAGACATCAATGTACGATTGAAGAGATGGAAGAATATGAGCCACATATTGAACGTGGAAACATTGTTTATGCTGGCGTGGATTATGAGGCTATTTTACGAGCGGCTGAAAATGACCCAGATGGGTGTGATGTCATTCTTTGGGATGGTGGTAATAATGATTTTTCCTTTTTTGAATCTGATTTAGCCATAACCGTTTTAGATCCACATCGAGCAGGTCATGAATTAAATTATTATCCTGGAGAAGTTAGTTTACGAAATACAGATATAGCTATTATTAATAAAATTGATAGTGCTGACTTGAAATCTATAAAAGAAGTAGAAGATAATATTCGACTGGTAAATCATAAGGCACGTATCATAAAAGCCGAGTCAACTATCACGGTTGATAACCCTGATTTAATAAAAGGAAAGCGTGTTTTAATTGTGGAAGACGGACCGACGTTAACCCATGGAGAAATGGCTATAGGAGCTGGAACCGTTGCTGCCAAGCGATTAAATGCAAGTGAACTCATCGATCCACGAACCTTTGCGGTAGGAGCGTTAAAAGCAACATTTAAAACATACAAGCATATAGGGGATGTGCTTCCAGCGATGGGATATGGAAGGCAGCAATTAAAGGATTTAGAACAAACGATTAATAAAGTTGATTGTGATGCGGTTATTATTGGAACCTCTATCGATTTATCAAGAATAATAAACATTGAGAAACCATATACAAGAGTATTTTATGAACTAAATGAGACAGGTTCACCGACATTAAAAGAATGCCTAAAAGAATTTTTAAAGAAAAAGATTTAATGATTCTATGATAATGAGTAGACATATATAAGTTTCTAATAATCAACCAACCCCTGATAAATTCAGATGAGGGTTGGTTTTAATTTACTTTTCAGAACATGAAAAGCATATTATAAGCCTCTAAATTTTTGCTCAATTTGTGACGATTATTTGACATATTATCGAATCATTTATATAATAATATTATTCTAAATTAACTAAATAATTGATATAAGATGTACCCGCCTCCTTAGCCAATTTAAAGTGCTCGTTTATTTCTACTTATTGAAAGCGCTTTATATAAAATTGCTCTTACAGTTTAAAGACATAAGGTTACTATCAAAATAATAAATATATATCAAGTACATTTTTTTACGTTGCTGAAACAGAACAAGCAATGATTATATTTGGGGCTGAGTTGATCATGAGGTAAGGGAGCTATTATGAAAAAAAGAGGTGGAGAAAGTTATGAATCAGAATACGGGTGTTTTAACAAAGGAAAAGTTGCAAAATTATCCCCAACAACCACATGGGGGAAAATTGGTGGATCGTGTGTTACGAGGAAAAGCAAGAGAAGATGCACTAGAAAGGGCGAAGAATCTACCAATGATTATGGTAGATATGGAAGCGGTTATTACGCTTGAAATGATAGCGACAGGCGTATTATCACCAAATGAAGGATTTATGAATGAAGATGATTATAAATCTGTACTTAGTGAGGGACGTTTAAAAAATGGTCTGATTTGGCCAGTACCTCTAAGTTTTGCACCAGTTGGTGAGCGTAACCAACAATTAATTAAGTCGCTTTCCATTGGTGAGGAAGTGGTTCTTATTGATGAAGAAAAAGAACCGATTGCAATTATAGAAGTAGAAGATATTTTTGATTATGATAGAGATTATCGTGCATCACATCTTTTCGGTACAACAGATCGTAACCACCCTGGTGTAGATGCTATTTATAGAAGAATGGGAGATACAGCGATTGGTGGTCCAATTCAATTATTAAACCGTGTACATTGGGGGCCGTTCGAATCCTTAAGATTAGAACCAAAAGATTTATGGCATCATTTCTATGAAGAAAAAGAAATGCGTTCTGTTGGCGGCTTTATTACTGGAGCGAACCCTCTTCATCGTGGTCATGAATACATTCATCGGAATGCACTCGAGGAATTGGATGGTTTATTAATTCAGCCTTTGGTTGAGATGGCGAAGCGTGAATATACACGACCAGAATTCAGAATGCTTTCTTACCGCAGTGTACTAGAAACATACTATCCGGAAGGGCGTTCAACCTTGGCTCCTTTACGGGTAACTTATATTTTCGCAGGACCTCGTGAAACCGTTTTGCATGCACTTATCATGAAAAACTATGGATGTACTCATGCTTTAATAGGCAGGGATCATGCTGGTATTGGGGATTTTTATGATAAATATGAAAGTCATAATATTTTTGAACAGTTTACTCCTGAAGAATTAGGCATTGATGTGCGTTTGTATCGTGAAGTATTTTACTGTACACGGTGTGATAGCCTTGCTACAGGTCATACATGTCCACATGATGAACGTTTTCATATTAATATTTCAGGAACTGGAATCAGAGAAATGCTGCGTCAGGGAATACTTCCACCGAAGGAAATTGTTCGTCCTGAATCAGCTCGCATAGCAATGCAAGGAGTGCAGCCTAAGGGGCTTGATGAAAATAATGAATCGATTTCCCCAGTTGGGAATACAATTAAAAGTATTTTTCCTTATTATTTAAAAACATCACGGCTTGGTGGTTCAGAACGAAAAAAGCAGCTTGAAGCAGAAGAGTTAACAGTCAGGGATCTCGAAGCCGTCATGATGGATGTGCGTGCGAACGCTCATAAAATATACGAAGAAATAGCGGAGGAAGTTAGTTATTTAACGGATATTAACCGTTCGATTCAACGTGAGTGGATCTCTGATACAAGAGATGCTGTTCATGCCCAGCAACAGAAGGTTATAGAAAATTTAGAGGAAAAAGTAGAGCAAGCACCAGTAGAGGCATCAGATGAATTTATGTATCAAGATAAAGAGGAAGCAAAGCAAGAACTTGAAGTCGCACGTAAGATTTTAAATGAGACACCGAAAGCTCTTAGGGAAGAAGATTTAGAAGACAGAGTTTGGAACCGCCTAGCATATCATCGTTACCGCGGTGGAGATGAATAAATGATGTTGATATAATTGAAGAGGCTGAGGCAAAAGTATTAAAGACAAAGCAAAATCCGGACAATGATTTAGGTTGTTAAATCACTGTCCGGATTATTTTTAAGTTACTTTTCCGTTAAACATAATTCACTGAAGAATTAGTGAAGTGTTTTTCCGTAGCGATAGGGATTAACATTTTATGCTTGATGCAGAATAATTTATTGTTTATCTTTAGAGTCTCTCTTTTTAGTTTAATGAACTATAAAAATCGTTGTCTATCTTCATGAGAAGGTAAAGTGCAGGTCTCTTTTTTGCCAAACCATTTAAATCGATTCATTGCAACGAAGTCATATAAAATATCTCTTATTGGCTTAGGAATGATGATAAAAAGATAGAAAGCCTTCCAAAATCCTTTTAGATGTTTACAGATAGAAAGAGCAGCGGAAGACTTTCTGAGATACGTTCCTTCTGATACAACAGTTAGACTATCAACGTTGATTGGAGCATTCACTTGTTTTAATATATCTTTCCCAATCTCACTTTGTAAGGAGGCGAACTTAAAATGTCTTTTTGCATCTCTTTTCATAATAAATTGCACACTTCTATCGCAAAACTGACATTCACCATCAAACAAAATGATAGCCATTGTTCGACTCCGCCTTTCTCATACTAAGAATATCTTATTAAAGTCCCTCCGTGATACCAAGAAGCACAATACCAACCATGACGATAGCAATCATCGTATACTGCTTCACGCTTAATACTTCCTTTAAGAAAATCCGGGATAAAATAACGGAAAATATTCCGTGAGCCGCAATGAGTGGGGCAGCGATAATCGCATTACCAGCCATGGCAAACACATAGAAGAATTGTCCAGTTGTTTCTAGTATAGCAGCATATCCTTTATCATGTTCTTTAAAAATAACGAATTTTTCTTTTTTTATCAAAGTAATATAAATAAATGAAAGAATGGCACATATGAAAAAGGTAAATTCATAGGCAAGCAATGCTGAATCTTCGCTGATCAGTTGCAGTTCATCAAGGTAGATTCCATCGGCAAAAGTACCAAGTCCATCGATGAGACTGTAAAGAATAGGAAAAATAATTGCTAGGAAACCAATCTGATACTTTTTGTCAATTTTCTCGTTTCTTTCTCTCAATGCTCTTGTTTCCGCATCTCTTTCGAGCATAGCAAGACCAATCACACCTGCTGTTACTACAATGACACCTAGAATATCGAGTGGGTGCATTTCCCTTGGGAAAAAGATAAATAACAGAATCGCACTCACCGCTCCAGAAGAGTTTTGTACAGGCGCGGCAATGGATAATTCGATATATCTTAACCCTATGTATCCAATGGTCATGGATAAAATATACATCGCAGAAACTGGAAGATACCGTATCATATCAAAAGGATCAAAGGATACATCCTTGATAATCATATAAAGTACAGCGTGAACTCCCATGACAAGCCCAACCATCGTAACAATTTTTAAATGACTGTATTGGTCGTTACTATCCGTTCCTTTTTTATAAAAAAGGTTTGCTCCGCCCCAAGCTAGAGCTGTAAGAATTGAAAATATAAACCACATAAGATTTCTCCTCGTACCTTTTATTAATTCCATGTGAATGGATAAATCAAAACGTATTTATTATACACTATGCTTGAAATAAAGAAAATAGGGCGGAAGAGAAGAAATGAATTGCGTTAAGAATAAGGTGAATGATTTTGTCATTCACCTTCATTTTCTATTTAAAAGTAGTTTGTTGAATAATAGAACGATGCTTTGGTTTTATATTCGTCAAGTTGTGTATCAGCTGCTTTTAAAGGTTCTTTATTTTTAATTAATCGGTTGATAAAACGTGTTAATTTTAAATCTAAATCATTAACTAACATCATCATTCCTCCAAGTTGATTTACTTGTGTTTGGCACTACAAAGCCTGACTGTAGTCATCTAACTTTTTACAATTATAATTAGCACACCCTATAACTATATGCTTGAAAGATAAAAAAAGAACGGCAATCTGAAAAATAATTCATATATCATGAAATGAGGTAAACAATTGAAGATTTAAACGTTTGGATAGAATGTCCAATAAAACATTTACCGTTCTTCGGATAATCCCTCTCATCAATAAGTGTTCCTCTTTTTGTAAGTGATGAAACCTTTATGATTTAAGTAGAGGCATACAGAAAAAGAAGCATCTATAAAGGCCAAGTCACGACGAAAAAGGGTATCCATTGTATAAAAAACCATGTCAAAAAGAATATGATTCGATTTGACATGGTTTTTTGAAGTTTAATATTAAAAAGTTTTGCGAACCTTATCTGTTTTTATACGCGTCATCTAAAAAAATGATATATATGGATTTACCGTTTTTCTAATTCTGTTATAAAATAAAAGCATCTTTAAATTGCTTTAAGTAATAATTTTTTCAGTAGAGGAGCGAATTGTTCGTGAAGTTCTTCCACATGTGGTACCATCACCCGCTGATTGCCATAAATGTTTTTCATCATTGTATCTTCACTTTCGCTCACTTCATCGTTTGCTAAAAACATACCGATAACATCTATTCCTTTTTTCCGAACTTCGGAAACTGCTTGATGTGTATCGACAATTCCATTTTCTTCATAGTTCATTGCCGCAGGTTCCCCGTCAGAGAAGACAAGGAGAAATTTGTTTTTTTCACTTCTTTTCTCAAGTTCTTTGGTAACTACTCGTATGCTGAAACCATCTCGATTATCCTCTTCAGGTTCTAGCTGCATGATATTTGCTCCATTATCTTTGTATAATGAATCTTTATAGGAATGAATGACATGAAAATAGTTTGGCTGATCGTCATCTTTCGCCCCAACCGCATCTTCCCAAAATCCTATAATGGAATGAGGGATGTGAAGTTGTCTCAGGACTTCATGGAATAAAGTGATACCTCGTTTCGTTTCGTCCATTTTATTATGCATCGATGCTGAACAATCGACGAGTAATGTGAAGACAGCATCGATTTCTTTTGATTCATGATCTTTTTTATAAAAAATTCTCGGATTATCTTCAAATACAAGCGGCAATAAATTTTTGGACAATCTTCCCATCGCTAAGTTCTCTCGTGGCATATTTTGTTTATGTTCTAACGTATTTTCAATTGTTTTAGATAGCTTCCTCCGAATAGGGTCAATGGCTGATACCATCTCCCTATATGCTTCTTTATCTTCAGGGGAGGAGGGTTTTGTCTTTTTAATATGAATACTCGCATGTTTATTTTCTTCCCCATATGGGCTTTCGTTCGATGATTTTCCTTTTTTTGTTTCCTTTTTTTCTAGCGTCTCCAGTTTTGAATAATCTTTTTGGTTACTTTCTCCTGAAGCACCTTGAATAGAGCCCATCGCTTGATCCCCATCTTCTGTTTCTCTAGCGCCGCCACCTAAAATATCCGTTTTCGTTCCACGCTCAAGATCGAATTGTAAAAAGGTTTGCTTTTGATCTTCATTTTTATTTTCTCTATGCCAAGTGGAAAAGGTTTCATCGAAATATTCGTTTTTCTCCTCATCCACTTCCTGCATATCATCATTCGCTAAAGGGTCTGTTCGTGTCAGTTCATCAAATAGGTTATTCTTTGAAAATTGCTCCACATGTGTAATTGGAAAAATAAAGTACTTATTTATCATGTCTTTATAATCATCTAATTGAGCGATGATGCGTTCAACGATTCTGACAACATCCCTTGTTGACCGTGCATCAAAAATAGAAAAAAGATCTGGTTTTAAATGGTCTAATTGGAGTAGTCGTTCTTTATTCGCTGTTGGGAAGGAAGGATCTGGTTCGTTTGCTTCAACTAATAAATAAATTAAACAAAAAAGCTCATCAAGTCCATAACCTCTTGTTACATTTGTCTTTAATTGACTAGTGAAATAATGATCAAGATAAGTTTTCCGGTCTTCAAAAAGACTGATTGTCCCAGGTCTAACCTTTTTAATCTGCTCTTCTAATCGAATGTTCTCAAATAAAGTTACCAGCTGACTAGAAAAACTCGGATATGGCATGGTCTTTATTTGATTGGAAAACTCCTTCATTACTTGTACATCTGTATAATGAAGGTTTCCTATCGCACGGAGTAAAATATCTGTTTTATAACCAGCGACTTTCACTTTTTGATTATTAACGTCCCAAAATGTACTACCTGAGATTGTTTTATTCAGAACATCAATAGCTGAGCCATAACTATATTCAAATTTCATATCAGTTTGTCGAGACAAAATGCTCGCTAAGTCTTGTAATTGCAGAAAAAGATTTGTATCTATCGTTGCATCATAAAACCGAAACATAAAAAATTCTCCTATCTAAATAGAGTCTCTGCTACATTTTTTACAAATTCTTTTTCACGTTCTTCTTCTAATTTATCAACAATAGCCCTTTGAATCGCTCGCTTTTGTGGAATGTAGACACTTAAATCACATGCATCAAGCAAAGCGCGAATGGATGCAGCATCCTCGGATAATTTCCCTTGTTTAACACCCTGAATAAGATCGGCGGATAATGTCACGAATAAATCGATTGTTGTCTCATCAGTAAGCTCTGTATTTGTTTTGATCAAGTCCTTTAGCTGCTCACCTTGAATATAAGGGACTTCAATTACAATAAAACGATTTTTCAATGCTTCATTAAGCGGAACAGTACCAATATATCCTTCATTAATGGCAGCAATAACATTAAAACTTTCTTTGGCAATTATCATTTCATTTGTAAAAGGATTGGTTACCGTTCGACGATAATCAAGCACCCCGTTAATCAAAGGTAATGTTTCGGGTTTAGCCATATTAATTTCATCGATATATAAAAACGTGCCATGTTTCATAGCATTTGTAACTGGACCGGGGATAAAATCAATGACTTGTTTCCCGTCTTCATAAGCGAGCGTTTTAAAGCCCATTAAACTTTCTGCATCTAAGTCAACAGAAGAGTTAATACTAAACATCGGTTGATTAAACAAGTGGGAAAGCGTTTCTGCAAATTTTGTTTTCCCTGTTCCTGTTGGACCTTTCAATAGAACGTTTTTCCCCATGCTTAAAGCAGTAATCGCGTCAATTAAAAGGTTGACATGAGGTGGGACATACCCACTTGGTTTAATTAATTCTTCAAAAGTATCGTGTGAATCTTTTTTAGTTTGATTTAATATATGTTGAATATCTTTAGGTAAATCATAATTGACTGTCATGTAAAACACCTCTAATGTAAATTGTCATTTAAAAGTCTTCTTCCCATAATAAAAAAGCAGCTAACAAAGAGCTACTTTTTTGCTTTGAAAATATGAAGAATTGCATAAGGTTGCCGGAACAATCATAAAATGATATGATAAAAGAGTTCGAGTTGATATTGTGAAAAATACATCTTCCCATTTTATATTATATCAATCTATTTAATGGAAGTCAATACATATCCTGAAAATTAATTTTGGAGGCTGATGTTATGAGCGATTTTACAAGGGAACGGAAAGAAGAACAACTGCGAGTTAATCAAGTCATCCAAGAAATCGAGCAACAAGAACATTCATTAGTTGCTAAGACTACGGGGTTAAAAGAAAATGTCATTGAACTTAGAAAAGATTTTTGGGAAGATGTGACGGTCAATCTGGATGAACCTGATGATGTTATTGAAACACAGGCAAGCATTAAACAGCAGGCTGAGTTTTTAGCTGAACGTGAGCGAACCCATGGAAACGTTTCGGAGCAGCTTAAGACATTGGAACTGCTTAAAGAGAACCCGTATTTTGGACGGATTGATTTTATAGAGGAATCAGCTAAAAAAGCGGATCAAATTTATATTGGTATTGCTTCTCTCATGGACGAAAAGGAAGAAAACTTTTTAATCTATGATTGGCGTGCTCCCATTTCAAGTTTATATTATGATTATTCTCCAGGGAAAGCTGCTTATGAAACAAGTGAAGGCACCATTGAAGGAGAAATGTTATTAAAAAGACAGTTTATTATTAGACAGGGTAAATTGAAAGGAATGTTTGATACAGGTGTTACCATTGTTGATGGACTTCTGCAGCAAGCGCTTGGTAATAATGCAAGCACGACGATGAAAAGCATTGTGGCAACCATTCAAAAAGAGCAAAATAAAATTATCCGAAATGAGGGGAGCCGCCGTTTAATTGTTCAAGGCGTGGCAGGTAGCGGTAAAACATCTGCTGTGATGCAACGAATAGCTTATTTAATGTATCGATACCGGGGAAATGTACATCCAAATCAGATGATGATGTTTTCACCGAACCCTCTATTTTCCAGTTATATAGCAAACGTCTTGCCTGAACTTGGAGAAACGAATATTAGACAGTCCACCTTTTTGGATTTTTTAAAAGATAGGATAGGGAGCGGCTTAAACATAGAATCTCCTTTTAGACAAATGGAATATGTTTTAAATAGGAAGGAGCAGAACGAATATGATGTTCGTCTGAAAAATATTCACTATAAGTCGAGCCTAGATTATAAGGATACTTTGGATGAGTTTGTGAACAAGTTAAAGAAAGAAGGGGTTCAATTTAGAAACATCACCCTTCGTAAGCGTGTTCTTATATCAAAAGAAGAAATTGCTCGCTACTTTTACGCTTTAGGTGAAGAAATGTCCATTCCTAATCGAATGGAACGGGTTTTAAATTGGTTGCTGAAAAAAATAGAAAAGCATCAAGATATCGAGAAAAATAAAGACTGGGTGATGGCGCAAGTTGAATTAATGGATAAGGAAGATTATGCTGAGGCCTACTACAAAAGTCAGGAAGGAGATGAAGTAGACAGCGGTGTGGAAGAGGAATTTTTACGGGAGGAAGTGACTCGTCGAATCTTTTCGTCGATTAAAAAAAGATTAATACGATACGCATTTGTTAATGTGTTAGCAACGTATAAAAAGTTATTCCAAGATTTCAAGCTGGTAAATGAGCCGAGTGACTGGGAAGAAATCTGTACGTTCACCGAGAAAATCTTGCGGAAAAAACATTTAACCTGGGAAGATGCGGCTCCTTACGCTTATTTCCAAGATCAGCTCCTTGGAGCAACGGAAAATCGTTCAGTTCGCTATCTTTTCATTGATGAAGCGCAGGATTATTCGATGTTTCAGTATGCCTATATTGAATTTTTATTCCCATATACGCGAATGACATTACTTGGTGATATCAATCAGGCGATTTATTCCTATGCATCTGAAAAAAATCCGTTATTAGTAGATGGTGATCAAGAAAAAATCACCTTGACGAAAAGTTATCGTTCAACAAAGCAGATTGTTGAATTTACATCATTTTTTGCTCCTGGTAATGAAAGGATAGAACCTTTTCATCGCGAGGGTGATAAACCACAATTAGTGAAACTAAATAATGGCCGAAGCATAGAAGAAATTATTCATCATGTTGAGGAGTCACGAGATAAGGGATATGAATCTATTGCGATTATCGGTAAAACGATGCAAGAAACAAAGAGATTATACAGTGAATTAAAGGGTGAAATGAAGATCCGCTTGATTCATGAAGAAACTTACTCATTTCAGAAAGGTGTTCTACTTTTACCAGCCTCTTTAGCAAAAGGGATTGAGTTTGATGTGGTAATTATTCCTGATGCATCAAATGAAGCATATGGTAAAGATAGAGACCAGACGATTTTTTATACCGTGTGTACGAGAGCAATGCATCATTTGGTAATGCTTTCGGAAGGAGAAGAGAGCCGTTTTATTCAGATGGTTCCTGAGGAAAGGTATGAAAGAAGAAAAGCGTGATAGCTGACCTTACAAAATAGCTTAGATGCCCCTGTCACCGTTGTGTTATATAGGGAGATTCGTTTAATCATCTTCTTATTCATCTTTTAAAATAAGTTTTTTAATAAAATGGGATTGTAGTTACTCATCGATCCATCAAAAAGGTTGTTGTTTATGCAGAACGTGCAATAAGTTTTATCTGGTACACCTAGCGCTTTGGACACGCAGGGATCGTTTATTTTCCCTACCAAGGTGAAATTCTCACCCAAGGGGTAGATAAAGGTAATTTATCTTCCCTACCAAGGTGAAACTCTCACCCAAGGGTCAGATAAAGGTAACTTATCTTCCCTACCAAGGTGAAACTCTCACCCAAGGGTCAGATAAAGGTAATTTATCTTCCCTATCAAGGTGAAATTCCTGCCCAAGGGTCAGATAAAGAGGTGATTTATCTGACCCGCCAAATTAGACATGCTTATCTTAGCATTTATAGACTTTATTCGACCTACCGAGAAATATTTGTACGTCTAAATTGGGGCTAATAAATTTTTAAAAAGAAACTTAAAACCTTGAGCACCAAATCTCAAGTTTTTTTCTATTATAAATAACTCAACTTTCCCAGGGTGAAATTAACAATACAATTTCAATATTTTTTTAGTGGATCGATATTCAAATGCAGACCTAAATGTTGTGATTGGGCATGAATTCCCCTCGTGAAAGGGATGCTTTGATTAGTAAGGTTTCCACTGGAGTTTTATCGCTTCGTTAAAACGTTCTGCCACGTGATTCCAATTCACAACTTTCCACCAGTTGTCAACGTATTTATCTTTATCTGTTTTATACTGCAAATAATAAGCGTGTTCCCATACATCGAGTACAAGAAGTGGAACAACATCCCACTGACTAAGTAACTGATGTCGTTCAGCTTGTAAAATTCCTAAACGATGGGAACGAGGAGACCAGATAAGAATCGCCCAACCAACACCTTCCACATTTTTAGCTGCTTCGGAAAAGTGATTTTTAAAGGCGTTAAAACTTCCAAAATCATGTTTGATCTGCTCGAGTAAGGCGCCTTGTGGCTTACCACCTCCATGTGGAGACATTACATTCCAAAAAATAGTATGCAAATAGTGTCCAGCACCATTGAAGGCAGCTTCACGTTCCCAATGTTTGATTAGGTCAAAGTTGCCTTTTTTACGTGCTTCTTTCATTTTTGTTTCCGCCTTATTCAACCCATCGACATAGCTTTGATGATGTTTGTCGTGGTGGAGGCGCATGATTTCTTCATTGATCGTTGGCTCCAGAGCATCATAGCTGTATGGAAGAGGGGGAAGCTTGTGTTTTCCGAGTGGAACACTGTTTTTAGGAGGTATCCATTTGTTTTTTGTTTTTTTAAATTCGAGTCGATTTTCTTCTGTTTCTTCTTGATTGGTGACTGTTTCGTTTTTAATAGAAGGAGTTTGATTAATTTCATCTGAAAAACGGTTGTACGCTTCAAAAAGTTTTTTGCATTGTTGATTCATTTGTTCTAATTCAGAAATAAAATTTTCCTCATCCCCGTCCAAACGGCTATTTTTGAGGTGGCCTATTCGAGTTTGAAGTGAGTGAAGCGTCGTTTCCCATTGATTAAGTTTCTCATTATCTATACGATTTTCCAGTACGGCTTTAGCTTCTTTCCACTTATTTTCTGCCGAATCAATCCATTGTTCCATTGCCTGTACAGAACGGTTAAATTCATCCTGTTGCATTTTAAATCCCTCCAATTAGTTTTCTGTACCATATATATGCAAAAAATAAATTTATGAGAAAAAACGAGCGATTTTTTTAAAAAATTAAAATGTGCATTTACGATAATTTGCTATAATAGAAAAAGAATAAGAGATAGAATCATAATGAAAATGAATGATTTTTTAAGTAAATGAATCCAAATAAAGGAGAATTTACATGCATGAGAAACGAACGAATATTGCACATTTATTAAATCAATATAGGAGCAGTCATCAAATTCCAGGGCTTGCGGTGAGTATCATTGACAATGGTGAAGTAGTTTATTCGCAAGGTTTTGGTACATATGATGCAGATACTCCGTACAACCTAGTAACAGAAGACACGCTTTTTTCGATTCAAGGGATTACGGAATCTTTTACAGCAAGTGCTTTAGTTCATTTGGAAGAACATTCAACGTTTCAATTAGACACACCTGTTGTGGAATATCTTCCTTATTTTCAAACGAAGAGGGGAGACTATGAAAAAGTCACGACTGCTCATCTATTAAGTCATACTGCTGGATTTCGAGAGAATAATAGTGTAGTTTCTTTGCTGGATGAAAATATGTATAACTTTGTAAAAAATATGCCTGAGTATAAGAAGATGATAGAATCGATTTCGGACGTTGATCGATTACGGGAAAATCTTACATCAAGGGAAAAAGTAACACGGTATTTTTCAAATTTGAATCTGAAAACAGATCCAGGTGAGCAATTTCAATATTGCAGTGATGCTTATATGATTGCAGCAGATGTGTTGGAAAAAGTAAGTGGTATGACTTGGGAAGAGTACGTGACTTCCCATATTTTTAAGCCGCTAAGTTTAACGAATACAACAATAAATTTACCGGCTAATTTGGATGGGAAGACAGCTGCGAAGTATTATATGAAAGGCATTGGAACACCGATTCAAACACCGACACCATATAATGAAGTCGGAACTCCAGTCAGTTCGATCTTTTCTACGGCCAGCGATTTATCGAGATATCTCATTGCGCAAATGACACCAGGGGAATTATTATCCGCGGAAAGTTTAGAAAAAATGCAATCGGCTCAAGTTAACATAGGTGAGAAGTCAGGATATGGTTATGGGTGGCAGGTAAGTGAACACCATGGATTAAAAGCGATGGAACAATCGGGAAGTTGCCCAGGGATTAGTAGTGCTTTAGCTTTTATTCCTGAAAAACAGTTTGGAATTGTTTTTTTATGTAATACAGATATGATCCAGTTGGAAAAATTAGGACGACGGATTATAAGACGATGGTTTAGTTAGAAAACACTTTAGGGGGCTACTATCATGAAAGATTCATGATAGCCCCATTTAATATTCATCTATTAGGGATAAACATGAATTCCCCGAAACAGGTTATCTATCATCCTTCAACTTGGTAAAGATAAATCTTCCATTTTGTATCGGGATGTTCAAAGGTTTTTTCGAAGGTAAGTCCTGTTTCTTCATGATTTTTAATAGGGAGACTTGAGAAAAGATATTTTCCACCCATGTCCTTCAGTTTTTCCGTATTAATCTCTAATTCCTCAATCACTTGATTACTGTCTTTCGTAAAGATGTAATTTTTTCCGAGTTCTGCAACATACATATATAATCTGCCGCCCCATGTATCAAAGTAAGACTTTAGTGTTTTATTTTTTTCTAGTTCAGGTGCGATGATTTCTCGAAATTGATGTTTATATTCGAGTGGGAAACTATTATTATACGTATCAAGTGTGTGAAATCCATTATACTGGGCAATGGTCGGGTGCGTGGCAATACTGACAATGCGGTAGTCTTCTTTTTCTTTCCCGATATAATTTTCGATCTCTGTAAATAATTCCGTTGCATAAAATTCCTTAAACGTGGGTGTATCAAACCTTCCATATTTTAATTCTTCCGTTTGATAAAACAACATGCCACATTGTGCTACGATTAAAATGAATACAATCCCCTTTCCAACATGAAAGCGAAGAGACTTCCAAATGGTCCAGAGAGAAATAGCAAACATCATATACCAAAGCAATGGTCTTAGCAAGTGAATGCGGGAGAAATTAAATGTATTAAAAATCATAAAGTTATCCTTCAGTACCCGCATACCTTCCCAGTACCACAAAGCATAAAAAAGTGAAAAAAGAATATTTAATATGAAAAGAAATAACAGTGGTTTTATATTTATTTTACGAAAAAGTGCTATGAAAACAGCGATAATAACTGTCGGTAAAATGATAACTGCGTGCAAATCAAGGGCATGGGTATGGCTTTCGATAAAGTTTTTCCAAAATAGCTGCAATGTCTCTAAAAAATTTTTATGACCTAGGTCCATTTCTTCCCGGTGAGGTACAAATCCGTTATCAATGAACATAGAATATAAAAGCATGTAATTTTTGATGAGATAAAGGGTTGTCATCCCAGCAATAGCGAGAAAAAATGGTGCATTAAAACGTTTCGTTCGAATCCAGTCAATGAGCCAAATGATCCCCATTAAACCTAGGAAGAAGATAAAAGTTAAAATAAAGCTAGAGAAAAAAGTCATTAAAAATAAATAAATCCATAGACGTTTAGGTGCTGCTTTCCCGTCTCGTCTTATCGTTAAAAAGATATGTAAAGCAAGTGGGAGTCCGGCAATCGATAGAGCACCTGACGGCCAGTAGGGAAGCAAGGCATATCCTAGTGCCACCCCTACTGTAATCAAAAGTTTATCCTTATCTTTTAATACATACTGTTTTAATAATATATACATCCCGAAAAAGGCAACAAATCTCATGATCGTTTGGCTAATCGTATATGCTGTAAAAGGCTCAAACAACACATATAGCCATACCGCCGCATCAAGCCCTGATGCAAGCGCACTTCTTGGCAGCCCATTGATCACCTGAGGCAGTGTGTTGTCAGGTAGACTGAAAATCATGCCACTTTCCGCAAGCAATTTATACCAGACAATATTCGAATCCAAATTATCGTGCACTCGAATATGCGTATCTTCTCCTAAAACATAATAAGGCAAAAGATAAGCGATGATAATCAGACACGCCAGGATAATCAGTTTGTTAGTTGAAAAAGTCCTTGATACAGCTGACCACATAATCTACATCCTCTACTTTCATTCTATAATATAACGGGAGTCTGATAAGTCTTTCACTTTCTTTTGTTGTGTAATCATCTTTTCCTATAAATCTACCAAACTTTCTCCCGGCATGTGAGGTATGTAATGGAACGTAATGAGAAACAGCAAAAATTTGTTTATTCTTTAAAAAATTTATTAAATGCTGGCGCGTATCCTCATCCTTCGTTTTCACATAATACATATGGGCATTATGCTCACAGTCTTCAGGGATATATGGAAGCTCTAATTTACCTTCTTCTTTTAAAACTTGTAACTCTGCATCATATTTCTTCCATGTTTTCATTCGATTAGCAAATATATCATCTGCATGTTCAAGTTGAACGGATAAATATGCAGCGTTAAGCTCGCTAAGTAAATAAGAGGAGCCGATATCACGCCATGTATATTTATCAACCATTCCTCTCACAAACTGCGAACGGTTCGTTCCTTTTTCCTGGATGATTTCTGCTCGTTCGATGGAAGGTGTGTGATTGATTACCAAGGCACCACCTTCTCCACAGGAATAATTTTTTGTATCATGAAAGCTGAACGTACCGAAATGTCCAATTGTGCCAAGCTCCTGCCCTTTATATTGGCATTGTAGCGCTTGTGCGGCATCTTCCACGACCCATAGTTCATTTTCATCAGCTATCTTCATCACTGCATCCATGTCACAGGCGACTCCTGCATAGTGGACGACGACAATGGCTTTTGTTTTAGTAGTCACAGCAGCAGCGATTGCTTCAGGATCAATGTTCATTGTTCGCGGATCAATGTCAACGAAACGAATCGATGCACCTCTTAATGCATAAGCGTTTGCTGTTGATACGAACGTGTATGACGGCATAATTACTTCATCACCATCTGATATATCCATAAGTAAGGCAGTCATTTCAAGAGCAGCTGTACATGACGGAGTTAGTAAGGCTTTTTCAGTATGTAATTGGTTCTCAAACCACTCTGTGCATTTTTTCCCAAAAACGCCGTTGCCTGATAACTTTTTCTCTTGTAAAGCTTGTTTAATCGCATCAGCTTCTTCACCGATGACACATGGTTTATTAAACGGAATCAAAAAATCACCTCATATACTTTGACTTGTCACAATAATGCCTAAAACAATCAATCCTAAACCAGCAACTTTTTGTACATTAACAGGCTCACCAAATAGAAAGATAGAGATAAAAAATACAAGTACAAAAGACAAACTCATAAATGGATAGGCAAAACTAATATCAAATTTTGTCATTGCTGCCATCCAAAAGAGGGAAGCGATAAAAGCCGACAATAAGCCAGATAGAATGAATGGATCAAACAATAGCCGAAAGAGAAACAAAAGTTTATCCCAAATTTCGGGCGGCAGACTGCCATATTTATCGATTCTCCACTTCAAGACGATTTGCCCATAAACGGTAAAAAGAATGGTTCCAAAAACATAAAGGTATCCCATTCCTACACTCCTTCTGGTGCAGGCCCATTTAGTTTATGATAAACATCCAATGTTTTCTTTAACTTAAAGCCAAGCGAATAAAAAAGGTTTAGTGATGCGACGTTCGCAGCTGAAATGGAGGTAAATAATGTTGAAAAACCATTCTCAAACTGCTTTTGACATCCCATGCTTGTAAAAGGTTTGGCGAGTCCTTTTCCTTGGAATTCCTTTTTTATGCCAAGCAGAAGTACTTTATCTTTTTTAAATCCATAGAAACCAGCTATTTCCCCATCAAAAAGAAGGGAAAAAAGATTGTTTTCCTCCATTAAATCTTCCACCCAGCGCATGTAACGAATGTCCGCTAGTTTATTTGGAACATGGAAATCTCGGTGAAAACGTCCATGAATGAACGCTTCTTCCGCAATTTTTAAGATTTCCTTCTTGTTATAATCCTGAGAAATTTCGATACCCTCTCGCTCCACAAATCGAAAGTCTTCCTTTTTACAAACAGGCTCTATCAATGAATCCATATAATAGAATCCATGTTCAATGATTTTCTTGGGATTCTCTAGAGGATCTACCTTTAATGTAAAATGCCCTTCATATTTGTCTGACTCTTTTAGTGCTTCTTCATGTGAAGAGATCAGTTCATACGTTTCAATTTTAAATGTGCGTTTATCCCAAGGAGTTTGCTTTAAAAGATTTGTCATCCTATCCACTCCCATCTAAATCCGAATTATTTTGTAGCTCAATATTATCTGTTTTCGCTTGAATAAGATAAAGTGGCCTTCCTTTTACTTCATTAAAAACTTTGCCAATATATAACCCAATAATCCCGAAATTGAAAAAGATTAACCCACTAATAAACCAGATGGATACCATAACACTAGTCCATCCCTGGACAGGTACCGCTAAAAAGAAATATCTGATGAACAGATAAACACCATAAATAAATGAGGTAAGGGAGATGAAAAAGCCAAGTTGAATCGAAAAACGAAGCGGCTTATTTGATTGCGAAATCAATACATCTGTCCCTAAAGTAATCAGTTTTTTGAGCGAATAGGAAGATTTACCTTGCATTCGCTCATTATGTTCAATTGGAACATAGGCCGTTTTATAACCCATCCACTGGATAAATAAAGGGAAGAGTCTATTTTGTTCACGCATCTGTCTAAATCCCTTAATAACCTTTTTTGAACTGATACTGAAATTCGCAACTGTATAATCCGATGAACGTTCGGCTAAATAGTCATATACTTTATAAAAAAATTGAGAGGACTTCCGTTTTAACCATTTGTCTTGGCGTATCACTCGGCTACCAAAAACGACATCATATCCTTCAAGTGCTTTCTCGTAAAGTTGAGGAATTTCTTCAGGACGATCTTGTAAATCACAGTCCATGACAATAACCCAGTCGCCACTGGCAAAGTCAAGACCAGCTGTAATTGCGTGATGTTGCCCAAAATTTCGAGAAAGGTTTAGTCCTTTGATATTTGGATTGAATTGATTTAGTTTAACAATTGTTGCCCAGGCATTATCTGGGCTTGCATCATTAACAAAAATAATTTCATAGTCAGATGTGATTTCTTGCAAGGTCGTTTGTAATCTTCTGGATAGGTCTTTTAGACATGCCTCACATCCATAAACAGGCACGACGACCGATATTACAGGGTTGTTTTTTTCCATTGCTTCACATACCATTCGACTGTTTTTTTCAATCCTTCCTCCAAAATCATTTTTGGCTCCCATCCGAGTGTCCTGCGTATCTTCCTATCATCGACAGCATACCGGCGGTCATGACCAAGACGATCTTCAGTAAATGTAATTAGATTCTTAAAACTTACTAAATTGGAAGATGTGTTCAGTTCTGTTTGCATTCCATCTAAAATCTCACAAATTTTAGTAGCAATTTCTATATTCGTCTTTTCATTTCTTCCACCAACATTGTAACTTTCTAGTTGCTCACCCTTATGGAATATAACATCCAACGCCGCAGCGTGATCCTTAACATAAATCCAGTCACGAATATTTTTTCCGTCCCCATAGATAGGAATCGGTTTTTCTTCTAGAGCATTTGCGATGATGGTTGGAATTAACTTTTCTCGATGTTGTTTTGGACCGTAGTTGTTGGAGCAGCTTGAAATGATGACGTTCATCCCATATGTATAACCAAAGCTTTTGACAAGTAGATTTGCTCCAGCCTTTGTAGCACTGTATGGATTTCTTGGATCGTAAGGTGTTTTTTCTGAAAACATGCCTCTCTCACCCAATGATCCATATACTTCGTCTGTTGAAATATGGTGAAATCGATTTTCTTTTAAGCATCCTTCTTTTTCCCATGTTTCTTTCGCCACTTGGAGAAGCGTATGCGTTCCTAAAACATTTGTTGTTACAAAGGTCGTGCCATCTTCAATAGAACGATCTACATGGGATTCAGCAGCAAAATGTATCACTCCTATAATGTTATAGTCAGCAAAAAGAGAGCGAACAAGTTGTTCATCCGTGATATCTCCTTTTACAAATGTATAATTTGGATGATTTTCCACTTCTATTAAGTTTTTAAGTGTTCCAGCATAAGTCAATTTATCAATTGTCAAAATGTGGTAGTCGGGATATTTATTAGCCATATAGATAACGAAATTAGAACCGATAAAGCCAGCACCGCCTGTAATTAAAAGAGTAGGTGAATTTTTATTCATTTTGCACCAGTCCCAAGGCTGGGTGATGATCAAGCTGGTCCCAATATTGTCTGGTATGTTTTCGGTTGGCAATTTCCATTAAATACTGACCATAGTCATTTTTATGCATTGATTTTCCCTTTTCGTAAAGTTCTTCTCGACTGATTTGTCCGAGATAAAAGGCAATTTCTTCTAAACATGCTAGTTTGAATCCTTGGCGGTCCTGGATATTTTTCACAAATTCAGATGCTTCAAATAGAGATTCATGAGTGCCAGCATCTATCCAGGCAAACCCCCGTCCAAGTAGCTGAACCTTAAGTTGATCTTGTTCTAAATATTTTTTATTGACGTCCGTAATTTCCAGTTCGCCACGACCGGAAAAATTTAATTTCTTAGCTATTTTTACCGCTTTGTAATCATAGATATATAAACCAGTGACTGCGAAATCAGATTTGGGGGAACTTGGTTTTTCTTCAATGGATAGGACGTTTTGATTTTCATCAAAGTCAACCACACCGAATCGTTCCGGATCTTTCACACGATAGCCAAATACAGTAG
>Ga0079226_10000497_pt1 | contig 27534 bp, 26 predicted proteins | sample Poulit2014_FD_76345 | JGI IMG/M metagenome (GOLD analysis project Ga0079226, IMG submission 76345) | Agricultural soil microbial communities from Georgia to study Nitrogen management - Poultry litter 2014 | ecosystem: Environmental > Terrestrial > Soil > Agricultural land | place: USA: Georgia...
AAACCTGCCTGAGGAAATGTTATTCATACTGCTCGGTACAGTGCTTGCTTCCGTCGCCACTAATATTCCTTTAATGTTATACGCAGAAGAGAATGAGCATGGTTTGTTAAGGATGGTCACACATACAGTGCCTGATTTAATAAGCAGTATATCAGGCAGAAGTATTCTCGTCCTATTGATGACTGCCGTAAATACTATTGTCTCGCTGCTGATTGCAGGACAATTGGCCGTGCTCAACTGGCCGCTTATAGTCGGATTAAGTATCGCGGCTTTGATATTTTTAAATTTAGGATTGATTGCCGGTCTGCTTGCTAAACTGCAGTCAACTTCTACTGTATACGGTGTTGTTATTTTGTTTTTACTTGGAATGACACTTATTATTGAAACGTTTTTTCTGGATCAGGGCCACCCGCTAATGCAATTAGCAAAGTGGACACCCGTGTATCAATTAATGGCGATACATAATAACGCTGGTATAATGCCATACGTTATTATGCTGATATGGTTGGCTTTGTCTGTCTTTGCAGTCTATTTGTCAGTGCTGAAACGTGGTAAAACACTGTAGTACAGTTCGGCGTCTCTTTGTACATTTCGGGAAGTTACCAGAACGTATGATAGAAATTGTATACATTTCAATGTTTATTTACTACAACTCACCGTGATGACATCGCGGTGTTTTTATTTTGCCTCTAAACTTTAGTTAAGGCATCAGCAGATACAAAATTTGGAGGGAATAAAAATGAGTATGATTCAAGTTAATGAACTTAAAAAGTCTTTTGGCAGCGAAGCAGCGCTCCGCGGTATTTCATTTGAAGTAGGAAAAGGAGAAATATTCGGCTTGCTGGGACCAAGCGGGTCGGGGAAAACGACGACTATTAAAATTATGACAGGAGAATTTAAACCGACAGACGGTGATGTGAATGTTAATCAATTCAATTTCCGGCAGTTTGGCAAAAATGAGTATGTAGGCTCTCTCGGTATTTTATCGGATAAAAGTTCCTTATATGACAGATTGACAGTGAAAGATAATTTAGAATTATTCCGTAAACTGTACAACGCTCCGAAAGGGTCAGTGGAGAAAGTATTGAAAGCGGTCGGTCTCGAAGATGAAATGAATAAAACGGTGTCGAAGTTATCAAAAGGGATGAAACAAAGAATTCTACTATGTAAGGCGGTTATTCACAGACCGGCAATCCTTTTTCTCGATGAACCTACATCGGCCCTCGATCCGACAACAACTGAAAGAATCCACGACATGCTTGAGGAATTACGGGATGACGGAACAACGATACTGCTCACAACACATAATATGGATGAAGCAACCCGTCTGTGTGATAACGTTGCATTTTTATATCAGGGAGTTATCCAGGATTCAGGTTCGCCAAGTGCACTGAGACATAAATATAAACGCAATGAAGTACATCTTACGTATAGAGACGGTACGGTGAAAACAACAGACAGAACAGAGGATAACAAGGCAGCACTCGAGAACGTGCTGTTTAACGAAGATATCGTCGACGTTAGAACGGATTTCCCGACACTCGGCGAAGTGTTTAAAAAAGTAACTGGTAAGGAGCTGGTTTAAATGAATATCACTAGAGTAATGGCGATTTTTGAAAAAGATTTAAAAGAATTTATGAAGAATATGATGCTTTTTACATCTGTGATGATTCCGATAATCATGGCATTATTTTTTACGAGAATAGGCGGAGGGCAGGCAGAACTGCCGCCGGAGATGCTGGTCATTGTTGTTGGTGTTGTCTTTACCGCAGTCAGTTTTAGTGCAGTAATGACGATGATTGCTGAAGAAAATGAAAAAGATACTTTAAGAGGTCTACTTCAGTCTCCCGCGACAATTATCGATATTATTTTAGGTAAAAGCATGGTGGTCGGTCTGATGACAATCATATCGCTTGTTGCATCTATTTTAATTATCTCACGGGATAATTATTGGACGCTGGAAAATATCATCAGTCTAATCTTGATGGGATTCTTCTTCTTATGCATGGGAATCGGTATTGGACTCATTGTTAATTCAGTCGCAACGACGTCAGTTTACTTGATACCGATTATGTTTATCTTCGGTTTTACACCGTATATCGAAATGATTATTACAGATCCGGATCATATCGCTATTAAGATTGCTGAGTACTTCCCTTTATATCAGAACCTCAATATCCTTAACGGTGAAAGTGGAGCCATGGAGTTTGTCATACTGGCTGCTTGGGCAGCTGCCAGCTTCCTGCTGGTATTATGGGCATTTAACAAACGAAAAAATGATGAATAGAAGCAAGCTGAAGGACGGTTTGGGAATCTTGAATGTGAGATTTCCGGCCGTTTTTTCTCTTTTCATATCTATTTGCCTGCCAAGGCCTCAGATATTAAAAATTCACGTAAATATTCATCATCTTTCTGTGATAAAATAGCACATATATATTTCGATAAAAAATCTGCAAAGGACTATGAACTATGCATTATGAAACAGCACCAGCAAAAATCAACTTAACATTAGATACGCTGTATAAACGCAATGACGGATATCACGAAGTCAGCATGGTGATGACGACTGTGGATTTAAATGATAATTTATCATTTGAAAAGCGGACGGATAAAAAGATCGTCATTGAGTCCGATCATCAGTTTGTTCCGACGGACCGGCGCAATTTAGCCTATCAGGCGGCTCAGTTAATGATGCGCCGTTACAATATTAAATCAGGTGTGACGATTAATATTGATAAGCATATTCCTATTGCTGCAGGCCTCGCCGGAGGTTCAGCGGATGCTGCTGCGACATTCAGGGGGATGAATGCGCTGTACGGGCTTGGTGTGGAACTGGACGAACTTGCTGAATTATCAGCTGAACTCGGTTCTGATATTCCATTTTGTGTTTACGGCGGTACTGCACTAGCGACCGGGCGCGGAGAAATTATAGAGCGGCTGCCGAGACCACCGCACGCATGGATTGTACTGGCTAAGCCTTCTTTAAGTGTGTCGACAAAAACGATTTACGGCGCACTGAAACCCGGGAAAAATAAGCCGGGATCGGATGCGATGAAAGCAGCAATTATTAATAACGACTACAGTGAGATTTTGAATGCTTTAAAAAATGATCTTGAGGAAGTAACGGTGAGAAAATATCCGCAAGTAAAAAAACTGCTCGGAAATATGAAAGAATCAGGCGCTGAAGGCGCTCTGATGAGCGGCAGCGGGCCCACAGTATTCGGTATCGTCAGAAAAGAACGGCAGTCCGTTCATCTTTATAACGCCATGAAGGGGTGCTGTGCTGAAGTTTATCGAATAAGATTGCTTGGATAAGTATTAAAATCCGAACTTATATGGTAAAATCATTACCAATAATACGGTTTAGGAGCTTAACTATGAAATATAAACGCAGTGAACGTCTCGTCTATATGACGCAGCATTTAACTACAAATCCAAACAAGTTAATACCTTTAACGACTTATGTCGATAAGTTCAGCCAGGCCAAATCTTCTATCAGCGAAGACATCCGCATTATAAAGGATGTGCTGAGTGCAGAAGGGCTCGGTGTATTACAAACAACAGCAGGTGCCAATGGCGGTGCGATATTTATACCGAAAATCAGTGTCGAACGCGCTAAAAAGATTATCGCAGACTTTAAAATTGAACTGGAAGCAAACGAACGTCTTCTTCCGGGGGGCTACCTGTATATGTCTGACATTATGGGTGATCCGAATATGATGAATGACATTGGTGATTTAATTGCCACGATGTACGGTCATGTTGAAGTAGACGCAGTAGTTACTGTTGCGACTAAAGGGATATCTTTAGCGAATGCAGTGGCGAGAAAACTGAATGTGCCGGTAGCTGTGATACGTAAAGATAACAAAGTGACGGAAGGATCTACCGTATCGATTAACTATGTTTCCGGTTCGACTCGTAAAATAGAAACGATGGTGTTATCGAAACGGACTTTGAAAGAAGGCTCGCGAGTACTGGTTGTTGATGACTTCCTGAGAGCAGGAGGTTCGATTACCGGCGTGACGAATCTGATGGAAGAATTTAACGCGACGGTTGTCGGAGTCAGTGTACTGGTTGAAGCAAAAGAAGTAGCGAATCGCAGATTTAACGATTATAAGTCTCTGCTTAAAGTATCTGAGATCGATGAATTTAACGAATCATTTGTAGTTGAAGAAGGAAACTGTTTAGATTACATTACAGGTAAATAAATTTAATTCACATTACGGAGGATGATAAGCATGCAACCAATTAATTCTGACAAAGCACCAGCAGCAGTAGGACCATACAGCCACGGCGTAAGAACAGGGAATTTATTCTATTCTTCAGGTCAGGTGCCTTTGACGCTGGAAGGAAATATTGTTTCAGATGATATTAAAGAACAGACAAAACAAGTGCTGGATAATGTCGGCGGCGTCCTCGAAGCAGCTGATCTGGATTACAGCAATATCGTAAAAACAACTATTTTTATCGCTGATATGAATGATTTTGCAGCCGTGAACGAAGTTTACGCAACGTACTTTACGGGTAAATTACCTGCAAGATCATGTGTAGAAGTTAGTCGTCTCCCATTAGATGCGAAAGTGGAGATTGAGGTTGTTGCATCTTTCGAATAACTGTTGATTTTAGTGGGGTTCTAAGCTAGATGGGTTTTACACAGAAGATCTAAAACATAAGTCTATGGAGGAACAGACACATGAAAATAACAGATGTAAGATTAAGAAAAGTAAATAATCAAGATACAAGAATGAAAGCTTTAGTTTCCGTAACATTTGACGAATCATTTGTTATACACGATTTACGCGTAATTGACGGCAACAACGGCCTGTTCGTCGCAATGCCGAGCAAACGCACACCGGATGGAGAATTTAGAGATATTGCCCATCCAATTAACTCTGAAATGCGCCAGCACGTTCAGGAAGAAGTGATGCGCGTATATGAAGAAACAGCGGATGCAGTACAAGAGGAACAGGAAAATAAAAGTGAACCGACAGTAGAGTCTGATCCTGCAGAAGATGAAGCTGTACCGGAACAGGCGGATGAAGCAGATGCCGCAGATTCTAATGCTGCACAAGAAAACAATGTAAAAAATGAAGACACTCCTGAAGTATCGGAAGATACTGCGGAAGAAAATAAATAAATAATTTTTCAGGCCGGGCCGGCGCGGCCCGGCCTGACTTTCGTCTTGAAAGATTGCCGGTACTGAAATATAATTAGAATATCGTATTAATATGGGGGTTAATTATGCAAACAAGAGCGATTATAGTTGCTGCAGGTGTCGGTAAACGAATGAATTCAAAGAAACCGAAAGTATTGCACGAGGTTTGTGGAATCCCGATGATTACCAGAGTAATTAATAATGTAAAACAAGCAGGCATCAGCGATATTTACGTCGTTTTGGGAACATCTCACGAGGCAGTAACTGAAATTTTGCCGGATGATGTCAAAGTGGTTGTCCAGGACGAGCAGCTGGGGACAGCGCATGCTGTCAATCAGACTGCTGCTGAACTTAGTGAAGCGGACGGCAACACGCTTATTATAAATGGAGATACACCGTTGATTTCTGCGTCTACAATTGAGAAGCTCGCTGCTGACCATGAAGCTTCAGGTCTAAAAGCGACTGTTTTGTCGGCTTATGCGGGCAATCCTGAAAATTACGGACGTGTGATCCGTAAAGAAAACGGTACTGTTAAAGAAATTTTAGAAGAAGCAGAGCTTACACAAGAGCAAAAAGAAATTAAAGAAGTCAGTGCAGGGGCAGCAATTTATAATAATCAGGAATTATTTAAAGTGTTGAGTAAAATTACGAATGATAACCCTGAAGAAGAATATTATTTAACAGATTCTGTTGGTCTTCTAAGCAGTAAAGGTGCCCGTGTCGGTGCTTATGTGACAGATAATAATGATGAAATTATTAATGTCGATGACAGATTGCTGTTGTCCCGTGCTTCTGAGATTTTAAGAAGCCGCACGAATGAACGCCTGCTTAAACAAGGCGTGACAATTATTGATCCAAAGAACACATACATCGATGAAAGTGTTAAGATTGGTATGGATACTATTATTTATCCTAACACTGTGATTAAAGGTAATACTGTGATCGGTGAAAATGCAATTATTTCTGCAAATTGCGAAATTGGCAACAGCCTGATTGGTGATAATACAGAGATTAAACATTCTGTACTCACTGATGCAACAGTTGGCAGCAGCACGACTGTCGGACCATTCGCTCAGCTTCGCCCGGGCGCGAAACTTGGTGAAGCCGTGAAAGTCGGAAACTTTGTTGAAGTGAAAAAATCGGAATTAAAAGATGGCGCAAAAGTCTCGCACCTGAGCTACATCGGCGATGCTGAAATCGGCGAACGTGCAAATATTGGATGCGGCGCGATTACTGTGAATTACGATGGTATCAATAAGTTTAAAACGACTGTCGGGCAAGATGCGTTTATCGGCTGTAATACGAATCTCGTTGCCCCTGTAAGCGTTGGGGACCGTTCTGTTACAGCGGCGGGCTCAACAGTGACTGATGACGTACCAAATGACAGTTTGGCAATTGCACGAAATAGGCAGACGACAAAAGAAGAATATTACAAAAAAAAATATCTGGAGGATTAAAATGCTAGCTTCTAGTAATCAAAACAAGAATTCTAAGATGAAATTATTTACGTTGACAGGGAATGAACCTTTAGCACGCGAAATCGCAGATCATATCGGTATTCCGCTTGGCAAATGTACTGTAAACCGTTTTTCTGACGAAGAAGTTCAAGTCAACGTTGAGGAAAGCGTTCGCGGCTGCGATGTATTCGTTATTCAGCCGACAAGCCAGCCGGTCAATGAAAATCTGATGGAACTGTTAATTATGCTCGATGCACTAAAACGCGCATCAGCAAACACAATTAACATCGTTATGCCGTATTACGGTTACGCACGTCAGGACCGTAAGAGCCGTGCACGTGAACCTATTACTGCGAAGCTCGTTGCAAACCTGATGGAAACAGCTGGTGCAAACCGTGTGATTTCTCTCGATCTTCACGCACCGCAAATTCAAGGATTCTTCGATATTCCTATCGACCACCTGATGGGTGTACCGATTTTAAGCGATTATTTCCTGGAACACTCTGGTATCGACTTAGAAGAAGTTGTTATCGTATCGCCTGACCACGGTGGTGCAACACGTGCCCGCCGTATGGCAGACCGTCTTAAAGCACCGATTGCAATCATCGATAAACGCCGTCCGCGTCCGAATGTTTCTGAAGTCATGAACATCGTTGGAGAAATTGATGGCAAAACAGCGATTATTATCGATGACATTATCGATACAGGCGGCACGATTAAAACAGCAGCTCAGGCACTCGTTGATAAGGGAGCTAAAGAAGTCTATGCATGCTGTACGCACCCGGTACTTTCAGGTCCGGCAATCGAACGCATTTCAGACTCTGTGATTAAAGAGCTTGTTGTGACGAACTCTATTCAGCTGCCTGAAGAGAAGAAAATCGATAAAATTACAGAATTATCCGTTGGAGAACTGCTTGCTCAAGCCATTGTAAGAGTTCATCAGCAGGAATCTGTAAGCATTTTATTCGATCAAACGTGATAATTTAACAGTTTTTTTACAAACTGCTGTATTTTGTGGTATTATAATGCGTGGCTATGTGTTAGGATAGGCGTTATTATAATAGACTTGTAATAGATGAAAGGTGGAAATAATTATGGCTAAATTAGCCTCAAGCAAAAGAGCTGAAAAATCAAAACAATCAGAGCTGAAAGAATTACGCTCAACAGGTAAAGTACCTGCAGTCGTATACGGATATGAAACAGAAAATACATCATTATCAGTAGACGAAAACGAATTTATCAAAGTCATTCGTGAAGTTGGACGTAACGGGGTTATCGACCTTGAAGTTGCTGACAGCGGTACGACTCAAGTAATGGTTAACGAATACCAATTCGATGCACTTAAAAACCAAATTACTCACATCGACTTCATTGCAATTAACATGCAGACTGAAGTTACTGTTGACGTTCAAATTGAATTAACAGGCGAAGCACCAGGACAAAAAGAAGGCGGCGTCATCGAACAGCCGTTATTCGAAGTGTCTGTAACTGCTAAACCAGCTGATATTCCTGAAACTATCGAAGTTGATATTTCAGAACTTAATATCGGTGATTCAATTCACGTTGAAGACATCCGTTCTAAAGGTAACTTTGTTATCGAAAACGAAGATGCAGACTCACTTGTTATCATAAGTGCTCCAACTGAAGAGCCTGAAGAAGACGAAAACGCTGAAGAAGAAAGCGTTGAAGTTGAAGCGACAGCTCAGAAAAATGACGAAGCTGACTCTGAAGAAGACGAAGAAAAGTAATTTTAAATTAATACACAACGGCGGTGGATTTTCCATCGCCTTTTTTAACGTTTATGAGGTGATGAAATGAAGTGTTTTATCGGACTTGGAAACCCGGGCCCTAAATATGATCAGACGCGTCATAACATTGGTTTTATGGCGATAGACAGATTGAGCAGCGACACGCATATTGAACTTGATAAAAGTAAATTTAAATGTATGTATGGCACAGGTCTTTTAAATGGCGAAAAAATCATGCTGGTTAAACCGCAGACATTTATGAACTTATCTGGTGAAGGGGTGCGTCCGCTAGTCGATTATTACAATATTGATCTTGCTGATATCGTTGTAATCTACGATGACCTTGATTTGCCGCTTGGCCGTATCAGGCTGCGCCAAAAAGGCAGCGGCGGCGGGCATAATGGTATTAAATCGCTAACACAGCACTTGGGCAGTGAAAAATATAACCGTATCCGTCTCGGTATCGAACGGCCGCCAGCAGGGATGCCGGTCACTAATTACGTGTTAGGAAAGTTCCAAAAAGAAAATCAAGAGACGCTCGACAAAGTGCTCGATGTATCAAGTAAAGCGTGTCAAAGCTTTGTTTCAGAGCCATTTTTAGATGTAATGAACGAATATAATGGTGATGTCAATGCATAGTAAAATAAGCGATAGAATATTAAATGATGAACGCGTCAAAAGTATTTTAAATTATAAGAGTGATAAAAATCTGCTCGTTACCGGTGTTAATGATGATTTTAAACCTGTACTCATGAAGGAACTGGCTTCAAATTCGAACCGCCCGCATGTAGTGTTTGTGGAAAATAATCATCATATGGAAAAACTTGCAAATAGCATGATGGACGTCATGGATAATGTGTATACATTCCCTGTCGGCGACATTATGATCGAAAGTCTCTCAAAACAAAGCCCTGATTTTATGAAAGCAAGAATGACTGCATTATATGCACTTGCTCATGAGAAACCAGGGCTCTTTATCGTACCTGTACATGGACTTTTAAAACCTTTGATGCCGAAAGAAAAACTCTTATCTTATGAAAGAACGCTGAAGCTCGGCGGTACTGTGGACTACGATGAACTCATCGAGTTCCTCGTCAGTCTGGGCTATAAGCGCATGAGCCAGGCGGCGAACTTTGGCGAGTTTGCGGTGCGCGGCGATATTTTTGATATTTATATGCACGATGCATTTCTCCGCCTGGAGCTGTTTGATGATGAAATCGATTCACTCCGTCTGATCGATCCGGAGAGCCAGCGGTCACTTGAAAATATCGACAGCATTACATTAGAACCATACGCAGAGTATATTGTTGAGGCATCTGAACGTGAAGAGCTGCTCAGTAAAATTGATGAGCTGTATGAAAATACTAAAGCAAATCTAGAAGGTGTCACGAAAGAAGCACTTGAAGAGTACTATGATGTGGTCACGCACCCGGACCAGCTGGTTAATCATCTCGCACAGTTTGCGCATTTGCTGGATGAACACGATAAATCTCTGATTGACTATTTAACGCCTGCACACCGTGTCTTTATCGATGATGTGAATGCACTGAAAACATCATATGATGCAGAGGTTGAAGCAGTGAATAATTATTTCAGCTCAGTGCTAGAAGCAGGACAAATGTTCAGCGGCGGGCAGAATTATTTAGAAGGCCAGTATGAACGCCTGCTCGGAATTAAAGGCGTCACATATTTTAATTTATTTATGAAGAGTATGCCGGTTCCAATCGGGGAAATGATTAAAATATCAGTCAAACCGACGGAAATTTACTACGGCCAGTATGATATTCTGGCTTCGAATTTAAACGGCATGCTGGAAAATGACTATTTAATTAATATTATTCTCCGCGATGAAGATGAGCTGAATAAAACGAAACAGCTACTGGAAGATTTAAAAATTCCAAGTTTTATTGAGGATATTCCGGAAAACTCTGGTATTGTTCTGACGGTAGGCAGTATGGCCACCGGCTTTATCTTGCCGTATATGAGTGCGGCGATTTTAACGTCTAAAGAACTGTATAATAAAGTCCAGAAACGTAAGAAGCGAAAACAGAAACTGTCAAATGCCGAAAAAATTAAATCTTATCAGGAATTAAATGTCGGTGATTATATCGTCCATGTCCACCATGGTGTCGGCAGATATTTAGGTATTGAAACACTGGAGGTCGGCGGGACTCACAGCGATTATATGAAACTGCAGTATAAGGGTACCGATCAGTTGTATATTCCTGTCGATCAGATGGATTTGGTTCAGAAATATGTTGCCAGTGACGACGGGTCGCCGAAGATGCACAAACTCGGCGGCGTAGAGTGGAAGAAAACAAAAGCGAAAGTAGAAGCCAACGTTAACGATATTGCCGAAGAGCTGATCCGTTTGTATCAGGAGCGCGCGCAATCTAAAGGATTCCAATTTAGTCCGGATACGGAAATGCAGGATGCTTTTGAAGCGAGATTCCCATATGAACCGACGCCGGACCAGCTGGCGAGTGTGCATGAAATTAAAAAAGATATGGAAGCAGAACGTCCGATGGATCGTTTATTATGCGGTGACGTCGGATACGGCAAGACAGAAGTTGCCATCAGAGCTGCCTTCAAGGCTGTTCAGGACGGCAAGCAGGTCGCATTTTTAGTGCCGACGACAATTTTAGCAGCTCAGCATTTTGAAAGTTTAATTGAAAGAATTGAAGATTATCCAGTCAATGTTGCGATGATGTCACGCTTTAGAACGGCCAAAGAAAACCGTGAAACGGCAGCAGGCTTAAAAGAAGGGCGTATTGATATCGTAGTCGGAACACATAAAATACTCGGCCAATCGATTGAATATAAAGATCTCGGTCTGTTAATTGTCGATGAAGAACAGCGGTTTGGTGTGAAACACAAAGAAGCGATTAAACAGATGAAAAACAATGTCGATGTGCTCACCTTAACAGCCACGCCGATACCAAGGACGCTCCATATGAGCCTGACGGGAGTCAGAGACTTATCAGTAATCGAAACACCGCCTGAAAACAGATTCCCTGTACAGACATACGTGCTTGAATATAATGGGAATTTCGTCAAAGAGGCAATTGAAAGAGAATTGTCGAGAGGCGGGCAGGTATTTTATCTGCACAACAGAGTCGATACGATATACAGCAAACAGGCACATGTTGAAATGCTGGTTCCTGATGCTTCAGTCGGAGTGATGCACGCCAAGATGACAGAAAAGCAAATTGAAGAAACCATGCTCGATTTCGTCAATGGTGAATTTGATGTGCTGGTGACAACAACGATTATCGAAACGGGTGTCGACGTGCCGAATGCCAATACGCTGATTATTGAAGATGCAGACCGCTTTGGCTTAAGCCAGCTTTATCAGCTGAGAGGACGCGTCGGCCGGAGCAACAGAATCAGCTATGCTTATCTGTTCCATCAGCCGAACAAAGTGCTGACAGAAGTGGCGGAAAAGAGACTGGAAGCAATTAAGGAATACACAGAACTCGGCAGCGGTTTTAAAATTGCTATGCGCGACCTCAATATTCGGGGCGCGGGTAATCTGCTCGGTAAAAATCAGTCCGGCTTTATCGATTCAGTCGGCTATGAACTGTACAGCGATATGCTGGAAAGCGCCGTTCAGGAAAAACAGGGTATAGAAAAAGAAGATGAACCTGTAAATATTCCGATCAATATCGAAGCGGATGCTTACATTCCGGCAACATATATTACGCATGAGCAGTCAAAAATTGATATTTATAAACGTTTAAGAAAAGCCAACTCAATGGAAGAGGTCCAGGATATTGAAGACGAACTGATCGACCGTTTCGGCGAATATCCAAAAGAAGTCGTCAATTTAATCGAGCTTGTTAAAGTGAAAGTATATGCATTGATGTACGGTATTTATAAAGTATCTGAAGATGCAAGACATTATTACTTAAACGTATCGAAATCTGCAACAGAAGAAATCAGCGGTGAGAAACTGTTTCAGGATACTCAGGATTACAGCAGAATATTGAAAATTTCAGTGAAAGATGGAGAAATCCGTTTAACAATCCGCTCAAAAAATATTAAAGAACTCGTCAATATTATGAGTGCAATACAAGACAGCAGAATGGAGGCCGTTCAATGAACACGATAACAGTTATCGGACTCGGCACATCTGATACCGATAAAATGCCGCTCGGCGTTTATAAACAGCTCGCTGCAGCGAAGAAAATATTTGTTAGAACGATGGATCACCCGGCAGCAGTGATGCTTGAAGATGAAGGCATGGATATTACAAGTTTTGATTCTTACTATGAAGAAAGCGATGACTTTTCAAATACGTATGAAAGAATTACTCGTACCTTGCTGAAAGAAGCGGAGCACGGTGACGTGCTGTACGCAGTGCCTGGGCATCCGATGGTTTATGAAACAACGACTGAACGTCTTTTGGATGCTGAAAAAGAAGGGAAAGTGAAGGTGGTCATCGCAGGCGGACAGAGTTTTATGGATGATGTGATCACTGCCCTTAAAATTCCGGTGAATGAAAATTTTCAGCTGCTGGACGGTACAGCACTTAATATTAGAGATCTGGACTATCGTAAACACACGCTGATTACGCAAGTATATAATCAGCTGTCAGTCAGTGAAGTTAAAGTGACACTGCTCGACTATTATCATTACGATACGCCAGTATTTTTAGTTGATAAGGCAGGCAGTGCTGACGAAGAGATTATTGAAAGTACTATTGCGGAAATTGATTTCCGTGTGCCGGATTCAAATCTGCTCTGTATGTTCGTGCCGAAAACTTCAGGTGAACAGTATGACAACCAGTCGCTTGGTCATATGATTAACCTCTTTGATACGCTGGTGGGAGAAGAGGGATGCCCGTGGGATAAAGTCCAGACCCATGAATCGCTGGAGCGTTATCTGCTAGAGGAATCATATGAAGTTATCGAGGCCATTGAAAGAGAAGATGATGAAGGTCTGGTTGAAGAACTTGGGGATATACTGCTGCAGGTGGCACTGCATGCGGCAATCGGTAAAAAAGAAGGTTACTTTGACTTTTACGATATTCTCAGTTCCTTAAATAAAAAAGTGAAACACCGACACCCGCACGTTTTCGGAGATGCATCTGTTGAAAATATGGAAGATTTAAATAAAGTGTGGGAAAAAGCAAAAGTCGAAGAAGGCAAGAAAGCTAAAGTTAAGTATGAAAAAGAATATGCAGAAACTGTTTTGAAGTGGATGAAAACAACCATTCATGAAAAACGGCCGCTGCATGAATTAATAACAGGGGATGATCAGCATGAGACTCGATAAATTTTTAAAAGTGTCGAGAATTATTAAACGCCGCACTCTGGCTAAAGAAATCAGTGACGAAGGACGCATCGAAGTGAACGGCCGTCCTGCAAAAGCAAGTACGGCACTAGCTGCAGGCGACACGCTTAAAATTCGTTTTGGGCGCAGTATTATGACTTATGAAATATTGGAATTGAACGATAAAGCCAAAAAAGAAGATTCGGATAGAATGTATAAAGTGCTGAATGAAGAGAAAATTGAAAAAGAATCAGATTTTTAATAGATTGTCACCTATTTTTCCTGTATCTTGTATATAATAGAGAGTGAATACAAGATTAAATGATTGGATGTGACAATGTGAGCAACAAGGTAGTCAGACTCCTTAATAACTATACGAAAAAACGTGATAGCGAAAAGAAGCAATTAGCGAGTGAATCGCGTGTGTCGCGCCGCCGCACTATGGTTTTTGGCAGCATTCTGCTAGGTATAGCCATCGTACTGATGCTCGTAGCATTCAATCAAAAACAGGCAAATGACGCGTTGCACGAAGACGTGCTGGCAACGACGGAAGTGCTTGAAGAAAAAAATAAACAGCATTCTGACTTAGAACAGCAAATCAGACAGCTTAATGATGATAATTATATTTTGCGTATCGCACGCAGTGAATTCTTTTTATCTGAAGAAGGAGAATTAATATTTAATCTTCCTGAGAACGGAGAAAAAGAAGATGCCGAGAATAAAGAATAATCATTCCTTATGTAATGATTATTCTTTTATTTAGTGGTAATATAGAAATGTATAATGATTTTGGGAGGATATTAAATAAACATGTCAGTTGAAGCGGGCAGTAAAGTTATCGGCAAAGTAACAGGAATCAAACCATTTGGTGCGTTTGTTGAGTTGCCAGGGGGCAAAACAGGATTAGTTCACATTAGTGAAGTCGCAGATAAGTACGTAGAGGACATCAACGAACATTTAAAAGTCGGTGACCAGATAGAAGTTAAAGTGCTGACGATAGGTGAGGACAATAAGATAAGCTTATCTATTAAAAAGGCACAGGATAAACCAAAACCGAAGCCGCGTGCAAAAACGCCTTCACCAGAAGACTTTGAGAAGAAACTATCAGGTTTCCTTAAAGACAGTGAAGAGAGAATGTCTACAATTAAAAGACAAGCAGAATCGCGCCGCGGTGGAAGAGGACGTAAATAATCATATTAAGAGGCCGGAGCAATTCGCTCTAGCCTTTTTATTTTATTGGCAAAAGGAGCAGTGAAAGATGGCATTTAGAATCGAAACTGTGTGGACAGAAGACGACGATATCGCACTCGCCCTGTCGGGCGGCATAGACTCGATGGTACTCTATCACCTCCTGACGAATGAATATAAACATACATATAAGAGTCTAACCGTGCTGCATGTGAATCATAATGTCAGATCAGCATCACAAGATGAAGCGGCTTATATCGAGAAGATGACTGAAAAAGACGGCGTCCGCTGTGAAACTGCAGTGCTTAACTTTTCGACAGGATTCTCTCAGGAAAAAGGGAGAGTCAAACGCTACGAATTTTTTGAACAAGTGCTTAAGCAGCTCGGCATCTCTTATCTTTTAATGAGCCATCATGCAGATGATCAGCATGAAACGGTCTTGCAGCAGCTTTTAACCGGGCGTCATCTGTACGGTAATTTAGGTATTCCTGAAATGAATGACAGAGGTGCATATACAATTGTCCGTCCTTTGTCACATGTTACGAAAGAAATGATCCAGATATATTCTAATCAGCATCAGGTCGTCTATTTTGAAGACGCGAGCAATGCCGGAGATGATTACACGAGAAATTATGTGAGGCACCATGTCATACCGCCGGTAAAAGAAGCGCCTGAACTCGATGTCAGCCAGCTGGAAAAGGTCCGGCAGGATATCAATGAGCTGAGTGATTTTGCTTATGCTTATGCAGAAAAATTCACCGGCAGCTATGAGAGAGAATTATCCCGCAAAGATTACCAGACACACAGTCCGGTGATCAGACGGTATATTCTGTCGGCCTTTTTGAAGCAGAGTGATATCCATCTTGGCCGCAGAGGTCTGGAAGCACTCGATTCCCTTCTGCTCAGTAAGACGTCTCAGGGAGTATATCGGACAAGAGATGCAGTTATTCATGTCGAATACGATAGAATCTACATAGGCAAGCAGCAGGAAGAAACAGTGCAGCAGTACTTATCTATTGAGGATAACGGAGAGTTTATTTATAATGACTATCATGTGACTGTACAGCTTCCGTCATCTGAATTGCCGCTGACTCTGAGGCAAAAAGCAGACGGCGACAAGGTGTCTTTGAAAAACACTGGCACTAAAAAAGTCAGCCGGCTGTTTATCGATAAAAAAATACCGGCCGCTGAACGGCAAAAAATGCCGGTTGCAGTAAATTCACACGGTATTATTATTGCAGTTGGGACGATTTATAATATAATTGAACCATCTGAAAACAGATTATTAAAGATTACGAAGGAGTTTAATGATGACAATTCAAAATGACATAAGCGAAATTGTATTATCAGTGGAAGATATAGAGGCGATTAACACACGTCTTGGCGAGCGCATTACAGCAGATTATGAAGGCAAGACACCGGTACTTGTCGGTTTGTTAAAAGGTTCTATTATGTTCATGGCAGATCTAATCAAACATATCGATACGCACATGGAAATTGATTTCATGGATGTATCCAGCTATGTAGGTACAAAATCAACAGGGGAAGTTAAAATCCTGAAAGATTTATCTACATCAGTAGAAGGCAGACATATACTTATCGTCGAAGATATCGTAGAAACAGGGACGACTCTGAACTCGATTATCGAATTTTTAACTTACCGCAAAGCAGCATCGATTGAAATTGTGACTCTGCTTGACAAGCCGGTACCGGACAGAAAATTAAATGTCGATGTAAAATATATCGGCACGAAAATTCCTGATGGCTTTGTTGTCGGTTACGGTCTCGATTTTGATCAGCAATACCGCAACCTGCCGTATATTGGACTCTTAAAACCTGAATTTTACAGTTAAATCATATGATTGGAAGTTAAAGACTATTTTTGTTACTATTTTTGGTAATGCATTAGAAATGGAGGATTACGGATGCCGAAAAATACTGGCCGTAACATATTACTTATCGCCATTCTAACAGTTGTTATGTTTGGTATTTTCCAACGCTTTAATGGCACGGGCGGAACAGAAGAAGAACTGCAGTACAATGAGTTCTTAAATGCGCTTGAAGCCGGAGAAGTTGCTGAATTAACGATTCAGCCGGAAAACAATGTTTATTTAATCACAGGTCGCTTAGCTGACCAGGAAGAACAGGAGTCATTTACTTCTGTCGTTCCATATAATAGCGTGGATGATTTAGATCAAATAACAGACACTGCCCGCAATCAGGAGGGCATGTCGTTAACAGTCGCACCTGAAGAAGAACCGAGCCCATGGACGAGTATGCTCGTTACTTTCATTCCATTACTGTTAATTTTCTTCCTGTTTATCTTCCTCATGAGCCGTGCACAAGGCGGCGGTGGCGGCGGTAAAATGATGAACTTCGGCAAGAGTAAAGCGAAGCTTCATGAAAAAGACAAGTCAAATGTTAAATTTGATGATGTTGCCGGTGCCGATGAAGAAAAAGCAGAACTTGTAGAAGTCGTCGACTTCTTAAAAGACCCGAGACGATTTGACAGAATTGGTGCCCGCATTCCTAAAGGGGTGCTGTTAGTCGGACCTCCAGGTACAGGTAAAACATTAATCGCACGTGCTGTAGCAGGTGAGGCCGGAGTGCCTTTCTTCTCCATCAGTGGTTCTGACTTCGTCGAAATGTTCGTCGGTGTCGGTGCATCACGTGTACGTGACTTATTTGAAAATGCGAAGAAAAATGCACCATGTATCATTTTCATCGATGAAATTGATGCTGTAGGACGTCAGCGTGGTGCTGGTGTCGGCGGCGGTCACGATGAGCGCGAACAGACATTAAACCAGCTGCTCGTCGAGATGGATGGTTTCGCAGAAAACGAAGGTGTCATTATGATTGCAGCGACTAACCGTCCTGACATTCTTGACCCTGCCCTGCTTCGTCCAGGACGTTTTGACAGACAGATTCAAGTTGGCCGTCCAGATGTTACAGGACGTGAAGCGGTACTTAAAGTACACGCAAGAAACAAACCTTTAGATGATACGGTTGACCTTGCAGCAATTGCACAGCGTACACCGGGCTTCTCGGGTGCTGATCTTGAGAATCTCTTAAACGAAGCAGCACTGGTTGCTGCCCGTTCAGGCAAGAAAAAAATCGATATGCGCGATGTTGACGAAGCGTCAGACCGCGTAATCGCAGGACCGGCTAAGAAGAGCCGCGTCATGAGTAAAAAAGAACGTAATATCGTTGCTTATCATGAAGCTGGACATACGATTATCGGTATGGTGCTTGATGATGCGGAAACAGTACACAAAGTCACTATCGTTCCGCGCGGCCAGGCAGGCGGTTATGCAGTAATGCTTCCTAAAGAAGACCGTTACTTCATGACGAAACCTGAGCTGGAAGATAAAATTGTTGGACTCCTTGGCGGACGTGTATCTGAAGAAATTACTTTTGGAGAAGCTTCCACAGGTGCATCCAATGACTTCCAGAGAACGACTGGAATCGCACGCAGCATGGTAACTGAATACGGTATGAGTGACAGACTCGGTCCAATTCAGTTCGGTGAATCAAATGGTCAGGTATTCCTAGGTAAAGAGATGTCAAATGATGCTAACTACTCAGACAGCATTGCTTACGAGATTGACCAGGAAATGCAGAATATTGTTAAGACACAATACGAGCGCTGCCGTCAGATTCTTACTGATCACCAGGAACAGCTGAATTTAATCGCAGAAACACTTCTTGAAATTGAAACGCTCGACAGAGAACAGATCGAAGGACTGTTCTATCACGGTAAATTACCAGAAAGAAATTTCGATAATGAACCAGATGAAAAGAATGAGGTTTCACAAGATGACGATTCAGTCGGTGCATCTTATGAAGAAGTTAAAGAGAAGATGGAAAGCGATGATACTGTCGACTCAAACGATACTCAGGAAGAACCTGAAGAACGCCCGGACATGGTTGAACCGCCAAAACCGGACGGCAACACTGAAGATAACCCTTCAGCAGATAGAAAAAATGATGACTTGAACAGATAAAATGAGCTGCCTCCGGGCAGCTTTTTTTATGGTGAGGCATTGAAATTGACTATCTTTGACGTTTAATTTATTATGCATGATAGTGCAGTTAGTTTATTATATAAAATGAAGAGAATTTCCATTTGGAGGAATACAAGATGAGTGATTATTTAGTGAGAGGTCTCGGCCTCAATGATGAAGTTCGTATATTTGCTGTTGATACGACAGATACTATAAATGAAGCAGTGCGCCGTCACGGTGCATATCCTACAGCGGCTGCAGCACTTGGCCGTTCAATGTCTGCAGGCGTGATTATGGGCGCTATGCTTAAAGGCGAAGACAAAGCGACAATCACAATAGAGGGCGGCGGGCCGATCGGTGCAATCGTTGTTGACAGCGATGCACATGGTCATGTCAGAGGTTATCTCGGCAATCCCCAGGTACACTTCGATTTAAACGAGCAAGGTAAACTGGATGTGAGACGTGCCGTGGGTACTGAAGGTTACCTCCGTGTCGCAAAAGATATCGGTTTAAAAGATAACTTTGTCGGTTCTGTAGAACTGGTATCCGGAGAGCTTGGAGAAGACTTCTCATATTATTTCTATGCGAGTGAGCAGGTGCCTTCTATCGTAGCACTTGGGGTACTGGTTAATCCTGATAATACAGTTCAGGCAGCAGGCGGCTATGTTATTCAAGTTCTGCCGTCAGCAAGCGAGGAAACAATCGACTGGCTGAATGAACGTGCAAAAACAATGACACCTGTATCTAAACTTCTTGCAAAAGGCTTAACACCTGAAGAGGTAATCGATGAATCAATCGGTAAAGAAAATTGGAGACAGCTTGATAATATGCCTGTAAGCTTTGAATGTAACTGTTCTAAAGAACGTTTTATTAATGCAATCAGTGCACTTGATCCAAAAGATATTATGACGATGATTAAAGAAGACGGCGGAGCTGAAGCGGACTGTCATTTCTGCCGCAACAAAGAATGGATTACGAAAGAAGAGCTGCAGGAACTGATTACACACTAATTATTTGAATAAATAGGAAATAAGTGCTATATTATTCATAGTTAATAACTAGGAATAGGAGTGTTTAATTGTGAGCAACGTATTCAACAACATTTCAGAAGCAATCGGCAACACACCATTAGTAAAATTAAACCAGTTAACGGATGAAAACAGTGCGAATGTCTATGTAAAATTAGAGTTTATGAACCCCGGGAGCTCGGTCAAAGACCGTATCGCTCTGGCGATGATTGAAGCTGCAGAAGAAGCTGGAGACCTTAAAGCAGGTACGACAATTGTAGAACCGACCAGCGGTAATACAGGTATCGGCCTGGCAATGGTCGCAGCATCTAAAGGTTATAAAGCTGTACTGGTTATGCCGGATACAATGAGTAAGGAACGCCGTAATCTGCTGCGCGCATACGGTGCAGAATTAGTCCTGACACCTGGTGCAGATGGTATGAAAGGTGCAATTAAAAAAGCAACAGAATTAGCTGAAAAAGATAACTTCTTCATGCCTCAGCAGTTTGAAAATCCGGCAAATCCGGAAATTCATGCTAAAACTACAGGTAAGGAACTGGTAGAGCAAGCCAATGCTTCAGGATTTGAAATCGATGCATTTATTTCAGGTATTGGTACCGGCGGAACAATCAGCGGTGCCGGCAAAGTGTTAAAAGAGAATTTTGATAATGTTAAAGTTGTTGCGGTTGAACCGACTGATTCAGCTGTCTTAAGCGGTAAAGAACCTGGACCGCATAAAATTCAAGGAATCGGTGCAGGGTTTATTCCTAAAACGTTAAACACTGATATCTACGACGAGATCATTACGATTGAAAATGAAGAATCAATGAATACTGCAAGAGAACTTGCAAAACAAGAAGGTATTCTCGGCGGTATTTCTTCAGGTGCAGCGGTGAAAGCCGGCATCCAGGTCGCTAAAGAACTCGGCAAAGGAAAAAATGTCGTTGTTATTCTGCCTTCAAATGGGGAAAGATATTTATCAACACCATTATTTAACTTTGAAGACTAAAAGTATATTGAAAGTTCCGTCTGCACAGCAGGCGGAACTTTTTTGTGTTCTAAAGAAGAGTACAATTTTTTAAGGGCAGTAAAGCGGAACAAACATGTTATAATATGACTATTCAATTTATGTAAAAGCAGAGGTAGATTTTAATGGAGAGACTGAAAGTAATGGGTATTTTAAACACGACACCGGATTCATTCAGCGACGGAGGCAAATACAACTCGGTTGATAATGCGGTACAGCGCGCTTTGGAAATGGTTGAAGAAGGTGTAGACATTATTGATGTTGGCGGTTACTCAACACGCCCCGGCGGTTACACTGAAATTACTGCTGACACTGAAATCGAACGGACAGTGCCCGTTATTAAAGCAATCAGAGCAGCAGGTGTCACTGTGGACATATCAGTGGATACTTTCAGGAGCGAAGTGGCGCGAGCAGTATTAGAAGCTGGTGCAACGATGATTAATGACCAGTGGCGCGGTATCTATGATGAAAAAATACTGGATGTTGCAGCAGAATATGATGCGCCAATATTTTTAGTGCATAATAACGATCACAGCACGTATCAGGATGTTGTAAAAGATATGATTGCCGAATTGAAAGCATCGGCAGATCTGGCATTAAAACACGGTGTAAAAAAAGAAAATATATGGCTCGATCCGGGTATCGGTTTTGTTAAATCCCGAGACGAAGATATAGAAGTGATGCGGCATCTTGACCAGCTCGTTAAAGAGGGCTATCCTGTGCTTTTAGCAACGAGCAGAAAACGTATGGTCAAAAAATTGATCGGCGGGACAACAGATGCAGATGAGCGCGATGCCGGCACACTGGCGACTACGATTATCGGCATCGATGCCGGTGTTAAAGCAGTCAGAGTTCACAACGTAAAAATGAACCGTCAGGCGGCAGATGTCTATATGAAATTAAAAGGTGATTACAGTGGATAAAATTTATATCAATGGAATAAAGACATATGGCTATCATGGAGCAATTCAGGAAGAACGGGTGCTCGGCCAGTATTTTATTACTGATATTGTACTGTACATTGATTTAACAGCCGCATCAGAAACGGATGTTCTGAATGAAACGGTCCATTATGGCGAAGTCTATAATCTTGCAGAAGAAATTATAAAAGGGGAGCCGGTCAGTTTAATCGAACGTCTGGCAGGGAAAATCAATGCTGAATTATTTGACCGGTATGATAAAATAGTAGAGATAGAGACAACAATTACTAAGCCAAATCCACCAATAGATGGAAATTATGAAAGCGTGGCAATAACGCTGCACGGAAAGCGGGAAACATCATGGCAATAGCTTATCTTGGACTCGGGAGCAATATCGGTGACAGAGTGGAAAACTTAAACAGTGCAATCACAAAACTTTCTGAAGTTCCGGGCATCCAGGTGACGAAAATTTCATCGCGTTATGAAACAAAACCTTACGGTAAAACAGATCAGCCTGATTTTATGAACATGGCAATAGAGGTGGATACAAACTTAACGCCGCTGGACTTGCTGGAAACTGTGCTGGGCGTCGAACATGAACTCGGCCGTGTCAGAACAGAAGTATGGGGACCGCGCAACATCGATATCGATGTGCTGTTGTATGAAGAACTGGAACTGCAGCTTTCCGATTTGAAAGTGCCGCATCCAGAAATGCACCTGCGTTCGTTCGTTATTGATCCGCTGAATGAAATTGCGCCGAAAAAAAAACATCCAACCTTGAAAATGACGGTTGAAAAAATTAAAGAGCAATTAGATAAAGATCAGTCTGACAACTGAATTTAAAATAAAGATTATTATGAAAACATATATAGGAGTGGAATAGATTGAGTGAAGAATTAAATGACCAACTAGCAGTCCGCCGGGAAAAAATGCAGCAATTAAGAGATCAGGGCATGGACCCGTTTGGTAAACGTTTTGACCGTTTATCATACACTGAAGAGCTGCTGGAGCGCTGGGACCAATTTTCAAAAGAAGAATTAGCTGATAAAGAAGATGAATCAGTGACAGCAATTGCCGGCCGTATTATGACTAAACGCGGTAAAGGTAAAGCCGGTTTTGCGCATATTCAGGATATTACTGGCCAGATTCAAATCTATGTCCGTAAAGACCAAATTGGCGATGAAGCATTTGAAGTGTGGAACCAGGCAGATCTTGGGGATTTTGTCGGTGTTAAAGGCCCGATGTTCAAAACAAATACAGGTGAATTATCTGTTAAACCTAAAGAATTCACGCTGCTGACTAAAGCGCTCCGTCCGCTGCCGGATAAATATCACGGCTTAAAAGACGTTGAAGAGCGTTACCGTAAACGTTATCTCGATTTGATTACCAGCCAGGAATCTAGAGAAACGTTTATAAACCGCAGTAAAATTATTAAAGAGATGCGCAACTATCTGGATGGTGTCGGTTTCCTCGAAGTAGAAACACCGATGATGCATTCAATTGCAGGCGGTGCGCAAGCCCGTCCGTTTATTACGCATCATAACGCGCTCGACAGAGATTTGTATATGCGTATTGCCCTTGAATTGCACTTAAAACGTCTCGTTATCGGCGGTATTGAAAAAGTGTACGAAATCGGACGTGTGTTCAGAAATGAAGGTGTCTCAACACGTCATAACCCTGAATTTACGATGATGGAATTATACGAAGCATATGCTGACTATAAAGATATTATGACGCTGACTGAAGAAATGATTGCTTTCATTGCCGAAAAAGTTAACGGTACGATGAAAGTAACATACGACGGTGAGGAAATCGATCTGACACCGAAATGGAAACGCGTGCATATGGTAGATATTGTAAATGAATATACAGGTGTTAATTTCTACGATATTGAAACTGTGGAAGAGGCGAGAGCAGCCGCGAAAGAACATAACGTAGAAATTGGTGACAACATGCTTTACGGTCACATTCTTAATGAATTCTTCGAGCAGAAAGTAGAAGAAGAGCTGGTTCAGCCGACCTTTGTTTACGGCCATCCGGTTGAAATTTCTCCGCTCGCTAAGAAAAATGATGAAGATCCGCGTTTTACAGATCGTTTTGAGCTGTTTATCGTGCGCCGTGAGCATGCGAATGCATTTACAGAGCTGAACGATCCAATCGATCAGAGAGAGCGTTTTGAAGCACAGGTTGCCGAACGTGATGCTGGTAATGATGAAGCACATGAAATGGATGAAGATTATTTAGAAGCGATGGAATACGGATTGCCGCCGACAGGCGGACTGGGTATCGGTATCGACCGTCTGGTCATGCTGCTGACAGATTCTGCATCGATCAGAGATGTCTTATTATTCCCGTCTATGCGCGATAGATAATAAAAATATTTTTAAACCGTGTGTCATTTTTTGACACGCGGTTTATTTATTAAGATTATGTAAAAACTATTGACGGAATTAATAAAAATCCTTATAATATATATTAGTTTGATTTTGCTCCTGGAGAATTAGCTCAGCTGGGAGAGCATCTGCCTTACAAGCAGAGGGTCGGCGGTTCGAGCCCGTCATCCTCCACCATTAAATAAATAGTAATATTTGCGGAAGTAGTTCAGTGATAGAACATCACCTTGCCAAGGTGGGGGTCGCGGGTTTGAATCCCGTCTTCCGCTCCATTTTTTTTGAATACATATTCAGGGCCTATAGCTCAGTTGGTTAGAGCGCACGCCTGATAAGCGTGAGGTCGGTGGTTCGAGTCCACCTAGGCCCACTCAAAATAGATCATCACTTTCGATTAAATATCGAAAGTGATTTTTTGTTTATATAAAAAGGTCTGGTGCGACTCGGCACCAGACCTTTTTCTGTATATTATTTTATATGTCCTTTTTCTATAAACGCCTTACGGATTTCAAGCATAGCTGTATATGTTGCAAGCATGTGGATTTGTGTTGTCGGTGCATGTTCGATAGCTTCAATCACACTTGCCAGGTCACCGGATGTATCTATGTCATCCGGATTGAATCCGGCCGTGATTAGTCTTTCAGTCATTGTATCTGCTGCAATACCGCCGGTCACTGATTTTTTAATATCGAGATCGGTCAGTGATTCGAAGTGGGTATCTTCCAGCCATTTTAAGTCGACGCCGTCAGCGGGACGGTTATTTAAGAGTGCGACTAAAGTAAATGGGTTTTTCTCAAGTTTAACGAGATTTAATACCTGGTTAAGACCTACCGGGTTCTTAACGACATTCAGAATGATTTTTTTATCGTATGCAATAATAACTTCCTGACGGCCGAACACACGCTCATTGTTTAAGAAGGCGTCTTTAATCTGAGCGGGCTCAACATCGAAAAATCTGCCGGCACTGTATGCGGCGAGTGCATTATAGATATTATAGATCCCAGCATTGTGGAGGGTATATGTATCGCCGTCCAGTTGAAATGTTGAGTGCGTCACATCGAGTTCGGATACATCTGTGACTTTATAATCGAGCTGAGGGCGTTTAAAATCGCACGATGTGCAGTAATAATCGCCGAGATTAGCATAAGTATAATGGTGATATTGTAAAGAATGGCCGCATTTTGGACATTGATCTTCTTCTTTTGTCTGGTCGTTTGAGTCTATATCTGTATCAAAACCGAAAAACTTTTGTGTATTTGATACTGTGCGAGAATTGAACAGCGGGAGATCACCGTTGGCAAGAATTGTTGCATCAGGTACTTCTTGTGCTGCATCAATTAAAAGATCGTATATATTATCTACCGAGCCGTAGCGGTCGAGCTGGTCGGGGAATATGTTAGTATGAATAAACAGTTTAGGCTGCAGTTCTTTGACGACGTTTTTTAAAGATCCTTCGTCAACTTCCAGTACAGCCAGTGCATTTTTTGTAATGCGGGGTGCGTTTAAAAATGCACCGACAATGCCCTGCTTCATATTTGAGCCTGTACGGTTTGTAATAATATTATCGTATTTTTGCGAAAGGATATTGGTTGTAAGAGTAGTGGTTAAAGTTTTACCGTTCGTCCCTGTAATTACGATGACATCGTAATTTTTTGCGAGATTGGCAAGCAGATTTTTATCGATTGAAAGAGCGATCTTGCCTGGAAGGCTGCTGCCGCCATTCGTAAATTTAGTCAATAAATAACGGGTCACTTTACCTGCACTTTTAGCTATAGTGGATTTAAGTGTCATTCGTGTACGCTCCTTTTAACTTAAGACTGTTGGTTATCAATTATAACACCCAGACTTATTAGGTACTATATTTTTTTGAAAAGCGTTATAATAATTAATATTAATCATTTAAGGAGAGAAAATATGGTCGATTTCTTTATGAATTTGGAAGCATGGCAGCAGGCGCTGATTGCGACACTTTTTACATGGTGTATGACAGGCCTTGGTGCTGCAATTGTTTTCCTGACTAAAGGTGTAAGTGAAAACTTCTTAAATATAACGCTCGGCTTTGCCGGTGGAATTATGATAGCGGCAAGCTTTTGGTCTTTATTAGCTCCAGCGATTGAAGCGAGTGCGGATAACCCGGTAGGCGAGTGGTTCCCGGCACTTGTCGGTGTATTGGGCGGGGCGCTCTTTATTTATATATTCGATAAATTAATCCCCCATCGCCACCGCGGTGATATCGAGGCAGAAGGTATAGCGGTGCACAGTTCGAGACGGAGCACGCTGCTGATTACCTCACTGACACTGCACAATATTCCGGAAGGGTTGTCTATCGGTATACTCTTCGGTGCTGCAGGACTGAGCGGTGACGCTGTTATGACGCTGAGTGCAATGACACTGGCCATTGGTATCGGTCTGCAAAACATTCCGGAAGGTACAGCCGTATCAATGCCTTTAAGAGCAGACGGGGCATCGAGAACACGTGCATTCTTCTGGGGCTGGATGTCAGCCATAGTAGAACCGATGGCAGCGCTGATTGGTGTACTTTTAATCGGTTTCATGGAACCTGTACTCCCTTATGCATTAGCAGCCGGTGCAGGTGCGATGATCTTTGTCGTCGTTGAAGAAGTGATACCAAGCACACAGAAAAACGGACATTCCGACGTTGCAGTATTTGCCTTTATGATTGGATTTTTAATTATGATGGTGTTAGACGTCGCGTTAGGGTAAAAGAAAAACTCCTGAGGAGATATATCCTCAGGAGTTTTTCTGTAATTCTTAGTAGAAGAAACCGATAATAACTGAACTTAGAATAGATACGAGTGTTGCACCGTATACTAATTTAAGACCGAATTTGGCAACTTTGTCGCCGCTTTCGTTATGCAGACCTTTAACAGAACCTGCGATAATACCGATACTTCCGAAGTTAGCGAATGAAATCAGGAATACTGACAGCATTGCTTGTGTTTTTTCTGATAGTGTTTCTGCTAATGGAATGAACTCGAGAATTGCGACGAATTCGTTAGTGATGAGTTTAGTTGCCATTAATGAACCTGCAGTTTGTGCTTCATCCCAAGGAATACCCATCATGAATGCTACTGGCATGAAGATATAACCGAGAATATCCTGGAATGTCAGGCTTGAACCTGGAATCAGCAGGAACAGATCGTTTAACAGAGCGATTAAAGCGATGAAACCGATCAACATTGCACCAACGACTAAGACGATTTTACCGCCGTCGAGAATGTAATCTCCAAGCACCTGGAAGAATGATTTGCCTTTCTCAGGGTTAGTAGAGATTTCAACTTCACCATCAACCACTTCTTCTTCGTAAGGGTTGATAATATGAACGATGATATACACACCGAAC
>Ga0079226_10000498_pt1 | contig 27515 bp, 24 predicted proteins | sample Poulit2014_FD_76345 | JGI IMG/M metagenome (GOLD analysis project Ga0079226, IMG submission 76345) | Agricultural soil microbial communities from Georgia to study Nitrogen management - Poultry litter 2014 | ecosystem: Environmental > Terrestrial > Soil > Agricultural land | place: USA: Georgia...
TATCCACTACTCTTAAAGTTTCAAAAATCCCATCTCCATAATTATATCCTCTATTTTCAGGAAAAATAACAGCTTGATTTTCTTTTATAAATTTTCCGTTGAAATCTATCATGGTTTTTGACTTTAAATAAAAAACCTTCGGTTTTTAATTCAAAACTGAAGGTAAAATATAGTGGTTTTATTTTTCTATACTGTAAAATTAAGCTGATCCTAAAAGTTGTTTTAAATCATCTATCATACTTTCCCAAAGCATTTTTCCTTCATTTACTTCATCTTCATCATCTGCAAAATCAGTAATCATCAAGGAAACATCTTTTGTGATATCATCAACTTGAATACGCATTTCAAAAAAAGCATCTGTTTCTTCATCTTCCACCCATTGTAATTTTATTCTTTCTTCATTTTTTTTGCTCAACAGTTTTGCTTGTTCTTCACTTCCTTCCCAAATAAAAGTAAATAATTTTCCTCTTGAGTTTACATTATCTGCAAACCACTCGCTTAATCCAGATGGATTAGAAATGTATTGATATAGTAAAGATGGAGAAGCCTGAATAGGAAACTCCATGGTGTATTTTGTTTTATCGGTTTTCATAGTATTTTAGTTAATTTCTTTCTGGCAATATATGTATTATCGTTCAAGATTAAAAATAAAATAATTAAATTTAATTTTGTTCTTTGTTTGTGTGGTTTCAAAATAATTATATATTTGCATCCGGAAATTGAAAGCAACATTTCCTGAAAAACTATGGCGAGATAGCTCAGTTGGTTAGAGCGTCGGATTCATACCCCGGAGGTCCCGAGTTCAACTCTCGGTCTCGCTACTGCAAACGTCCAAACACTTATTAACAAAGGGTTTCGGGCGTTTTCTTCTTTTTGTGTGGGTCATATTTGGGGCATAACTTAGAAAAAACAGGTTTCTATTTTAAGGAAAAATCTATTTCTTACCGCTTTCTCAACCAGCCTATTATTTTATCTTCTTGTATTTTCCATTTTCCTTTGGTGTTTTTGAGTTTAAATTTTTCTCTTGAGGTGGAAGTTTCTACTGGATTTTGCTGAATGATTTCTATTTGGTTTTTATTTACTTTAGAAATAATCGCTACATGTCCAAACGGATTTTTTTTCGGTGGGTTTAAATATTAATAAATCATCAACTTCAAGAAAAGCTTTACTCGGATTGGTATATTGTATTAAATCCCTTTCTTTATTATAAGCACCATCTGCAAGAGTTTTGTCAAAAAAATCTTTGGCATCTCCATAAGCGTTTGGCATTTTATGAGATAAATATTCATAGTAATACCTTTTTACAAATTCAACACATTGGTATTTTAATCCTAAATTATATCCATCTTTTGTGGTGTTTCTTCCTACAATATTTTTTGGATTTCCATTGTCATATACATAAACTCCGTTTAAGCTATCGATTTTTTGACCTATAGTTTTTGCTGTTTATCCAAAAGTTTTTCCGCTTAAAAAAAGGAAAAATATTATTTTTATGATCCATAAAGTTTTTCTACTCATTTTAATTTGAACTTATATTTTAAAAATAATAATTAATAAAAAACCTTCAAAACTAATGAAGCTTTGAAGGTTGAAATTCTTTAGCAAATTAAATCTTTACATTCTTTCTGGAACTTCAATTCCCAACAGTTTAAAGGCTGTTTTAATCACTTCTGCTACTTTTTGAGAGAGTTGTACTCTAAAAGTTTTTTCTGAGATATTTTCCACGCCAAGAATGCTTACATTTTGATAAAAGGAATTAAATTCTTTTACCAAATCATAAGTGTAATTTGCCACTAAAGCTGGACTGTGTTGTTTTGCTGCTAAGTCTAATGTTTCTGGGAAAACAGCAATTTGCTTGATCAATTCTTTTTCCTTTTCATGCAGCTCATAATTTTCGATATTTTCAGCAAAATCAAAATCTGCTTTTCTTAAAATAGATTGAATTCGAGCGTAAGTATATTGAATAAAAGGACCAGTATTTCCTTGGAAATCTACAGATTCTTCAGGATTAAACAACATTCCTTTTTTAGGATCTACTTTAAGGATAAAATATTTTAAAGCAGCCATTCCTATGGTTTTATATAGATCTTGCTTTTCCGCTTCAGAATATCCATCTAATTTTCCTAATTCTTGAGAAATTTCTTCTGCTGTTTTGGTCATTTCTAACATCAAATCATCTGCATCTACCACTGTTCCTTCACGGCTTTTCATTTTTCCGCTGGGTAAATCTACCATTCCATAACTCAAATGATATAAATTCTTTGCCCATTCATATCCTAATTTTTGAAGTATTAAAAATAATATCTTAAAGTGATAATCTTGTTCATTTCCAACTGTGTAAACCATTCCGTCGATATCGTAATCTTCAACTCGTTGAATGGCTGTTCCGATGTCTTGCGTCATATAAACTGCAGTTCCATCTGCACGAAGAACTAATTTTTCATCTAATCCTTCTTCGGTTAAATCTGCCCAAACGCTTCCGTCTTCTTTTTTGAAAAACACTCCTTTTTTTAAGCCTTCTTCAACTATTTCTTTTCCTAAAAGATAAGTATCGCTTTCATAATAGTTTTTGTCAAAATCTACACCTAAAGCTTTATAAGTTTCTTCAAATCCATCATAAACCCAACTGTTCATGGTTTTCCAGACTGCTATTACTTCTTCTTTTCCGTCTTCCCAATCTTTCAACATTTTTTGGGCTTCACGAATTAAAGGTGCTTTTTTCTCTGCTTCCTTTTCTGGAATTCCTTGTTCTACTAATGCTGATATTTCTTTTTTATATTCTTTATCGAATTTGACATAGTATTTTCCTACAAATTTATCTCCTTTCATATTTGTAGAAGCTGGAGTTTCTCTTTCTCCTGCCTCATTCTTAGGAGCAAATCTTTGCCAAGCCACCATACTTTTACAAATATGAATTCCACGGTCGTTTATGATTTGTGTTTTATAAACTTGATGACCTGTGGCTTTTAAAATTTCTGCAACGGAATATCCTAATAAGTTATTTCTGACATGTCCTAAATGCAAAGGTTTATTAGTGTTTGGCGAAGAATATTCCACCATTATGGTTTCTGAATTTTCAGTGATTTCTCTTTTTCCGAAATTTTCTTTTTTTCGGATTTTATTGAATAATTTTAAATAATAATCATCTGAAAAAACAAGATTTAAAAAACCTTTGATCACATTGAATTCTTTTATTTCGCTAATTTCTTTGACGAAATAATCTCCTAACTCCTCTCCTATTTTTACAGGATTTCCTTTGATGTGTCTTAACAAGGGAAAAACCACTAAAGTGATGTCTCCTTTAAAATCTTTTCTTGTGGGTTGAAATTCAAATTCATTGACTTCAACATCATAATTTGTTTTTAATATTTCTGTAGCTTTTTCTGTAAGAATTTGCTGAATATTCATAGGATGAAAAATTTAATGCACAAAGATACTTTAAAATTTAATGATGCCCATTTTTATAAGTATCTTTCAAGAAAAACAATATGTTATTAAATCTTTCTAATAATCCAGAAGAAATAAAATCAATTCTCAAAAAAGAAGTAGGAAATTCTTTTGATTTAAAAACTCATCAAGCTTTGAATGGAGTTGATTCTGGTTTATTAATCATCAATTCTGGCAGTATTGAAATAGTAAATTTACTAATCTTAAATCAAGGAATTAATACGTGCAATATTGAGATTAGAGAAGATGGAATTTTGGTGAGATTTCAAATAAATATGGAAAATTATGTTTTGGTGATTCCGTTTTATAAATTGAAAATCAATAAAAGCCAAGCAGATGAATATACTATTTATAGAGATGGATATTTTATAAAGATAAAAGCGGATGGGGTAAATATCCATGATTTTATGAGAAAAATCAGAAAACAAAAAGCTGAACACTGGAGCTCTCAGAATTTTAGAAATTAATTGTTATAAAAAATCTCCATTAATTTATTTCAAAACTAATGGAGATTTTATTTTAAGCTTCTCCTGTTGGTCCAAAATTTAATGGAATGGTTTGTTTTCCATAATCTTGAATTTTTCCATGTTGTTTTTCAAACTTTACAATATTATCATTTAAAGCTTTTAATAATCTTTTGGCGTGTTGTGGTGTTAGTATAATTCTTGATTTTACTTTGTTTTTAGGAGATCCCGGCATAATGCTGACAAAATCTACTACAAATTCAGAAGCAGAGTGGTTTACAATAGCTAAATTGCTGTATTGTCCTTGTGCTGTTGCTTCATCAATTTCAATATTTAATTTTTTCTTTTTGGGTTTGTTATCGTTACTCATTGTTTTTATTTTTAATTGGTGTTTGGCTAAAATAACAAAAAAAGTCCTTGAAAAAATTCCAAGGACTTTTATTTTAAAGATGAAAGCTACTTTTTAGTTTAAATTCACTTCTTGTTTTTCTTCCATCATTTCTTCAAATTCTTCTTTTGAACCTACGATGATGTCATCATATTCACGTAATCCAGTTCCTGCTGGAATTCTGTGTCCTACGATAACGTTTTCTTTAAGTCCTTCAAGGTGATCAACTTTTCCGCTTACTGCAGCTTCATTCAGTACTTTTGTAGTTTCCTGGAAGGATGCAGCAGAGATAAATGATTTGGTTTTTAAAGCAGCTCTTGTAATTCCTTGTAAGATAGGTTTTGCTGTTGCTGGTTCTGCGTCTCTTCCTTCTGCCAGTTTTTTATCTTCTCTTCTTAAGATTGAATTTTCATCTCTTAATTCTCGAGCAGATACAATTTGACCTGGTTTTAGGTTTTCGCTATCTCCAGCTTCTTCGATTACTTTTTTACCAAATATGTTGTCATTATCTTCAATAAAGTCGTTTTTGTGTACCAATTGATTTTCTAAGAATAAAGTATCTCCTGGATCTACAATTTGTACTTTTTGCATCATTTGACGCACCACAACTTCAAAGTGTTTGTCGTTGATCTTAACTCCTTGTAAACGATATACTTCTTGTACTTCATTTACTAAGTATTGTTGAACAGCGCTTGGTCCTTTGATATTAAGAATATCTAATGGCGTAATTGCTCCGTCAGATAATGGCATTCCTGCACGTACATAATCATTTTCTTGTACTAATATTTGATTAGACAATTTGACTAAGTATTTCTTAACATCTCCAAATCTTGATTCTACGATTATTTCACGGTTTCCGCGTTTGATTTTTCCGAAAGAAACCACTCCGTCAATCTCACTAACCACTGCTGGGTTAGATGGGTTACGCGCTTCAAAAAGCTCAGTAACTCTTGGTAAACCTCCTGTAATATCTCCAGCTTTTGAAGATTTTCTTGGAATTTTCACCAATACTTTTCCGGTTTTGATTTCTTCTTGATCATCAACCATCAAGTGTGCTCCTACTGGTAAGTTATAAGATCTGATTTCTTCATCATTTTCATCTAAAATTAGAAGAGCAGGAACTTTCTTTCTTCTTCTCTTCTGTTTAGTTTCAACAATTACTTTTTCTTGGAATCCGGTTTGCTCATCTGTTTCAACTTGATAAGTTTCTCCTTCTTTTAAGTTTTTAAACTCAACTTTTCCTCCAAATTCAGAGATAATTACTCCGTTATAAGGATCCCACTGGCAAATCACATCTCCTTTTTTGACTTTTTGTCCTGGTTTCACAAATAATTGTGCTCCATAAGGAATTACTGCATGACCAGTTGCGTGATCTGTTTTCGGATCGATGATTTTAAATTCAGCAGTACGTGAAATAACGATATTTGCTGGTTTTCCTTCATCATTTTCTCCTTTAACTTCTTTGAGTTCTTCAAATTCTGCAATACCATCTCTTTTGGCAATCACTTGATTGTCTTCTGAAATGTTTCCTGCAATACCTCCTACGTGGAAAGTTCTTAGTGTAAGCTGAGTTCCTGGTTCTCCAATAGATTGTGCAGCAATAACTCCAACTGCTTCTCCTTTTTGAACTTCTTTACCTGTAGCAAGGTTTCTTCCGTAACATTTTGCACAAATTCCGTGTTTTGCTTCACAAGTTAACGGTGAACGTGCATCAATTTTTTCAACAGCAGATTCTTCAATTACTTTTACTAATTCTTCATCTATCATTTGCCCTGCTTCTGCAAGAACATTTCCTGTTACTGGATCTATGATATCTTCAAGTGCTGTACGTCCAAGGATTCTATCCCCTAAAGATTGAACGATTTCATCGTTTTTCTTCAGTGCTTCAATTTCAATTCCTCTTAAAGTACCACAATCTTCTTCAAGTATAATTACGTCTTGAGAAACATCAACCAATCTTCTGGTTAAGTATCCTGCGTCTGCAGTTTTTAAAGCTGTATCTGCAAGTCCTTTACGTGCACCGTGAGTTGAGATAAAGTATTCTAAAATTGAAAGTCCTTCTTTAAAGTTAGAAAGAATTGGGTTTTCAATAATATCTCCACCAGTGTTAGATTTTTTCGGTTTAGCCATCAATCCTCTCATTCCAGTAAGCTGTCTAATTTGTTCTTTAGAACCTCTCGCTCCTGAATCAAGCATCATATAAACCGAGTTGAATCCATCTTGGTCTTCACTGATTCGTTTCATTGCCATTTCTGTAAGTTCAGCGTTTGTAGCTGTCCAAACATCAATAACTTGGTTGTAACGCTCATTGTTGGTAATTAATCCCATATTGTAGTTTCCTACAATTGTATCTACTTGTTCGTTGGCGTTCTTTACTAAGCTTTGTTTTTCTTCAGGGATAATAATATCTCCTAAAGCAAAAGATAATCCTCCTTTGAAAGCTAAATCGTAACCGATATTTTTGATATCGTTTAAGAATTCTCCTGTTCTTGGAACATTTGTTTCTTTTAAAACTTTACCAATAATATCTCTTAATGCTTTTTTGTTCAGCACTTCATTTACAAATCCAGCTTCCTTAGGAACTACTTCGTTAAATAACACTCTTCCAACAGTAGTTTCTACGATTTCTTTTTTCGGATTTCCTTCTTCATCAACAGTTTCAATTCTTACTTTGATAACGCTGTTGAGATCTGCTCTCTTTTCGTTATGTGCAATAATTACTTCTTCTGCTGAATAGAAAGTTTGTCCTTCTCCTCTCATTTTATTTTCAGGAGTAGATTTTCTGGCTTTCGTCATATAATATAATCCTAAAACCATATCTTGAGAAGGTACGGTAATAGGTGATCCGTTTGCTGGATTCAGAATATTATGAGAAGCCAACATCAGTAATTGTGCTTCTAAGATGGCTTCAGGTCCTAAAGGTAAATGCACTGCCATTTGGTCTCCATCAAAGTCAGCGTTAAATGCTGTACAAGCTAATGGATGCAATTGAATAGCTTTACCTTCAATCATCTTAGGTTGGAAAGCTTGAATTCCTAATCTATGAAGGGTTGGCGCACGGTTAAGCAACACCGGGTGTCCTTTCATCACATTTTCAAGAATATCCCAAACTACTGGCTCTCTTTTATCTATTATCTTTTTAGCAGATTTTACTGTTTTTACAATTCCTCTTTCAATCAGTTTTCTGATGACATAAGGTTTGTATAGTTCTGCTGCCATATCTTTTGGCAATCCACATTCGTGTAATTCTAAATCTGGACCAACAACAATAACAGAACGTCCTGAATAATCTACACGCTTTCCTAATAAGTTTTGACGGAAACGTCCTTGTTTTCCTTTTAAGGAATCAGATAAAGATTTCAGTGGTCTATTGCTATCTGTTTTAACCGCAGATGATTTTCTGGTGTTATCAAATAGAGAATCTACCGCCTCTTGAAGCATACGTTTTTCGTTACGTAAAATCACTTCAGGAGCTTTGATTTCTACCAATCTCTTCAAACGGTTATTTCTGATGATAACTCTTCTGTAAAGATCATTTAAGTCAGAAGTAGCAAAACGTCCTCCATCAAGTGGAACTAAAGGTCTTAATTCTGGTGGAATTACTGGAATAACCTTAAGAATCATCCATTCAGGATTGTTTTCCTTTCTCTTGTTAGCATCGCGTAAAGCTTCTACAACTTGCAATCTTTTTAAAGCTTCTGTTTTACGTTGTTTAGAAGTTTCGTTGTTTGCTTTATCTCTTAATTCATAAGATAATTCATCTAAATCCAAACGCTGAAGCAAGTCTATTAAACATTCAGCTCCCATTTTTGCGATAAATTTATTCGGATCAGAATCATCCAAATAAGCGTTATCTTGAGGAAGCGTCTCTAAGATATCTAAATATTCTTCTTCAGTTAGGAAATCCATTTTTTGAACTGGTTCTCCTTCTGCGTCTTTTGCAATTCCAGGTTGTACGACAACATATCTTTCATAATAGATAATCATGTCTAATTTTTTGGAAGCAATACCTAATAAATATCCTATTTTATTTGGCAATGAGCGGAAATACCAGATGTGTGCAACAGGAACCACCAAGTTGATGTGTCCCACACGGTCTCTTCTTACCTTTTTTTCTGTTACTTCTACTCCACAGCGGTCACAAACAATTCCTCTATATCGGATTCGTTTATATTTTCCGCAAGCACATTCATAGTCTTTTACAGGACCAAAAATACGCTCACAAAACAATCCATCACGTTCGGGTTTATGCGTACGATAGTTTATTGTTTCTGGTTTAAGAACTTCTCCTCTTGACTCTGCCAGAATTGCTTCTGGAGAGGAGAGTCCTATAGAAATTTTATTAAATTTCTTTTGAGTATTCTTATCATGAGATTTAGCCATAATATCTTGTGCTAAAGAATTTTAAAATTATTTATCATTGTTTTTCCGGCGATAAATATTACCGATTATAGAGCTTTTGTTATTCTTCTAATTGAATATCCAACGCCAATCCTTTTAATTCATGCATTAATACATTGAAGGATTCTGGTAATCCTGGTTCTGGCATAGGATCTCCTTTAACAATAGCTTCATAAGTTTTGGCACGTCCTACTACATCATCAGATTTCACTGTTAAGATTTCTCTTAAAGTTGCAGAAGCTCCATAAGCTTCTAATGCCCAAACCTCCATCTCTCCGAAACGCTGACCTCCAAATTGAGCTTTACCTCCAAGTGGCTGCTGTGTAATGAGTGAGTATGGTCCAATAGAACGAGCGTGCATCTTATCATCGATCAAGTGTCCTAATTTCAACATATAAATCACTCCTACTGTTGCTTTTTGATCAAAGCGTTCTCCAGTTCCTCCATCATACAGATAAGTATGTCCATATCTTGGTAAGCCTGCTCTATCTGTGAGTTCATTAATTTGATCTATCGAAGCTCCATCAAAAATAGGAGTTGCATAATTCTCGCCTAACTTTTCTCCTGCCCAACCTAATACAGTTTCATAGATTTGTCCAATGTTCATTCGAGAAGGTACCCCTAATGGATTTAAGACAAGATCTACTGCAGTTCCATCTTCTAAGAAAGGCATATCTTCTTCTCTAACGATTTTTGCAACAATACCTTTGTTTCCGTGACGTCCTGCCATCTTATCTCCTACTTTTAGTTTACGTTTTTTAGCGATGTAAACTTTAGCAAGTTTAAGAATTCCAGATGGTAATTCATCTCCTACAGAAATCTTGAACTTCTCACGTCGCAAGTTTCCTTGCAATTCATTTTCTTTTATTTTGTAGTTATGAATTAAATCTGCAATAAGTTCATTGAGTTTATTGTCTGTCGTCCATTTTCCTTTTGTTAAATGGGTATAATCTTCAACAGAATTCAACATTTTTAAGGTAAATTTCTTTCCTTTAGGTAAAATTTCTTCTCCTAAATCATTTTGAACACCTTGTGCTGTTTTTCCTCCAGCTATTGCAAATATTTTTTCTACTACTTTTGATTTTAATTCTTCAAATTTCTCTTCGTATTTTCTTTCTAAAGCAGCAATTTTTTCTTTGTCTTTTGCTCTTTCACGTTTTGATTTAATCGCTCTTGAGAAAAGTTTTTTATCAATTACCACTCCGCTTAAAGAAGGGGAAGCTTTTAAAGAAGCATCTTTTACATCTCCTGCTTTATCACCAAATATAGCACGTAAAAGTTTTTCTTCTGGAGTTGGATCACTTTCTCCTTTTGGAGTAATTTTTCCGATTAATATATCTCCAGGTTTTACTTCCGCTCCTATACGAATCATTCCGTGTTCATCTAAGTCTTTTGTAGCCTCTTCAGAAACGTTTGGAATATCATTTGTCAACTCTTCATCTCCTAATTTTGTATCTCTTACTTGCAAAGAGTATTCATCAATATGGATAGAAGTGAAAAGATCATCTTTTACTACTTTTTCAGAAATTACAATAGCATCCTCGAAGTTATATCCTTTCCAAGGCATAAATGCTACTTTCATATTTCTACCTAAAGCAAGTTCACCGTTTTGTGTAGCGTATCCTTCACAAAGTACTTGACCTTTTTTAACGCGGTCTCCTACTTTTACAATAGGTTTTAAGTTTACAGATGTTCCTTGATTTGTTTTTCTAAATTTGACTAAATTATAAGTTTTCGAATCAGATTCGAAGCTTACCATTCTTTCTTCTTCAGTTCTATCATATTTAATGATAATTTTTTCAGCATCTACATATTCTACTTCTCCATCTCCTTCTGCGTTCATTAAAACACGAGAGTCTGTAGCCACACGACGCTCAAGTCCTGTACCTACAATTGGTGCTTCTGCTTTTAAAAGTGGAACAGCTTGACGCATCATATTCGATCCCATCAAAGCACGGTTGGCATCATCATGTTCTAAGAAAGGAATCATAGAAGCAGAGATAGAAGATATTTGGTTTGGTGCTACGTCTGTGTAGTGTAACTCCTCTGGGCTAACCACTGGGAAATCACCTTCCATTCGCGCAATAGTTCTATCTGCTTTAATTTTTCCTTCATCAGACATATCTACATTTGCCTGACCGATCAACATATCTTCTTCTTCCTCTGCAGAAAGATATAAAGGTGCTGTTGATTTATCTACTACTCCATTTTCAACTTTATGATAAGGTGTTTCGATAAAGCCCATATTATTGACTTTAGCATAAACAGCCATAGAAGAAATCAAACCAATGTTTGGTCCTTCTGGAGTTTCAATTGGACATAAACGTCCGTAGTGTGTATAGTGTACGTCTCGAACTTCGAAACCTGCTCTTTCACGAGATAAACCTCCTGGCCCAAGTGCAGATAAACGACGTTTGTGTGTTATTTCTGCTAATGGATTGGTTTGATCCATAAATTGAGATAGCTGGTTTGTTCCGAAGAAAGTATTAATAACAGAAGATAAGGTTTTCGCATTGATCAAGTCAATTGGCGTAAATACTTCATTATCTCTTACGTTCATACGTTCACGGATGGTACGAGCCATACGCGCAAGTCCGACACCGAATTGCTGTGAAAGTTGCTCTCCTACAGTTTTTACACGTCTGTTAGAAAGGTGGTCGATATCGTCAACTTCTGCTTTTGAATTTACTAATTCAATTAAATATTTTATAATAGTGATGATGTCTTCACGGCTCAACACTTGTTGATCCATAGCAACATCTAATCCTAATTTTTTGTTCATTCTATAACGTCCAACCTCTCCCAGGTTATAACGTTGTTCTGAGAAGAATAATTTCTCAATAATTCCTCTTGCTGTTTCCTCGTCTGGCGGTTCTGCATTACGTAATTGACGATAGATATGTTCAACAGCTTCTTTTTCAGAGTTTGTTGGGTCTTTTTGAAGAGTGTTATAGATAATGGCATAATCACTATTTGTACTGTCTTCTTTGTGCAGTAAAATAGTTTTTGTTCCTGTTTCTATAATTTCTTCAATATGTTCTTTTTCTAATTCTGTATCTCTATCCAATACAATTTCGTTTCTTTCAATAGAAACTACTTCTCCTGTATCTTCATCAACAAAATCTTCATACCAAGTATTTAAAACACGAGCAGCTAATTTACGCCCAAGCACTCGTTTTAATCCTGTTTTAGATACTTTTACTTCTTCAGCAAGATTAAATATTTCAAGAATATCTTTATCTCTTTCATATCCGATAGCACGGAATAAGGTCGTAACTGGTAATTTTTTCTTACGATCGATATACGCGTACATTACGCTGTTGATATCTGTTGCAAATTCAATCCACGAACCTTTAAAAGGAATTACTCTTGCGGAATATAATTTAGTTCCGTTAGCGTGGAAAGATTGACCAAAGAACACCCCTGGAGATCTGTGAAGTTGGGAAACAACTACACGTTCTGCTCCGTTAACTACGAATGTTCCACTTGGGGTCATATAAGGAATAGTTCCTAAGTAAACATCTTGAACAATGGTTTCAAAATCTTCGTGTTCAGGGTCTGTACAATAAAGTTTTAGCCTTGCTTTTAAAGGAACGTTATAAGTCAATCCACGTTCTATACACTCTTGTATGGTATATCTTGGTGGGTCTATAAAGTAATCTAAAAATTCAAGTACAAATTGATTTCTGGTATCAGTAATCGGAAAGTTTTCCATAAAGGTATTATACAATCCTTCATTTTCCCTTTTATCTGATTTTGTTTCAAGTTGGAAGAAATCTTTAAAAGATTTCACTTGAATGTCCAAAAAGTCCGGATAATCCGGTCTATTTTTCACAGAAGAGAAACTAATTCTTTGGGCTTGCTGCTTTTCTGACATCTATGTAAAAAGTTTAAACTTCCAGGTGTTGTTATAAAAACACCTAAGAAAAAGTTACATTAAAAAATGATAAAATTTATTTGCTTTTTTTAATCTAAAGCGAATAATATTTTGTCTTATTTATTTGAGAATGCAAATATACATAAAAAGGTTTAGACCTTCAGGATTTCTTTCCAGAGGTCTAAACCTAAATATTAGTGCTTTTGTCAAGCTTATTTAAGCTCAACCTCAGCTCCGATTTCTTCTAATTGTGCTTTAATTGCTTCTGCTTCGTCTTTTGGAATAGCCTCCTTAATAGTTTCAGGAGCTCCATCTACAAGACCTTTAGCGTCTTTTAGTCCAAGACCAGTGATTTCTCTAACAGCTTTAACAACTTTTAGTTTAGCACCACCTGCTGCTTTAAGCACAACATCAAATTCTGTTTTTTCTTCAGCTGCTTCTTCTCCTCCAGCAGCTCCACCTGCTACTGCTACTGCAGCTGCAGCTGGTTCAATTCCGTATTCTTCTTTAAGAATATCTGCTAATTCGTTTACTTCTTTAACGGTTAAGTTAACCAATTGTTCTGCAAAATCTTTTAAATCTGCCATTTTCTATCGTTTTTAAAATGTAATTTTTGTTTATATATTAATTAAAAAGTGCGTACAACTTTATTCTTCTTTTTCAGAAAGTGTTTTGATAATACCAGCCAATTTACCTCCACCACTCTTAAGCGCAGAAATAACATTCTTCGCAGGTGATTGTAATAGTCCGATAACATCTCCAATAAGCTCTTCTCTTGATTTGATATTGGAAAGCGTTTCTAAGTGTTCATCACCTATGTAAATCGCTTCATCAATATATGCTCCTTTAAGAACTGGTTTGTCTAATTTCTTTCTGAATTCTTTAATAACTTTTGCTGGAGCGTTTCCTCTTTCAGCAATCATTATTGAAGTGTTTCCTTTTAGCACACTTGCTAAATCTCCAAAATCTCTATCACTGGCTTCTATTGCTTTAGCCAATAATGTGTTTTTAACTACAGTTAACTTTACATCAGCCTTAAAACAAGCACGACGTAATTTGGAGGTACTTAAGGCATCCAATCCTGAAATATCTGCTAAATAAATAGTGTCAGATTGTTTCAGTGTTCCTATAAGATCTTCTATTATTTGTCCTTTTTCTTCTCTTGTCATAATGCTAATTATTCCTCAGTGTAACGTTTAGTATCTATTTGAATACTTGGGCTCATTGTACTTGACATATAAATACTTTTGATGTAAGTACCTTTAGTAGCTTGTGGTTTTAAGTTTACCAAAGTAGTCAATAACTCTCTGACATTCCCAGCTATTTTATCAGCCTCAAAAGATGCTTTTCCTACAGCCGCGTGTATAATACCGTTTTTTTCTACTCTAAAATCAATTTTTCCGGCTTTAACATCAGATACTGCTTTTGCAATATCCATAGTTACCGTTCCTGTTTTAGGGTTCGGCATTAATCCACGTGGACCAAGAATTCTTCCTAAGGGTCCTAATTTACCCATAACACTCGGCATAGTAACAATAACATCCACTTCAGTCCAACCTCCTTTAATTTTGTCAAGATATTCATCAAGACCAACATAATCTGCTCCAGCTTCTTTAGCTTCAGCTTCTTTATCAGGAGTAACAAGAGCTAATACTTTAACGTCTCTACCAGTTCCGTGAGGCAATGTTACTACTCCTCTTACCATCTGGTTTGCTTTTCTCGGATCTACATTAAGGCGTACTGCCAACTCTATAGATGCGTCGAAATTAACGTCTGTAATATCTTTTATAATCTTAGATGCTTCTGCAACAGTATAAGCTTTTGTATTGTCATACTTTGCTTTAGCTTCTTTTTGTTTTTTAGTCAATTTTGCCATTTCCTATTTTTTTAAGATTCAAATGGTGATTTACCTTTCACTGAAATTCCCATAGATCTCGCTGTTCCCGCAACTAATTTCATTGCAGACTCAACGGTAAACGCATTTAAATCTTGCATTTTATCTTCAGCTATAGCTTTAACCTGATCCCAAGTTACGCTTCCAACTTTCTTGATAGGCGTTTCTCCAGATCCTTTTTTTATTTTTGCCATTTGCATCAACTGCACCGCTGCCGGTGGAGTTTTTACTACAAAGCTAAAAGACTTATCTTTATAAACAGTTATTTCTGCCGGTAGTACTTGCCCAGCTTTATCTTGAGTTCTCGCATTAAACTGCTTACAGAACTCCATGATATTCACCCCAGCTGCACCTAAAGCAGGACCAACTGGCGGAGAAGGATTGGCTGCACCACCGCGTACTTGTAATTTTATTACTTTACTAACTTCTTTAGCCATTATTTTTAATTTAATTTGAATTACTTTTAATTGGAAGCACTAAAAATAACTCTATAATAGGTGTAACACTTAAATTTTTTCTACTTGCATATAACTCAGCTCCAATGGACTTCTTCTTCCAAAGATTTTCACCATCACCTCCAACTTTCTCTTCTCTTCATTTACTTTCTCAATCGTTCCAGTAAATCCATTGAAAGGGCCATCAGTCACTTTTACACTTTCCCCTACAGTATAAGGAATATCCATTTGCGTATCTTGAACCGCTAATTCATCTACTTTTCCTAACATACGGTTTACTTCTGATTTTCTAAGCGGAACAGGATCTCCTCCTTTTGTTTCTCCTAAAAAACCAATCACCCCGTTCACGCTTTTTATTACGTGCGGAACTTCTCCCACAAGCTCAGCTTGCACCATAATATACCCAGGAAAATAAGTTCTTTCTTTGGTTATTTTTTTCTTATTTCGGACTTGAACAACTTTCTCAGTAGGCACCAAAACTTGCTCTACAAAATCTTCCAGACCCTGATAAGCAATCTCTTTTTCGATATAGCTTTTAATCTTATTCTCTTGTCCGCTAACAGAACGAACAACATACCACTTTTTATTTTTACCTTTTGACTTAGCCATAACTCTAATTACGATTTAACCCACTTAAAGTATTGCTCAATAAGAGAGCTAAATACTGTATCTACCCCCCAAATAGCTAAAGCAAAAACAACAGAAAAAACCAACACTATAACGGTTAGCTTCTGCGCTTCAGCATAGGTCGGCCACGTAACATGGTTTTTAAGCTCATCATAAGATTCACTAACATATTGTTTAAATCCAGCCATAATTTTTTATTTCTTCACTACTTTATATCTGCGAGTGAAAATGATATCAAGAAAGTCTTTCGCAAACCTCTCTTTTTTTTATTTCTTTTCTAAAAAACAAAAAAAATCTATTTACATTCTATTTAATTCAGAATTTTATATTAGATTTTTTTATGTTTTCAACTCTATTTCGCACGGGTTGGAAAGCTTCCTTCGATTACACTCAGGATAAACTTCTCGCCACTTTTTGCACGGGTTGGAAGGCTCGAACTCCCGACACCTGGTTTTGGAGACCAGTGCTCTACCAACTGAGCTAAACCCGTATTTATATAAACCAAGGCACCCGCAATTGCAGACGCCTTAGTTTTATATGAATTTATATTATTCTATAATTTCAGTTACCTGACCAGCTCCTACTGTTCTACCTCCTTCACGGATAGCAAAACGAAGACCTTTACTCAATGCAACTGGATTAATCAACTCAACGTTAATTGTTAAGTTATCTCCAGGCATTACCATCTCAACACCTTCTGGTAAAGTAATTGTTCCAGTTACGTCTGTTGTTCTAATATAGAACTGTGGACGATAGTTATTGTGGAACGGTGTATGACGACCACCTTCTTCTTTCTTCAAGATATACACCTCAGCTTTAAATTTACTGTGTGGTGTAACTGATCCTGGAGCACAAACTACCATTCCTCTTGTAATTTGCTCTTTATTGATTCCACGTAATAAAATACCTACATTATCTCCAGCTTCTCCTCTATCTAAAATTTTACGGAACATCTCAACTCCTGTAACTGTAGAAGTAGTATCACTTCCCATTCCAAGAATCTGAACTTCATCTCCTGTATTTGCAACACCTGTCTCAATACGTCCAGTAGCAACAGTTCCACGCCCTGTAATAGAGAACACATCTTCAACTGGCATTAAGAATGGCTTGTCAACATCACGCTCTGGAAGAGGGATATACTCATCAACAGCAGCCATTAACTCTAAAATACTATTTACATACTGCTCATCACCATCTAAAGCACCAAGAGCTGAACCACTAATTACTGGCGCATCATCACCATCGTAATCGTAGAAAGATAACAACTCTCTTACTTCCATATCTACAAGCTCAAGCAACTCTTCGTCATCAACCAAATCAACTTTGTTTAAGAAAACAACAATCTTTGGAATACCTACCTGACGCCCAAGAAGTAAGTGCTCACGAGTTTGTGGCATAGGACCATCAGTAGCAGCAACTACAAGAATAGCTCCATCCATTTGCGCAGCACCAGTAATCATATTCTTTACATAGTCCGCGTGACCTGGACAGTCAACGTGAGCGTAGTGACGATTTTCTGTCTCATACTCTACGTGAGATGAACTAATAGTAATTCCTCTTTCTTTTTCTTCCGGTGCATTATCAATCTGATCATACGCACTTGCTTCAGCCCATCCTTTATCTGCTAATACTTTAGTAATAGCTGCAGTCAAGGTAGTCTTTCCGTGGTCAACGTGTCCAAGCGTACCAATATTAAGGTGCGGTTTGGAACGATCAAAAGTTTCCTTTGCCATAATTTCTACTTATTTAATCTTAGTTTATATTAGTGTTAATCTTTTACAATAAAATAAACAACTCAGCTCCCTTAGCCAGTTGTCAAAAAGTTAAGTCTAAAATTGAATGTAGAGCCAACGACGAGAATTGAACTCGTGACCTCTTCCTTACCAAGGAAGCGCTCTACCCCTGAGCTACGTCGGCTGATTGTTCAAATCGACAGGCCGGTCGCCCAAGCCTCATTATAATCATGAGAACTTCGTCTCAACTCTATTTTAGAGCGGAAGACCGGGTTCGAACCGGCGACATTCAGCTTGGAAGGCTGACGCTCTACCAACTGAGCTACTCCCGCGTTTTAATTTCAGTTTGCGAAATTAAATAAAATTTCTCAAACTTCAATAAGGTTTTTCGTTTATTTTTTTATTTTCATTGAAAATAAATGTGGGAGGAGCAGGATTCGAACCTGCGAAGTCGAAAGACAACAGATTTACAGTCTGTCCTCGTTGGCCGCTTGAGTATCCTCCCAAAACAAAATAATATTTCAAAGATTTCTTAAAAATCAAGAGCCGATAGAGGGACTCGAACCCACGACCTGCTGATTACAAATCAGCTGCTCTAGCCAACTGAGCTATATCGGCCTCGCTCTTATCGTTAAAATCAACGCTTAATTAATTACGCTGCGTTTAACGGGATGCAAATATATAACTGTTTTACACATACACAAAACTTTTTTTAAATTATTTTCAATTTATTTTCAAAATTAATCTCAACCCCCTCAAAATCAATATATAAAAAATAATTATTTTTTTGATTTTTTATTCCTTGGATGAGCTTTTGCATGAATTTTCTTTAAAACAGCGATATCATTATGCGCATATATTTGTGTAGAAGATAAACTTTCATGACCTAACAATGTTTTAATTGAATTTAAATCTGCCCCTTCATTTAATAAATGCGTAGCAAAAGTATGCCTTAAAATATGAGGACTGATTTTTGCCTTAGTAGAAATTTCCTGAAAATACCTCTTTACTACTCTATATATTAACCCTTCATAAGTCTTTTTTCCTTTTTTTGTCAAAAATAAATACGCTTCATCTTCTATCTTCAACTCTTGTCGTTTTTTTAAATACCTTTCCAAAACCTTTATCGTAGAAGGCAAAACTGGAATTATCCTTTCTTTATTTCCTTTCCCGCTTACTTTTAATTCTTGTTTCCTTATACTAATGTCCGCAGTTTTAACTCCTATCAACTCCCCTCTTCTTATCCCTGTTGAATATAATAACTCTACAATCAATCTATCTCTAATACCTTCAAAATCTTCTGGAAAAGGAAAATCATATATTTTCCGCATTTCTTTTTGAGAAAGCGGAATTTGAATTTCTCCTGACACTTTTAATGATTTATGCTTGCTCAATGGATTTTTTTCAATCTGATGAGTTTTCAAAAGAAAATTATAATAAGCTTGTAAAGAAGATATTTTTCTATTCACAGAACGATTAGTCAATTTTCTATCCAACATCGAAACAATCCAAGATCTGATTAAATTATATTCAACAGAATTAATTTCCTTTACCTGAAATTCTTTCTCAAGAAAATCAGAAAACTCTTTCAAATCATTTAAATATGCTTTTACAGTATGAAGAGAATATTTTTTTTCCAACAACAAATATTCCTCAAAGTTTCTAAAATCCATCTTTATTTTTTTCTCTCTTCAAAGTTAATCATAATTTATTTTCATTTTATTTACAAAGTCGAAAATCAACGCTTTTTCACTCCATAGATTTTATTTATAATACATATCTAATAAATTTAATTACAACAAGTTATTATATTTAATCTAATCTTTTACTTTAATATATTTTTTCATTTAAAAATTTAAATTTTCAGCGTTTATTATCTTTTGAAATCTTAAAAAACAATAGTATTTTTGACTTGTGAAAAGAAAAATAAACCTCATACTCGCCACTTTATTACCTGTACAAATTATCTCTGTTCAGGTGTTGGCAAAACATCCAGAATTTATTGAACGCGTATATAGTCAAAATCTTTATTTAAAGATTTCAAAAGTTCAGCAAATCATCTTTAGTTTTTTCCCTTTTTCTATTGGAGATCTATTTTACGCAGGATTGATCATCGCTTTAATTATATGGGTTTACAAGAGATTTAAAACCAAGTTTTCTCAAATTAAACAATGGAGTTTACAAACATTAGCTGTTCTTTCTTTAGGCTATTTTCTCTTTCACTTTTTATGGGGATTAAATTATTATAGAGTTCCTTTAAACGAAAATTTAGGATTAGATAGAAATTACCAATATGAAGATTTACTCAGCTTAACTGATCATTTAATTCAAAAAACCAATCAACTTCAAGAGCAACTTTCTAAAGACAAATCTACCGCTGTTAATTTTCATTTTTCTTATGAAGATATAAATTTAAAATCTAATCAATCTATTGATTTAGTTAACTTTAATCATCCTAACATAAAGTATAACTCTAAGAAATCTTTATTCAGTTTTCCTTTAACTTATATGGGTTTTAGTGGATATTTAAATCCGTTTACACATGAAGCTCATCTCAATTCTTTGCTTCCAGATTTTAAACTTCCCACTTTAGCAACTCATGAAATGGCTCATCAAATTGGTTATGCTAAAGAAAATGAAGCAAATTTTATTGCTGTTTTATCAACTATTAATCACTCAGATTTGTATTTTAATTACGCAGGATATACTTTTGCTTTGCAGTATTGTTTGGGAGATATTGCCAAAAAAGATAAAAATAAAGCCAAAAAGCTTCTTGAAAATCTCAACCCTGGAGTGAGAAAAAACTATAAAGAAGTTCAAGATTTTTGGAAAAAACATGAAAATCCTTTTGAACCTGCTTTTAAGTTGTTTTATAAGAATTTTTTAAAAGTAAATAATCAACCAGAAGGGATGCAGAGTTATAATTATGTAGTAGGTTTATTGGTGAATTATTATAAAAAAGAAGAAAAACTTTAAAATTTATATTCAGTTCTCCCCTATTGCTAAGTTATTTTAAATTAAAATCTATGTATAAAATCATCAGTAGTACTTCTAATAAATCTATTAAGAATATAATTCAGCTTCAAGAAAAGTCAAGAAATCGACGTAAAGCAGGAGTTTTTGTCATAGAAGGTTTACGCGAAATCAACTTGGCTTTAAAAGCTGATTATAAGTTGCAAACGCTTTATTTTTGTGAAGAATTAATTCAGCAAAAAGATTTAGCTTTTTTAGAAAATCAAGTAGAAGAAATCATTGAAGTTTCTCTAAAAGTTTATAAGAAAATCGCTTATCGCCATAGCACAGAAGGGTTTTTAGCTATAGGAAAACAACAAACTCATCATTTAGATTCTATTTCTTTTCAAACAGAAAATCCTTTGGTGATGGTAGCAGAAGCACCAGAAAAACCTGGAAACATCGGTGCTTTATTAAGAACTGCTGATGCAGCAAATGTAGATGCTGTTTTGATTGCAAATCCGAAAACAGATTTATATAATCCTAATATTATCCGTTCGAGCGTGGGGTGTATTTTCACCAATTCTATTGCAACAGGAAGTTCTGAAGAAATCATTGCTTTTCTGAAAAAACACCAAATCAATATTTATTGCGCAGCTTTACAAGCTTCTGAAGTTTACACTGAAATTGATTACACCAAACCTTCTGCTATTGTTGTAGGAACAGAAGCTGATGGATTAAGTCAAGAATGGCGTGAGAATTCCACACAAAATATTATTATTCCCATGTTGGGAAAAATTGATTCTATGAATGTTTCTGTTTCTGCTGGAGTTTTAATTTTTGAAGCTAAAAGACAAAGAAATTTTAAATAATTTAATCTTCTTCTATTTTATCAATTTCTTCTAATTCTTTTAAAATACTTTGCACATCTTCTTCTGTATTACTCAATTTAGTTTTACAGATTTTAATCAGTTTTGCTGCTCTTTTTACTTTAGCAGAAAGTTCATCTACTGAAATTTCTCCTAATTCAATTTCTGAAACAATTTGCTGTAATTCCTCAAAAGCAGCGGTGTAAGTGATATTTTCTTTCATTTTTCTTGTTTTTCTTTAACAGACTCAACTTTTGCTGAAATTTTTCCTTGGTATAATTCTATTTCTAAATGATCTCCTGATTTTACTTGATCAGCTTTTGTGATGGATTTTCCATTTAATAAACTGATGCTATATCCTCTTTTTAAAACATTTTTCGGATCTAAAATCTCTACATTTCGCTGTAAGGATTTTAAAGCTAATTCTTGTGTTTTTAATTGATTTAAAGGAATTTTAGACAAATTATTTACCTGATATTTCAACTCTACTTCGTTTTGCTGAAGTCTTAATTGCGTTTTTAAACGGATTTTTTCTATAAGAATATTAATTTTTCGCTGTTTATCTTCTTGAAAATCATCAACTCCTCTATTTATCCAAGTTTTTAAATTTTCTAATCGATGATATTGCTCTTTAAAATTATATCTAAAAACTTGAAACAGATTTTTTCCATACTGATTTAAAACTTGTTTTTCTTTTGAAATCAAGTTGTTTGTATAGGTTTTAAATTGTTTGACTTCTGTTTTTAAAATTAATTGATGATTTTTTATTTCACTTTTAGTTAAAGCTAATACTTGTTTTTTATATTCTTCTACTGGAAAAGCAAATTCATCAAATTTTCTAATCAATTCTTCTGCTAAACCTGTGGGAGTAATTGCATTTTTATAAGCCACCATTTCTGCAACTGTAAGATTTGTGGCATGCCCAATTCCTGTTAACACCGGAATGGGAAATAACGCAATATCTTTGGCCAATTCATAATTGTTATAACAGGTTAAACCAATTTCTCCTCCTCCCCCTCTGACTATAACTACAATATCAAAATGATGAGCAACTTTTCTGATTCTATTCAACTGTTTTCTCAAAGAAAAAACTGCTTGATCTCCTTGCAATAAAGAAGGAAAAAGCATTTGAAAAAAAGCATAATTATTATTTTTCTTTGCATTTCCTAAAACATTTAGAAAATCCGCATATCCTTTACTGGTTTGCACAGAAATCACCGCTATGCGTTGAGGAAGAACAGGAAATTTTATTTTTTTATTCTGATTGAAAATTCCTTCTTTTTTTAGTTTCTCAATACTTTTTTGCTTTTCTTTTTCTAAATCTCCCAAAGTAAAACTGGGATCTATATCTAAAATATGTAAAGACAATCCATATTCAGGATGAAATTCTATGGTGGCAAAAATCAATACTTTAATGCCATCTTTTAAAGGTTCTTTCAGCAGTTTTAAAAAAGATTTATTAATGCGTTGGTAATCATTTTTCCATAAAGTAGAACGGATTTGCGTTAAAACTCTTCCTTCTTTTTTCTCTACCAACTCTGGATAACAATGCCCGGAATGCTGATAATAATTGAGTTTATTTAATTCTGCTTTTATCCAATAAGCTTGTGTATAGCGCTTTGCTATAGTTTTTTGTATGCTTTTAGCTACAAAACTTAAACTATATATTTTCCGTTTTTGAGAAGTTTCCGCCATTGTTTTTTATAAATCACCAAGATCCTTTATGTTCTGGAATAAATCGAATACTGGGAATACAAACTAAGAAAATTGCTGCAATTCCAAGATATACATGCGCTTGAATTATTCCAGGATTTTCTGAAGCTGCAATAATTGCAGTTACCACACCAATACTTACAATTGATCCTAATTGAAGTCCTAATGAACGCAAAGCTGCTATAGTTGCAGATTCTTCTGGTGCCAATTGCAATCCTGCATTTCGCGCTGGCGGACTGATGGTTCCCATTCCTATTCCAATTAAAAAAGTGGATCCCATCAACCAAAAATAAGGAGAAATTCCAAATAATGGATTTACTGCTAAAAGCAATATTCCTATCATAATCACACTACAACCCACCACCAAAGGTAATCTGTATCCTGTTTTTCTTAACAACATAGTCATAATTGTTGATAATATTACAGAAGCTGCTCCTTGAGCTATTAATAATGTTCCTGAATTTAAAGCATTTAACCCATATTTATTGGCTGCATATAAAGGAACTAATGCAATCACGCCCATTGTGGTTCCCCCGAATAATACATTTATAAAATTTACAACTCCAAAATTCTTTCCGTAAATAAATTTCGGTTTGATAAACGGATCTTTTTCTTTGTTGATGTGTTTAAAAAACTTATAAAATCCAATAAATGTAAAAACTATCAATCCGATGAAAAGCCAAGAAAACAGTTTTGCATTTTCTTCTCCTAAATAAGTAGCTGCAAACATGCTGGCTAATATTCCTATAGCTAACCAAACTACTCCTTTTTTATCTAATTTCTCTTTAGGTTTAATTTTTTCTGATAAATCTTTGGGAATAAAATAAATCCCCATCAAAATAGCGATAATTCCGAAGGGAACATTTACAAAAAATATCCAAGACCAATCCCAATAAGTTACAATCAATCCTCCAAAAATAGGACCTAACATTACGCCAATTGGAAAAATGCTTCCAAAAAGACTTACTGCTCTATCTCTTGAATTTCCAAAATGATCCACAATTATAGCTGTTACAGAAGGTGTTATTCCTGCTGCTCCAATAGCTTGAAAAACTCGCAAAGCAATTAATACATAAATATGATTTGCCAAACCACACAAAAAAGAAATTATAGTAAAAGTTATAACTGAAGCCATAAAAACTCTTTTGGGTCCATATTGTTGACTGAGTTTTGCACTCAAAGGCAGCATCAATACAAATCCAAAAGAATAAGCAGTTAAAGTCCAACCCACCCAATTTACAGTTGTGTTTAAATCTTTTTGTAAAGTTTCTAAAGCTGTTGCAACAATAGTAGTATCAATAGTTGTCATCAATAAAGAAAGTGCAACAATAATAAAAACCACCGTTTTATGAACAGGTTTTTCTACAGCTGAAGTTGAATTTATTTTTTGAGGAGATTTTTTCATATAAATTTTTCACTCGAAAATAGGACGCAAATTTACAGAAAGCTTTGTCAAAAGCGAATGTTCTATTTTTAATTTCAGATTTCTAAACAAAAAAAGAGATTCCAACTTTTGAAATCTCTCTTTCAACTTATAATTGATAAAATAATTATTTTATTTTCATTTTATCTGCATAAAATTCGCAAAAATCCAACATCGTATCTCGCATTTTAATATCATCTGTTGCTCTATAAAAAGTATGACTCATAGAAACCAAAGTTTGATAGAAAAAAGTTTTCATTTCTTCCATCGGCATATCTTTTGTCCATAAATCAATTCGTAAACTTTCTTTGTTTTTCGGATCCCAAAGAGAAAGCATCATCGCTTTTGCTTCTTCATTTGTCACTCCGCCATCTTCAGCCGTCCACTTCATATTTTCAGGAACATTATTCTGATCTGTTTCTACTTCTATTTTTATTTCTGACTTTTTTAAACTCATTATTTTTGTTTTGGTTTATAATTTGATTCGTTAAAAATCACTTCTTCTTCTAAATTTATCAATTCTGATAAACTGGTATTTTTATGCTTTTCCATATATTGTTTTACAATTTGCCAACCAATGTATTGCCCTAATTGTGCAGGACTTTCATTGTCTAATTGTAAACCAAATCTTGTGAAAGGACCAACATCAAAAAATCTTCTTCTTAAATCTGGATCTGTTTGATATAATAAATCTCTTTCTACAAAAAAACCCCAAATTTCTTTTTCATTTTCATCTGCCCATTCCATTTCTTCTTCAGTATATCCCATAATACTTGCTTTTGAATTATGAGGTAAAACCTGATCCTTGAAGTATTGAATTTTTCCATAATAAACCATATAATTCAAAAATTCTCTTGCTGATGGTCTTGGAATATATTTTTCTGCATACTCCAAAGCAATATCTGGAGCTATTTGAGATCTGATAAAGTTTTTTACAAAATACCGCTGAATTCCATAATAAAATTCGTGATCCTTTCCTAAATAAGTATCTAAAGAAACCAACAATATACTATCTGCTAAAATTACAGAATTTCTATAATCTACATTTGCTGTAATTGTCAATACTCTTGGGGTTTTAAAATCAGGAAAATAATATTTCAAATGTTGAAATAACTGATGAATTTCTTCTTTTTCTTGATTAAAATCTGGAAATTCTTTCGCAACTTCTCTATTGATTTCCAACTGAATGGTATCTTTTAATAAATTTGTCCAAACAGAATCTGAAAATTGCTTTGGAAATAATAAAGGATATTCTTCTTTAAGTTCTTGTAAATCTTCTGGATTTGCTTTTGCAAATTTTTGATCAAACCTATCGATTTCAAAGGAAATGGGAATTTTTGCTATTTCTTTTTCAACTTTATTATCTTTTTGACAACCGACAAAAAGTAAAATTAAAAAACATATAAATCCTATTCTTTTCAGCATATATTGAACTTTTAAAAGAATTTAAAATTTTACAAAACTAATTTTGTATTTTTAAACTTATTTTTGAGCAAAGATAATTGATTTTTAGGGTGAAAACGAACTCTAATCTTCCTTAATTGTATTTTCTCTTTATAAAAGTTTTTATTTGTTATGAAAAAAACTGAAATTATAAATCATATTACTAATTGGTTAAAAGATTATGTTTTACAAAACGGATTAAAAGGTTTTGTTTTAGGAATTAGTGGCGGAATTGATTCTGCTTTGGTTTCTACTTTATGTGCAAAAACAGGACTTCCCCTACTCTGTTTAGAAATGCCTATACATCAACATCCTGATCAAATCAATAGAGCTACAAAACATATTGATTGGTTGAAAAAACACTTTCCAAATGTAAAAAGTCAAACTATAGATCTAACTTCTACTTTTGAGGAAATGACAAAAGTTTTACCTGATCATCAAAACAGAGAAAAAACCGATTTAAGTTTAGCCAACACACGAGCGCGTTTAAGAATGACTACACTTTATTATTTTGCAGGAATTGAAAGTTTAGTAGTCACCGGAACAGGAAATAAAATTGAAGATTTTGGAATTGGTTTTTACACCAAATATGGAGATGGTGGCGTAGACATCAACCCTATTGCTGATTTGACAAAAACACAAGTTTATGCTTTAGCAGAAGAATTAAACATCAGTTCTGCTATTTTAAAAGCTAAACCCACAGATGGTTTATTTGGCGATGAACGCTCTGATGAAGAACAAATCGGTGCTACTTATCCAGAATTAGAATGGGCAATGCAAGCTTATGAAGAAGGAAAATCTTCAACGGATTTTAAAGGCAGAAAAGCAGAAGTTTTTTTAATTTATAAACGCCGACATGAAATTAATCAACACAAATGGAAACCTATTCCGGTTTGTAAAATTCCTAAAGAATTATTTTAAATATATTATTATGAAAACCCCTTTATTTATTCTCTTTTTTTGCTTTACTTTTTTAAGTTTTTCTCAAGAAAAAGATCCTTGGACAGCTGATGATTTGATGAAAACTGAAGATTTAGTTGACAAAATAACTAAACAAAAAACAGATGATTTTCATTTGATTCACATCGGATTTGAAGATATTATTCCGCATTCCATAAATGCTGGTCCTGGAATGGAAAAAGAAAGTTTAGAAAACTTGCAAAATATTTTAAAAGATATTTCTAAAGAAGAGGAAGTGATTTTATATTGTGGATGCTGTCCTATGGATGTTTGTCCAAATATTCGTCCTGCTTTTGAATTGGTAAAAAATGCAGGTTATAAAAACTTAAAGCTTTTAGATATTCCCACCAGCATAAAAGCAGATTGGATTGATTATGATTATCCTGTAAAATAATTTTCAATAAAAAATCTCTTGATTTTACAATACTGTATTCATCAAGAGATTTTTTTATGTATTTTACATATATTAAAACAATGCTTTCATTTCTTCAATAAATCGATTTGCTAAATCATCTGCTTCTTGTTGAGATTTTGCTTCTGTGTAAATTCTAATAATAGGTTCTGTATTAGATTTTCTTAAATGCACCCAGTTTTCAGGAAAATCAATTTTTACACCATCAACTGTAGAAATTTCTTCTGAAGCATATTTATTTTTCATTTTTTCTAAAATTTCATCTACCTCCATTTCTGGTGTTAATTCTATTTTAGATTTGCTCATATAATAAGAAGGATATTCTGCTCTCAATGCTGAAACTGTTTTTCCTTTTTCTGCTAAATGAGTTAAAAACAAAGCTGTTCCCACCAAACTATCACGTCCATAATGCAATGCTGGGAAAATAATTCCACCATTTCCTTCTCCTCCAATTAAA
>Ga0079226_10000499_pt1 | contig 27507 bp, 19 predicted proteins | sample Poulit2014_FD_76345 | JGI IMG/M metagenome (GOLD analysis project Ga0079226, IMG submission 76345) | Agricultural soil microbial communities from Georgia to study Nitrogen management - Poultry litter 2014 | ecosystem: Environmental > Terrestrial > Soil > Agricultural land | place: USA: Georgia...
ACAACGGAAGAAGATGCATCATTCAGTATTGCAGCTCCAGATGGCACCGCCCTTGTAACGATATCTTCTTATGGCTATCAGACCCAGTCATTTACTGTAGATACTGATGGTGGGTTAGAACCATTTTCCATTGAGTTAGCGGAGAAAGAAACGGTTGGCGCCCTTGAAGGGTATGTATCGAACAGTCTCTTACTTGATGGAGTAGAAGATGTGCATATTAATGTTGTTGATTATCCACGTGAGACGACAACAGATAAGAATGGATACTATCATATCGGAGTACTTGAACCTGGCACATACGAAATCGAACTTACGAAAGATGACTTTTTACAAGAACACTTAACTGTAGAAATTTCAGAAAGTGAAACGAAAACAATTGATGTTGAGTTAAGGCCGTCCCCGACTGTTGGGATTATTGTCGATGCCCAAAGTAGCAGTGCAGTGACGTTAGCTGATTATCTAGAAGACAGAGGATATGACACTCTTTCAATGTTTTATGACGACCTTGATCTTCTGGACGAGGTAGATCTTGTGTTTGCAAACTCTGATTATAATAATGATCTCATCCCAGAAGAAGAGACATTTATGGAATTTCTTGAAGCGCTCGATGAAACAGAAACATCAGTTATTTGGACAGGACAACATGGTGGTAAGGGAAGTATCCGTTATTTAATTGATTATGAAGGTGATCCAGGTACAGAATACCGTGGTAGTGGTTCAGGTGATATGACAGCTACCATATTAGAAGAACATCCGATATTTGACGGAGTCGATAAAACATTTGATTATACGACACAAAGCGGCTACTACTATGGATTTGATGATTATACAGGTACCATTTTGGCTGATTATGAAAAAGAAGGTGTTGACGATGTCGGTCACCTGATTGGCTTTAAAGGTCGAACTGCAAACAGCGTGGAAATTTTACTTGGTGGCATGACGATTGGCCATGGCTTCCATCCAGAGGATCAACACTTTGACGAAAATAGGGAAAAAATTATTAATAACTCTATTTTATGGGCAATCGATCATACATCAAGCTATGCGGGTGACATTCACGGTACGGTCGTTAACGATCTGGATGAACCTGTACAAGCAAGTGTGACTGTCGAGGAAACTGGTAAAACTGTAACCGCGGATAATGAAGGTGAATTTTTCTTAGGCCTACCAGCAGGAGCATATACTTTAGAGTTGGAAGCATTTGGTCATCAATCAGAAATTGTTACTGTAGAAGTTGAAAACGGGCAGGTACTTGAAGAAACCTTTGTCTTAGATTCTGAATCCGTCGGACGATTAACTGGTGAAATTCGAGCGCAGGCAACAGGCGACCTTATTGAAGGAGCGGAGGTAGAAGTTATAGGTACAGGTCTTTCATCTGAAACAGATGAGTCAGGAAATTACTCACTTACTGTTCCTGATGGGGACTATGACATTCGGGTAACTGCTTCAGGTTATCAGCCACAAGCGTTTAATGTCAATATTACTCAAGGTGAAACAACAAACCTAGATGTGACCTTAGCTGATTCAGAGGAAATAGCCTTAATGGCAACGCGTGCGAATTTGGATCGACTGGCACCATTTTTAGAAGAGCAAGGTTATAGTGTGACGGAGTTTGAACGTGATGAATATGACCTATTGAAAGAAAACATTGAAGTCTTTGCGCTTATTATAATGAATGATTCAGCGCTGAATATCGATCAAGATGAGTATCTAGAATTAATTGATGCAGCAGATGACGCTCAAGTTAGTATGATTTTCGGAAGTCAATTTGGTGGTGGGGCGATTAACGATTTAAGGGATTATTTAAATGATCCGGAATCGACAGGCCAAGGTTTTGCTGCTGATCATGTTTCATATGAAGTAGTAGAGGAGCACCCGATTTTTAAAGGGTATGAAGTCGGTGACGTTATTTCCATCTTAGAAAATGAAGGTGCAAATCAACAATATCATGTCTTTGAAAATTATAGCGGAACCACCATTGCAGATGTTGTTCATGAAGATGATGGACATATAGGGAATGGATTAGCATATGATTTTCGCTCCAGTAATCATGTTCATCTGTTGCTTGGTAGCTTAGGCTCAAGCACCTATGGTCATCCAGAAGGACGCTGGACAGATGATGCGAAATCAATTTATATTAATGCGATTGACTGGGCATTGAGCGCTTCACTCGGTGAAATAAAAGGTGTTGTTGAAACGGACGATGGTGAACCTATTGAAAATGCCACGGTGTCTATCGAAAGTGAAAATAAAAAGGTGCAGACGAATGACCAAGGTCGATACACACTTGGCGTTGGTACTGGAGAATACGAGGTTTCAGTAAGGGCACTAGGATATAAAGGCACAGAAGAAACGGTTGTCATTGAAGAAGTCGGTGACACGATAGAGCTGAATTTTGTGTTAAAAGCTGAAGAAGAAACATCTTTGTATGGTGAAGTCACAGACCAAACAACAGGTAAAAGTCTTGAGGATGTTACAGTGACAATGACTTCAACTGAGAGCGATTTTGAACTAACAACAAAAACGGATGAAGCGGGAGCTTACCAGTTCACGGATCAAATGTCTGGTGAATTTGAAGTAACCTATGAAAAAGAGGGATATAATACCATAACAGAAACAGTTCATTTGGAAAGCGGTGAACATAAGGAGCTACAAGTGGCGATGAGTGAATTTAATATCGCTGTACTCAGTGATTATAAAGAAGAGCTGAGCAGCTTCTTAAAAGAACAAGAACTCGCAGCTGTTTCTGTCGATTGGAATATTATCGAGCATGTCGATTTATATGATGTCGTCATTGTCAATAAAGGCGATGGTACGATAGAGCAAATGGAAGAACTTGTTGAGAAGAGTGACGAATATGAAACGAGTCTCATCTTCCTTGATACATGGGGCCCAGGTGGTTCACTAAAATTGCTAGAAGAAGCACTTGGATATCCAACGCATGACAATCAAGGGTATGACGAAGAAGCGGTTATGCTCCATACAGAAAAGAGTGACCATCCGATGTTCGACGGATTTGACTCAGATGAAATCAATATTTTAACTGAGAAAAGTCCATACGCCACTTTTACTGATTATGGAGGAAGTATTCTTGGAGGATTATTTGTTGATGATACTGAAAAAGGAGCAACAATAGGATTTGAACCGCGTAGTAATCAACATGTCCACTTGATTCTATCGTCCTTTGCAGTAAATAATATGGTAGGTCCTGAACGCGGCTGGACAAATGATGGAAAGAAATTATTTGCTCAAGCTGTACAATGGGCTAAAGACGTTGATCTAGAAGAAGAAGGTCCAGAATTAACAATTGAAAATCCAGTAGATGGAGAACGAACAAATAAAGAGGTAGTGACGGTCGAAGGAACTGTCGAAATAGAGAATTTAAATTACGTTGAAGTCAACGGAGAAAAAGCAGATGTTACAGAAGATGGGCGATATTCCAAACGAATGATGGTTGAAAATGGAGAGAATACTATTGAAGTTGTTGCTGTCGACTTGACAGGGTACTCGACAACCGAAAGTGTGTCGATAGATGTGAAATATTATGCTCCAGAGATTGAAGGACTTACACCAAATGAAGATCAATACGTGAATACAGGGGAAGGTGTGAAAATAGAGTTTGATAGTGAACAAGGAGCGCGAGCAACTTTCGTCATCCATATGCCATTAACCAATTCAACAGGTGGTTTGCAACATGTAACAGAACTGCCAATGATGGAAATGAAAGATGGACATTATGTCGGTTACTGGACAGCAACAGATATCATAGCAGAAGGTGCAGTGATTGAAGTGATTGTTCAAGATCAATATGGAAATATCACCCGCAAGAAAGCAGATGGAAAGCTGTTTATCAATGTAGAATAAATAAAGGAATAACGTAAAAGTAACCAAGTACCTATGGATTGGACACTTGTAAAAGAGTGTTTCATTTGTAGGTACTTTTTTGTATACTTTCATAAATGGTTGGTCTTGGATAATTCGTTTTTTCATGGCGCTAGAATTGGAGCCTTCCATGTTTTTTTACAGCACTTATGGTTGAATCACTTTATGACTTGGTGGCTAGTTATTTATAGGTGCCATCTGATATTAATGAATTGCCTTGAAACGTGCTATTAAAAAGATTTGGATAATCAGGTGCTAAAGAAACACCACCAAGTATGATTGCCCCAATCGAATTCCAAACAAAATGGGCAACTATTGGTGCGATTATTGTATCTGTATATTACAATAGTAATGTTATAAAAACACTCATTGAAATAACATTAATCACTGGGATAATACCTGCTTCAAATGCACCAGCGTGCATAAAGGTAAATAACGCAGTTGTTAAAACAATTGCCACAACCACATTTTAAAGGGTAGTTATTTCTTTAAAATTAGTATAAATAAAATTTTCCGCTGTAAATTTTGCTTTATTAATTGTTTCCTCATCATACATGTCTTTATTACTATTCACAGGGCAGCCTCCTAATAGTATAATCAAAATAGAGATTGAAAGAATTTGAATTTTCAAGTAAAACACCTCTGCTTAAATAATACAAAAAGGAGTGAAGATTGTCTATGGGTAAAATTAATGACTTGAAGCTTGAAAAATTGCTTCAAGAACTTATGTAAGAGACCTAGAGGAAATAGAAATTCAAGCTAGTCATTCAAATGAATCATCTACCATTTACAAGGTCATCGAAATCATCGAAGATAAGTCCACCGGTTTGCACGGCTATGTGTAGAATGAGATTACAAATGAAGTTGTCATTAGCTTTGAGGGAAACGAAACAAATTACGTCGTCACCCAAAGGGTCAATGATCTATTTGAAGGATAACAATCTTTTTTGTGTGTAATTCTCCATTGCGGATTTCGAGACAAAAAACCTATTTCTTGTCCAGATTAAAAGAAAGTGGTGATTGTTTGAAGAGAAAGATAATAATGTGCTTTGCAATGATAATACTTTTAGGGGGTTGTTTTGTGAAGAACAACGAATATAATCAGGAAGAAATAAATAAAGCTAAAACAACTATAGAAAGTTATTTGAAAAGTAATTACGAAAATATTAAATCGGTTGAAATCAACGAGGTATACAAAGGACCAATGGGCGGAATGAGAATAGAGGGTACTGTAAATAAAAAGTATGGATTTGACGCAGGAGTTGAAGAAAATGACTTCACGATAGGAAGCATATCTGAAAAAAAGGGATTTCCAGATCTGAAAGATGAATGTAAAAATAAAACGTGTGATTATTAAATAATCCTAAATATACTTTCCACGTCCCGTTTATAAACCTTTTTAGTTTTTGGTGTTTTTTGAGGACAGAGCCTCACCATGAATCTGTCCAACTAAATTTCTAACTGTTTATTTATTTTTTTCAAGACATAGGTAGGTTCTCCCCACTTTTTATCTTAGTCTACTTCCCCTTATCTTTATTGTCGATTTAAGTGGAACCTATCCAAAAAAGCAAGGGGATTGAGTCTAAATTAGTTAATATCCCCTGTATCCTAATCAATAATCACAAACTTTATCCTTGCATTCATCTTTTTTGTCTGGAAATCCTTTACCTCGGCCAATACTTCCGATTGTAAAATCACTTTCTAAGCCTATATTAAATTTAGATGATTCATTAACGGTACCGTCCACAGTTAGCTCACCCATCGGATTTTCATAAACATCTTTGATTTCTATTGATTTTATGTCTTTATAGTTGTTATTTATGTAGTTTTCTACTGTTTCCTTTGCCCTGTCAATTGTTTCCTGGTCATAATTTTCACTGTTCACAAAACATCCTCCTAGTAGTATAATCAAAATAAAGATTAAAGGAATTCGAATTTTCAAGTAAATCACCTCTACTTAAATAATACAAAAAGGAGTGAAGATTGTCTATGGGTAAAATTAATGACTTAGAAGCTTCAAGAATTGCTTCAAGAACTTATGTAAGAGACTTAGAGGAAATAGAAATTCAAGTTAGTCATTCAAATGAATCATCTACCATTTACCACGTCATCGAAACCATTGAAGATAAATCCACCGGTTTGCACGGCTATGTGTTAGAGAATGAGATTACAAATGAAGTTGTCATTAGCTTTGAAGGAACTCAGACAAAGAATGGATTCACCCAGAGTGTCAATGATATCCAGGAAGATATCAATGGAATTGTTCTAGGTGATTCAAACTACACTGACACAGAAGTCGAAGGCATAACATACCGCGGTTCTCCATCACAAGACGCATTACTCGCATCAGGACAGGCAAAGATTAAAGATGGGAAATTCATCAGAGTGAATAAAAACCAATTTACCGAGGCAGATCCTGTCGTGAATAAATACATAGAAGAGCATGGCCCCGAAAATATCACCTTTGTCGGACATTCGTTAGGTGGTGCCCTTGCAGAATATTTCGCGGTAAAATATGATTCACATGCCGTTTCTTTTGCAGCGCCTGATATACATAATTTATTGACGAAAGAGCAGAGACAAATGGTGGCTAACGGTGATTTTAAAGACAATATTATTTCCTATGCTTATCCAGATGATCTTGTCAGCTGGTATGCGAATCATTCGATTGGCTCCACTTACTTTTTAGCCCATCCGGAGGAAGCTGGTTTCGTAAAGTGGCTTGACAACCACGGTATCAAAAACTATACCGGAAAAGATATGTTTGATGAAGATGGTTACTTTATTCCAGATCTGCTGTTTGACGAAACATTATTTGGGCATCCGGAGAAATCTCCGCTAGCATTGAAGAATAGCGGAATGGAAAATTTTAATATCATCATTAAAACATTCATCATGAAGATGTTTGCCGGGGAAGTTAAAAATAATGCCGACCTTGTTGAGAACACCGAAAAGGCACTTGGGTTGTTTTTGGAATATTACAAAAATATCATGTCTGATATGAAAAGTAAATATTATGGTCTTGTAGGTAGTGGTGCTTATGATTTATTAGGATCAGCTGATGTAGATGATATTTTTTCAGGACTCGGCAAAATGGAAAATGGTGTGCCGATTATATTTGACATGAATCAATATGAAGAAATTCTGAAGCTGATCAGTGAGTTGCTAACAGATACCGAAGAAATAGCTTTTCACATGAATCAGATGAGTGATGAGTTTGAAAAAACCGATACATTACTTGCCGAGTGGTTAGCGTATTAAGAAGGGGAGGATGTCAATGACTTACAAAGGATACAGTCTCGTCGGTGATTTGGATACCAATGATTTTTGGAAAGAATATATGGAGAGAATGGCGCAAAAGGAAAAGTTGAGAAAACAGATTGAAGCTGATCTTGAACTCAATAAACAGCTTTTCGCAGCGTACCTTAAGCACAGTTATGCCATCCGCTCCTTATCACAAAACCACCAAAAGCTATCGAATAACGTGACGAACCAATTTGACGGTAAGGCAAAGACCGCCTTAACCAATCGGTTTGATGACAACATCATGAAAGCTTACCTTTTAACCGCTAACTTCGAAAACTTCCTGAAGCAGTTTTCAACTGGAGAATGATTTTGTTGACACTGGGTTAGATTGATGACTTATACTTTTAAAGGCGCTTAAGGTAGCTATTTTTTTGCAGTCTAACCCCGTCTGTATTTTAATGCCTCTGAAAATAATTCCTCTAATATATTCGATGTGACTTTTCAAAATGTAAATTGCTTCCACTGAGGTATAAAGCCTCGCATTTTCACGCCATCGCTTTTGGATGAGAACCATCAATCTTTTATGTAATCGAACGATCTTTTCCAATATCAACCAACTATGTATTTGATACAATATATTTATCTAAGTCATTGTAATGAAGGTGGAGGTACTGATATGGATATTCATTCTATTTTGAAGTACTTTTTAGATTATGAGAAAGAGATTAAATTTCAACAGAGCAGTTTGCAGAATATAGAGGGATATGATTATTCTATGGAAGCTCTTGAGGATCCTGGACGTATTGAGCGGGATATATTACAACGCAAGTCGAGTCATTTACTTCAGAAAATTAGAAGTAAAAAGAAACAAATAACGAGAAGATCTGGATATGAAGATGATAAAGTTTTCATGCAGACAATACAGCAAAGCATCCTTCAACAGGATAGTGAACCATTACAAGCTAGTTTGGAATTTAAAAAGAAATACCATCAACGTGAAGTTCTTAAGGAATTCCAAGATCTTGCTGCGGATGATAGTTGTCAGATTTGCTATCCGTTATTGGAGAAGGGCAAATACCGTCATCCGCTTTTTGTATTTGAATCGACCCTTCAACGTGGTAGTTTAACGATTGAACAGATTCATGTGAACTTGAATGCGTTAACAATCTTTATTGCTAGTCTAACAGATAATCCTATGAACGAAGTAGAAGAAATGTATACTGAGGAAATTCAATCAATATTGCAGGAAATACAAAATATAAATGCTCCTGCAACAATAGCTGAAGGATTAGACAGTGCGATTGCAGTCATTGATGGACAATTACCTAATATTTCATTTTCTATCCCAAAGTTTAAAAAGACGAATGGTTGGTCTTGTTTATCAACAGCTTTTATTACTACGGAGACGTTAAATGAAGTTCAAGAGGCACCTTTTTACAAAGAAATTCAACTTGTGAATCAAAAATTGAAAGCGAAATCTAAGGAAAATAAAACCGACAAATCTACTACTGCCCTACAGAGTTATTTAGTGGGGGCTCAGGCGGTTCAACCATTTGATGAAATAAGGAATCGGAACTATTTTCATTTTGGTAGCTATACAGATGCCTATTCTATTAATAAGAAACAATGGTATGTACTAGGGGCTATAAATGAAACAGATTTACTATCAGTGAACGGACCACCAGGGACAGGGAAAACAACGCTACTAAAAGAAATTATTGCCGATGAACTCGTTAAAAAAGCACAAAAACTTGTGGAACATTGGGATGAAAACTGGAAAAAAGAAGGGAAGATTTATGTCTCGCCAATGAAGGGTGAAAATAATCATTCTATCTTAGTAACGAGCACCAATAATAAGGCGGTAGATAATATTGGTGAAGAACTTTTAGCAGAAATTCCTTATTTCAATCATTTAGTTGAAGTAGGGGGTGGGAGCAACAAATCTCTTAAAGGATTGATGTGTGCTCGAATGGGAAATATGGAAAATGTTAATCAGTTTAGAGGGCAAGTACTGGAACCGTTACTTGAGCATTTAAAGGCTGAAGAAGCAGGAGAGTATGAAGCATCAGAACAAGAAGTCGTCAGCCAGTTTAATCAAATGATGGATGACATGTTTCAGATACAAAAGAAAATAAATAAATATCACTCATTATTAAAAGCTTGCAACGAGCAAGTTCATTTACAAGAAGCCGACGACACAGAAGAAAAACTGGAAAAAGAGATTGAAGAGTTAGTAAGAATCATAAAGCAAATAGAAGCAAGCAATAAAGAAATTAATAAGCAAATGATAGAAAAAGAGGCGGCTCTTAGGCAATATAAAAACACACAGGAATTTGTGGAGAAGCATATTTCGGAAATACAAGAAGATGAAAAAGAACTCTACCGGGCTTTAGAGCTTTATCGCGATTATTCTAGGAAAAAGTGGCAAATTTTTTCATCGAAAAGGAAACGATTCTTTAAACAATATCCATCTGAATTATATATTACAGAAAAGATAAAAAAATGTGAAGATAAACAAGCGGTTAAGTTAAACCAACTTGACCAATTGACAAGCAACATCCAGACCATCGAACGGGAGATACAAACATTAATAGAACGATTAAATATAGAAAGTCAGGAGAAAACAGAGCTAGAAAAACGAAGAGATAAAAAGTTGTCCGATATAGAGTTACTTAAGCATAAAAAACGAGCAAAGCTAGATTTAATGGAAAATCTTCAATTAGATTCGCTTTCTGAAAAGGAGGAGATTGGTCACTATGAATTTCTGCATCAAAATGAAAGCGTGATGCTGAAGCGGAACCAGCTCTTTAAACAGGCGCTTCTTATTTGTGAACATTATATCTGGAAGCACAGGGAGACAATTATACATAATTTGGAATATATCTCGAGTGAGAATTATCTTTTCCAGCCATTCTATAGTGAAACACAGAATTTTACTGAAAGAAGAGAGGCAGCCATTCGGACAAGTTGGGAAACGCTATTTCTCTGTTTTCCGGTTGTTACAACGACCTTACACTCGTTTAAGGCGCCGACATTTCATATGTTGGAGGATTTGTTCGATTTATTATTAGTGGATGAGGCTGGTCAGGTTTTACCCCAGTATTTAGTGGGGCCCCTTTATCGCACAAAGCGTGCGTTAATTGTGGGGGATGTGATGCAAATCGAACCAGTTCGACCAATTGGAGATAAAGTGATCGATCAGTCTGACATCCCCGAGAAAGAATGGGATTTATTTGATATCACGAAAAACAGTGCGCAACATTATGCAGATCGAAATTCTGGGATTTTTGAAATGATGGGCACCCAGCAGGTAGGAATCATCTTGGAGGAACATAGACGTTGTGAAGCAGCAATTGTTTCTTTTTCAAATCAATACGTGTACGGTAATCGATTAACTATTGTAAAGAAGGATGATGATAAAAAGTTATTTGGAAATAACCTTATTGGAATAGATGTAAGAGGTGTTCAGACTGTACGTAATATCAATAAACAAGAAGCGATAATTTGTAAAAAGATTGTCGAAAAAATGGTTGAGCGGTATGGGGAAGAAGCGCGAAAGGATATTGGGATTATTACGCCTTTCCGTAATCAAAAGATTTATTTGGAAAAACTGATTAAAGGTGTTACAGCCGGAACAGTTCATACTTTTCAAGGACAGGAAAAGAAGTATATATTATTCTCTTCTGTAGTAAATCATCGTTCCGTCGAGTTCGTTGGTGGTCAAGCTAATTTAATTAATGTCGCAGTTACAAGAGCGAAAGAACAATTTATTTTTGTAGGGAATTTTAAAACAGCTAAAGATAGCAAAGGTTATTTGGAAAAGTTATTGCAAAGCATTACGCAACATGGAGCGCCTTATTCAATCTATGAAACTGAATTGATGAAAAACAATCCTGAGCTTCAAATAAATGAAGTGTTTCAATTATTTGCTAGTCAGCCGTTGCAGCAATCTTCTGCATTTGGCAGGTATTTATATAATAATTTTCCTGGAAATATTATTGTGAATGCTCAGAGCAACTTCGATACGTTATTACATGCTTTACATAAGGCTGAAAAAAGTATTGATATTATTAGCCCCTGGTTAAATCCCGATTTGATTATGGATAGATTCTTTATAGGTTTAGATGAGTTTGCTTTAAAAAACAATGTAAATGTACAAATCTTGTTTGGATACCATGTAAATAAAAAGGCGAATTTGAATAATATATCTTCCATCTATGAAGTGGATGCAGATGAAAGGTTTACCAATAAAGAAAAATATATCCATGCGGTTAACAATTTGAAGTGTGTCTTACAAGGTGGATTAAAATACGCTCCTCCTCTTCATGTGAAGTTGTTACTCGTTGATCGGGAATACCTTATTATTGGTTCCCATAATTGGCTTTCGAATACGGGAGAATCGATGAACCCGAAAGAGGAGATTAGTGTCATCCTTACAGATAAGGAGCATATTGATTATATTGTTGAGTATTTTAAATTGGATGAACGGAAAAAGATCTACACCTAAATAAGTATGGATTTTTTTCATTTATATGAAATGGAAATATGGGGCATAATTGTCTTTATTAAAATGCATGCTATTTATTAATTCAGGCCATGGCATTATCGTAGGGATTCCCTTTATTACTTAGAGAGCGTTCAATATTGTATTGACTTAATAATTCATTGATTCCGACGTTCTTAAATTCCGAACTGCGATCCGTATGAAAGATTTGCGCCGAATCCAATGGCTGTTTAACGGTTGCGAAGAGATGTTGAACTAAAGCTGCCTCCTTTTGCTTTCTAGCACTATAACCAACTATGAATAGGTTACACTTAGTTGGACATTTTCATTAAGAACATATAAACTTGATACTTTATAAGTCAGAAGAGAACTAATCATAGCTAGAAAATCTAGAAGATCATTTACAAAAGAATTCAAAGAACAAATCGTCCAGCTGCATCTATCCGGTAAACTAAGAAGTGAAATCATCAAAGAATATGAACTGACACCTTCTTCGCTTAGTAGATTTGATTCGGAATAACCGACACAAATACTCGGTATCAGAAATGTGTGCCGTCCTACAAATTCCGGAGTTCTGGGATCAGCCCCCCCGCTACGCTGGGCCAATAGGATATTGGTCACGAATGCGTTGTCACGTGATATGGTGTTCTAAGCCTTTGATCCTTTTTAATTCAGTGGGGGGATAAGAAACACTGAATAAAGTTTCACTTTAACAAATAAAGGGGAGATTTTTTTGTCTGTAAGGAAAATGAGTTTGTTTGTTTTTATGAGTATTGTATTGGTACTTGCGGGTTGTAACGCGGCTGCTAAGGAGAAAGATGAGTATTTTGAAACAACGCAAAAGAATATCGATGATAATAAGGAAGAGATCCAGTCTGCGTTAGATGATTTTGTTGGCGCTGTCTTCGATTCTGAACCGGAAAAATCTATTAAAATATTAAATGAAGACATGATTCCTAAATATGAAAAATTATTAAAAACGATGGATGAGGTAGAGCTTAAGGAAAATGAACTGCTGATTGAATTAAATGACCTGTCAGAGCAATTAATAGAATCCGATATGGAAAAGCACCTTATTCTAAGAGATTTGTTTGAAGACATCATGGAGAGGAAAGAAACTGGTGAGACGGAAGACATTGATCTGGAGGCTACTCTACAAGAGATTTATAAATCCAGTGAAAAACAGGTCGAAACAACGGATGAGTTTGCTGAGAAGCTGAAAGAGGTCGCTGAAGAATATGAGGATGTGGATCTTAGCGAGGAAGAGGTCCCTGTCGAGTTAGACCTGGATGAAGTCTATGGCAGTTATGAACAGATCATTACGCAATTTATTGATAGTGTTGGCGGTTTGGCTTCAACACCAAAGGAAGCGCCAGACGTGGATGAAGACGTCTTGGCTGATCAAGGAAATACAGAAGTGGTGTTTGAAGGGGAAGTGACGATTGACGGAAAGTTTCAGTTGGAGGGTAAGTCTAACTTACCAGGAGGATCCGTCCTTCAATTGAAGACATTTGTGTATGGAACAGAGAATCCATATTTTAGAGGAGATATTCCGGTAGAGGACGATGGAAGTTTTTCCGTTGAAGCGGATGTTGAAGACGAAGCATTGAATGGAGAATTGCTTGTCGTTCGAGTCGGCTATATTCCTGATACGACAGACAATAGACAAAACGTTGGTGTCTATGGTGAAGAGGGGGAAATTCTAGAAGGAGATTTCATCCACCCGTATACCAATATTAAGCGAACAAGAAATGGTGCCTTTGCTTATGCTTATCTTGATCTAAATGATGGAGAACAAGCAAAACTGGAGGCAGATGTTTGGGGAGAGGCACCTGAAGATTATGGCGATCTTGATGTGTGGATGGAAGAAGCTCATGTTGAGGTTCATGATAACTATTATGATGTGACGATGAATAGTAACCTGATGGCGTTGACCTATATTAAGGCAGAGGTTAAGGTGCCTGGCTATCAATTAAGTGATTTCAGGAGTACGACGAAAGTGTTGCCTGATGGTTCTTTCCGTTTCCAGATTCCAAGCCCGGAAGTGGAAGGCAATGATGTCAGTATTGAAATCAACGCCTTGAGCGACTTTGCGATTGATACCGAGGAACTGTATGGCGAAAACGGTGAAAACTTTGAAGGTGATCTTGTTGAGGCAACGAAAAAGGGGCAAAAAATCCAGTATGTACTTCCAATAGAAGAGGAGTAAAAGAAGAACGGGGTTTTGGGGGCAGGCTCCTTGTTTCGCTATTTTTCGTTGGCAGAAATGGCAAAGATAAAATCTATAAATGAAGATAGGCCGGGATATCAAGCGCTTTGTTGAAGAGCATGGAGTCACAGGTCAGCAATCCAATCCACTTAACCCCCAGTCGTTTGGAAAACTGATGAAGAAATCTTTGGGAATGACGAATGTATTCAACCGTACATGGAACACTTATGTACGGTTTCTTTTTGGTTTACTTTCATGAAAAGTGTTTCATTTTATAGAGTAGAATTTGTTGAGTTTTTTCTAGTAGTTATAAATTTTCATTTTAACAATACAACAATAGTGAGCTCAAGATCCTTACCTTGGTATTATTTTATTTGTGCTATATTATTAGGACCAACATACAATTTATGAAACCTTCGTCAATTATTCAAAGAAAGTTTAAACAATGAGTTTTAGCATTTTTAGATGAACAATAGCTTCGAGTGAATAACATGCTCGTAATTTTTCATTAAATATATAATCGTCGCCTTCTATAGGATCAAAACGTAATCGATATGCCTTGTTCTTGATTAAGCTTATAGCAGATAACTTTTCGGATTGGCTGGGGCAGCTATTGGCATGTTTGAGGAAACATTTCTGTTAAAACGATTGCTCATATGTTTGTTTGGGTTTAAGTTTGGGGAATCGAAGAGTGAGCAGATGGAGAGTGTCCTACTTTCCGACCATAAACATGGGAAGAACAGTTTCCATGTTTTTTTTATAGCGATTTATAGGAATTTGGCTCACGCAGGGACAAAGGGCCTGTCTCTATTGAGTTAAAACTGTAACATTTTTGCGGTAGTGTCGTCTAATAAGTAAAAGAAGGATGATTTTTGTTTGAAAAACGTGAGATAAAGGGGGGTTCCGCGTGGATGAGGGGTTGATCGGTGATTGGTTTGATGCTTATTCAGATGATGTTTATAGATTTTTAGTGTATTACACGGCAAGGACGGATGTAGAAGATCTTTTACAGGATGTTTTTATCCGGGCGATTGATGGTTACGATTCGTTTAAGGGAGAAGCGAGTCCAAAGACATGGCTTATTTCTATTGCGAGGAACATTGCGATTGATGAGGCGCGAAAAAGAAAGCGAAAGGATTGGCGTAAGTTAATTGGCTTGTATGAAACGAGGAGTGAAATAAGTCCAGAAGAAAGGCATCTATCTAATGAACAGCAAGTTATATTACATCGGGCGATCACCCAACTTAAACGGGATTATCGGGATGTTGTTATCTTTCGCGGTATCGAAGAATTGTCTGTGGCGGAAACGGCAGCTGTGTTGAATTGGTCTGAATCGAAGGTAAGGGTGACGTTTCACCGGGCATTAAAAACGTTAAAATCCAGGTTAAAGGGGGTATACCATGACGAGGAATGATGATGAATTAATGGAAAGGCTAAAAAAAATGAAGGTCAAGCAGACATTGGATTCCGAGAAAAAGGAGTTGATGAAAATGAAAATCCAAAAGCATGCGAGGAAAAAACAACGAACAGCTAAAAGAAGATCATGGTTCGTCTGGCTTGCTGCATCGGCCATTATCCTGATTAGTGGTGTGCTCTTGTATCCGGTGATCATTGATGACACCGCTCTCCCGTCAGACGAAAATCAGCAATCTGATAGTGGAGAACATGTCACAGAACCAAGTCCTAACCAAGACCCTGATGCTTATGGAGGGGCAAGTGACTCAGACTCTTCCACTGACGAGGAGGACAATGAGGAAAGTGAAGAAAGTGAAGACATTCGAGTGGAGGAATTGGGAGAGGAATCGTATGAATTGATGGTCGAAGGAATGGAAGAAACATCGACACTCTATCAGTTCCGTTTTGAACCTTATGGAATTGAATATGAAATAGATGAATTGCTAAGGTCCTACACGATAGTTGAAGATTCGGTGCAACATCATTTGGAAGATACCGATGGTGCATCTATACGGTTATCGGTCAAAGAAAATAATTCTATCGAAGAGGTAGCCGAGAAGCTTGCAGAGGATTACCATGAAAAATATGAGGATGTTAGTGAAATGGAACAGCCTGAAGATGTGGATAGTCCGTATTCAGGTTTGAGACAATCGGCGCTTGACACTTCAGGAAATGAATTTGACTCGTTTGTAGGCTATTACGTCTTTCAGGTAGAGAAGGATGTCGTTTTAATCGAATATGAATACATGGTTGAAGCGGGAGACGGTATAGGACCGAGACTACAGGCGTTGGTTGAATCGTTGGAAGTTTAGGGGACAATGGGGGACAGGTTCCTCGTCCCTCCATTTTCTTCCAAAATAATAACACCTATTCATTGGTAGGCTAACACTTGTAAGGGACATAGGTAATTAATACACGTCAACAAGTGCAAGAAGCACAGCAAAATAATAGTGATGTTTTGTAAGATGTGATCCCAGTGTGGATGGGGCTGGTGAGGTAGGATGTTTTTAGGTGCCTAGTCACTTTTTTTCTGAAAAGGCGATATTCTTCAAAAGATGATTAGCTACTGTCCTTTGGTCCTTTTAGAAGATGTGGTATCAAAAATGAGGATTTATGGTTCGATAATGTAAACAGAAAGTTAAATTGGATTAAATACAATAGCAAATTAGCTGGAGAGTTCTAACCTACTCTTACGATGGAGCCTTACTCCGACGAAGGATGGTATTTAGAAAAAAATCGAGGTGAGTTTAATTGTATAAAGAGCGGGTAAAAGAGATCATTGATAAAATGCCTGAAAACAGTACGTTCGAAGATATCCAATACACCATCCAGGACGTTGAATAAATTTGCCAGAAGAGGCAGAGTTGTTCCTGAGCATAATGATGAGGAAATTAGGAAAATATTTATCCATCGTTATTGACTCATCTATAAAATAAGTGAGGATGGGGTTGTGATACTTGCTTTTGTACATGGTGCACAACAATACAAGGAAAACTGATTTGAAATCGATACTAGACCCCATTGGCCCGTCTCTTTGTAGGTGATGGGGTTTAGCCGTAACTATTTTCGGGCTGAAAGTTTACTGTGTTTCGACCTGGACTCATAGATCTAGTGTACATTTCTAATGATTTTTTAAATGTTTCTTCAAGAAGGTTTCCATCCTCCATGGGAGCGAACCGGTTGTAAAAACGGCCATGCACCACAATGCATAGAATTACGTGGTGTGGTGGGGACAAGGGGTCAGGTACCTCGTCCCCCCATTATATAGAGACTATGATCCATATTGATTGGTTCTAATCCATCAGCATTCACTCTGGGACAGTGGACCTGTCCCTGTGCTGCACGAATGGACTCGTTCCTCCTGGACGACGGACCCGTCCCTCTGTCCCGGTCCCCGCGCTCCTCTGTTCTTATAAGATATTAGCCCACTTTGGGACTTCTAGATTACATAATATACTAAGTTCCTCTTCTCTTTTTTCCAGATAGGAACTTACTTCTTTTAAATCGGAATCAATAAAAGCTGGGTGTGTCATTACTTCAACAGATGGAACTTGAAGGGCTTTCAATTGTTGAAAAATATCAGAGCTGACATTTTCACCATAAAAATCTTTCCATAATGTATCCGTTAACAAAAGATCGCGTTCATTTTTAAGGGAATCTACATATCTTACGGGCGTATTATATTTTCTTGCAAGTTCTATTACGATTTCTTTTAGTGGTCCCCATCCATGAATGTGATGATGACTATCTATATGATGAAGCGGAAGCCCGGTTGCCAAAAATGCTTCAATTTGCGCTGTCCATTCTTTCCTGACATCATCTAAGTGAGGAGGTTCCATCTCAAGGTATGTATTTTTTAATTTAAAATGACCTTGTGGATTAATAAGTCCTTGTACATTTTTACTTAAAGGTTTTCCCCAGGTTAAGACAAGATGTAAGCCAACGTTTAATGTTGGATAATGTCTTGCTTTTTCTACAGCATATTTGGTCGCTTTGCCATTCATCATTATCGTCGTTGCTCCAACAACCCCTTCTTTATGTGCTTTAATGATTCCATCTGTCACTCCCTTTGTTAATCCGAAATCATCAGCATTAAATAATATGTCCATTTTTACACCAACCTTTATTTAGTTAGTATCGTAGGATCTACTTGCAGTTCAACCTCTACAGATAATTGGATAGATTTTTTATTATTCAGTTGGATATTCTCTTTCAATTAAAAAGTTTGTTTTATCACCACGATAATAGGCACGGGAAAACTCTACTTTCTGTCCTTTTTCATTTTTAGCAATGGTCTCCATATAAAAACAAGGCAAATCTTCTTCACAATTTAAGTAATAACAAATTCGCTCATCTGCTAAGGCAATCTCAATATGTTCTGTCGTTTTCGAAATAGAAACATCAAAATCTTTTTTTAATGATGAATAAAGTGATGACTCAGCGTGTTCCTTTGTGATGCCTGGTGCTACATGCCAAGGTATATAGGCAATTTCATATTGTGTGGGTTCACCATTCGCTTTACGGACTCTTTCAATACGTTGAATCGGATCTTTGTGAGATACGTCAAGAGCATTTATTACTACATCGTTTGCAGGAACAACACTTATATCAACAAGCATAATTTCGGCTGTCTTTCCTTGAACAGCAATCTGGTCACTGTATTTTTTAACAGTATGTGTAAGGGTTTGTTTTACTTTTTCATCCGCTACAAACGTCCCCTTTCCTTGTTTACGAACCAAATACCCTTCAAGTGTTAATTGATTGAGCGCGGTTCTGACCGTTGTTCGGCTGACATTATATGTTTCGCAAAGTTTTAATTCTGTCGGGATTTTTTCCCCCTTTTTATATTTATTAGATTTAATATCGGTTAGCAGCTCTTCTTTTATATAGGCATGTAATGACTTGCTTTTTTCCATGTTTAAGCTCCTTATTTTATACTATACGTTTAATTTTACAAGATACAACTTGGAATAACAAATCAAAACATTTGATATAACAACTTTTCAAAAAGTATTAATTTGTTGTAGACATTCCGTTAAATGTATGGTACATTTTAAGCGACGATAAAAATAGGTGCTTTTATTTATTGTAATATTTAAAAGCGCTTTCAGTTTGGTTGTAAAATATTTGATAGAAAATATTAATGTGTAAACAACGACTTTATAAAGATGTACAGGTTAAATGTATGTACAACTTCAATGATGTATAATACATTTAAATTGTATCATACAATGTGTCTTGGATATATCAACAAGAATGTTCATTTTGAAAAGGAGAGAGCTAATATGACATTAAAAGTAGTTGTAATTGGTGGAGGCTCAAGTTATACACCAGAAATTATAGAAGGTTTAATTAAACGGTATGAAAGTTTTCCAGTTTCTGAAATTGTTCTTGTAGATATAGAAGCAGGTAAAGAAAAATTAGAAATCATCGGAAATCTATCTATAAGAATGATAGAAAAGTCTGGAAAACCAATTAAACTATCATGGACATTGGATCGAAAAAAAGCGTTAAAGAACGCCGATTTTGTTTCAACACAAATCCGTGTCGGTGGATTGGAAGCGCGTTCAAAAGATGAACGCATTCCATTAAGCCATGGTTTTATTGGACAGGAAACAAATGGGGCGGGGGGGATTTTTAAAGCATTCCGCACCGTTCCTGTCTTAATGGAACTTGCTCAAGAAGTCCATGAAATTTGTCCAGACGCATGGATTATCAACTTTACAAATCCAGCCGGTATTGTTACAGAAGCATTATTAAAACATTCCCCACATAAAAAAGTGGTTGGTGTTTGTAACATACCATACAATATGCGTCATTCCATTGGTGAAATTTTAAATGTGGATCCTGATGCTGTAAAAATCGAATTTATTGGGATGAATCACTTTATATTCGGTAAACGTGTTTTCGTAAATGGAGTGGACAGAACGTCAGAGGTTCTAGATAAATTATTGAATTCAAATCTGGATTATTCACCAGCAAATATAGTGAATCTAGGCTGGTCAAGAGCGTTTATTGAGTCAACACAACTTTTGCCTAATCCATATCATCAATATTATTTCCAAACAAAGGAAGTACTGAAAAACGATATAGAGTCTTATGAAAATCATGGAACAAGGTCTGAAGTTGTTCTGGATTTAGAGAAATCATTATTTGAAATTTATAAAAACCCAGAATTAAATATAAAACCAAAAGAACTAGAAGAGCGAGGAGGTGCTTTTTATAGTGATGTAGCATGTAGCTTAATGAATTCTATTTATAATAATAAAGAAGACATCCAAACCGTTAATACAATGAACCATGGAGCAATTTCTGATTTACCAGACGATGCGGTGATTGAAGCAAACTGTGTCATTACGAATCATGGTCCAGAACCTGTGGCTGTTGGAAAATTGCCATCATCTGTCAAAGGTATTACCTTGCAAATGAAAGCTTTTGAAGAACTGGTTGTTCAAGCGAGTATAAGTGGTGATTATCATGATGCTTATTTAGCAATGGTGATGAATCCACTCATTGCAGATGAAAAGCTTGCTAAAGTGTTGCTTGATGAACTACTAGAAGCGCATAAAGAATATTTACCACAATTCAATTGATAAGGGGGAGTAGTAATGGATAATAAATTTATGCAAAAGTTTATTGAAGTTGCTGGTCGTATTGGTGCACAGAGACACCTTGTTGCGATTCGCGATGGATTTGTTGCTATTATGCCGCTCATTATTATTGGTTCACTAGGGGTTCTATTAAATAATTTCCCGCCGCTTGGAAGCTTTGAGCTTACGGCTTTGTTAGATAATATATTTGGTGAAGGTGTCTGGCAAGTGGTTGGCGGAAGTATTTGGAATGGTACGTTTGCAGTCTTAGGGTTACTCGTCGCCTTCTCGATTGCTTATAATTTAGCTAAGTCGTATGAAATTGACGGGTTATCTGCAGGGCTAGTTTCTGCAGCAGCTTATATTATGCTTGTTCCAGAAACACCTACAGATTGGGGGCTTGAATTTGCTTGGCTGGGAGCACAAGGTTTATTTATAGCGATTATTTTAGCATTAGTTTTAACAGAGTTATTCAAAGTACTTGTACAGTCTAAGTTCACGATTAAAATGCCAGAAGGAGTTCCTGAAGGTGTTACGAAATCATTTACAGCATTGATTCCTGCATCTCTTATCTTAGTTCTAGTTGGATTATTCCAAGCTATAATTAGTGCTTTTTCTGATTTAAGTGTTTTTGAAATGATTTTCAATGTTATTCAAGAACCACTTCAAGGACTTGGAAACACCTTACCTGCAGCAATGTTAATCGCTTTTTTAAATCATTTACTCTGGTTTTTCGGACTGCATGGTACAAATATTCTCGGTTCGGTTATTGAACCACTTTATCTGCCTTTACTTGAACAGAACTTGCAGTTATTCCAAGAAGGGATGTCAGCATTTGATGTGCCATACGTAGTGACAAAACCTTTCTTTGATACCTTTGTCTATATGGGTGGATCAGGTACAACTATTGCATTAATTTTAGCTGTATTTATCGTGATCCGCCGTGAAAAGAACCATCCATATCGTCAAGTATCTAAATTATCGGCTCCAGCAGGACTTTTTAACATTAATGAACCAGTTATTTTCGGATTTCCGATTGTATTGAACCCGGTAATGTTGATTCCTTTTATCTTTATTCCAGTATTACTCACAGTTATTAGTTATATTGCCCTATCAACTGGATTAGTTCCGAAAACAGTTGCAATATTACCATGGACAACACCACCGATTTTAAGTGGATATCTCGTAACTGGTGGAGACTGGCGGGGTGTTGCGTTACAAATATTTAATCTAGGAATAGCAACCCTACTATATATTCCATTTATTGTGGCAGGGATAAGAACTTTACGTGAGAGAACGGAGGATTAAAGAATGACAGATACATCACAAGGTATGCAATTATTATCTTTTAATATTATTCTTCATGCTGGAAATGCTCGTTCGTATGCAATGGAAGCGATTCAAAACGCAAAAGAATATAACTTCACAGAAGCACATGATAAAATTGAATTAGCAGATGAAGAATTTACCAAAGCACATCATGAGCAAACAAAATTATTACAAGAAGAAGCTGATGGAAACAAACATGACGTTACTGTTCTTCTGGTTCATGCTCAAGACCATCTTATGACCGCGATGACTGTGAAAGACCTTGCAAATGAAATGATTGATATGTATGAAAAAATGGAAAAAGTGGAGGGGAAGTAACATGAAAATTATATTAGTTTGCTCGGCAGGTATGTCTACATCCATGCTCGTTAAAAAAATGATTCAATCTGCAGAAGAAAGAAATATTGATGCAGATATTGAAGCGGTAGCTGAATCGCAATTAAAAAATAATCTAGATGGGCTTGATGTCGTATTAATTGGTCCACAAGTTCGTTTCCTTGAGAAGAAAATTAGAGAATTTATAGAACCAAAAGGAATAAAAGTAGATGTTATTGATCAAATGGCTTATGGAATGATCCAAGGGGATAAGGTGTTAGATCAAGCAATTAAATTGAAAAATTCTTAAATGAGATTCGGGGACAGGTTCCTCGTCCCGCCACCCGCCCCGTGGGACAAGGGACCTGTCCCCGTGTCTACCGCCCCGTGGGACAAGGGACCTGTCCCTATTGAGCGCCGAACCAATGGATAGGCTTCGGATCGATATTTTGATAAATATGTTTGATTTCTGTATATTCCTCTAGACCTTGGGGGCCTAGTTCACGGCCGATACCGGATTGTTTATATCCTCCCCATGGTGCTTGCGTGAAGAAGACATTGAAATCATTGATCCATACCGTTCCCATTCGTAATTTGGCTGTGACTCGTTCTGCTTTGGCGATGTCTTGACTCCATACGCCGCCAGATAAGCCATAGTTTGAATCGTTCGCTAAGCGAATGGCTTCTTCTTCTGTTGAAAACTTCTCTACCGTAATCACAGGGCCAAATCCTTCATCTTGTACGACGTTCATGTCGGTTGTGCAATTAGTGAGCACGGTTGGTAAGTAGAAGAAACCTTTCTGTAGCTCAGGATCATCCGGTCTGCCACCACCCACTGCTAATGTCGCACCTTCTTTTATGCCGTTTTCTACGTATGTTGTTACTTTTTCAAGATGTTCTGCGGAAATTAATGGTCCCATTTCTGTATCCTCATCAAAGCCACTGCCGAGTTTAATGTTGCGTACACGCTTCACTAAAGCTTCTACAAATTCATCATGAATCTTTTCTTCAACAATCAGTCTCGTCCCAGCTGAACAAATTTGTCCCGCATGAAAGTACACACCATTGAGTGCCTGATCGACAGCTGTTTCGAAATCTGCATCTGCAAAGATAATATTCGGATTTTTACCGCCGAGTTCAAGGGCGATTTTCTTCATATTGATACTCGCGGATTGCATGATCTTTTGACCTGTTTCAAGACCACCAGTAAATGAAATCAGGTCTACGTCTTTATTGATAGATAATTCTGCTCCAACAGAGTTTCCAGAACCAAGTACTAAGTTGACAACACCTGCAGGAATGCCTGCTTCTTCCATTAATTCAAATACTTTTATCGTCGTAAGTGGCGTGATTTCACTTGGTTTCATGACAAGTGTATTTCCGGCTGCAAGCGCTGGAGCCAATTTCCAAGAAGCTTGTAGCAGTGGATAATTCCATGGCGTAATTTGTGCGCAAACTCCGACAGGTTCACGAACCACTTTGCTAATCGTGTTCGGAATGGGGGAGTGAATCATTTCTCCTGCGTCTTTATCAGCTAAATCAGCATAATAGTGGAATACATCCGCAATCCCATCCATATCATCACGGCTTTCGTCGACCGTTTTCCCAGTGTCTAATGATTCCAGTCGAGCTAGCTTCTCTTTGTCTCTTTCTATTAATAAAGCAATTTGACGAACGAGTTTTCCACGTTCTGTAGGATTTGTCTCAGCCCAATCCCCTTGGTCAAAGGCTTTACGAGCAGCCTGAATGGCCATTTTTGCATCTGAGTGATTCCCTTCTGTTACTTCGGCGATGATTTCTTGGTTGAAAGGATTGATAATCTCTCTTGTTTCATTTGTTGTAGAAAGAATCCATTCACCATCAATAAATTGTTTTAAAACGTTCACTTGGAGCCTCTCCTTTATGTAAATAGTGTATTAACTTTGTTAAATATAAACTTAATCTTGTTATCGGTATTAGGTTATCATTTGAGTAAATCATTGTCAATATGTAAAAGAATAACAGGATAAGAGGTTGACATTATACATTTAAACCTTTATATTAAGTTTGTTAAGAAAAAATTTAACGAACTTAATACGGAGGTGATCAATTTGTCAAATCAATATGATGAGCAGGCACAACAAAAAGTTGAAGCTGCTAAAAGTGAAGTCATCGGAGCTATTGCAGAGACGATGGATCTTTATGGTGTCACTCCGTCAGCTGGTGTACTATATGCCACGTTGTACTTAAACGATCAAATGAATCTTGATGAAATGCGAGAAGAACTCAATATGAGCAAGCCGAGCATGAGCACAAGTGTCCGGAAGCTATATAACATAGGTATGGTCAAGAGGGTACATCAAAAAGGTTCTCGTAAACACACCTATATGGCGGAAAAAAACTTCTTTAACTCTTTTATGTCCTTCTACTGTCAAATGTGGGAACGTGAAGCGGACATGAATATGAAAGCGGTGGAAGAAGCGGAAGCGTCTTTGAAAGCAGTGATGGAAGATGGACAGGTATCGAACGAGGTAAGGATGACGGCCAAAGAACACTATGATTTGATTCATCATTCCAAAGTGTATTACAGATGGCTGGAAAGATTAGCGGAAAGTGTTAAAACTGGTGAGATTTTTTCATTTATACCAAAAGAAGAACAAGAATAAATAACAAAATGACAATAGAAGAAATACAACAAAGGGGATTTTACTGAAGATGAAACGTTTTTCAATATTTTCTATCGTACTAATGTTAACAGTGATTCTTGCAGCATGTGGAGAAGGAGAAGCATCGGATTCTGGTAATGGAAATTCCGATGATGACGAACTCGTTTTCGGTTTAATAAACTGGCCTGAAAATGTTGCAGTGAACCATGTATGGAAAGTTCTTCTAGAAGAAGAAGGTTATGAGGTAGATGTAAAACAGCTTGAAATGGGAACTATCATGGAAGCCTTGTCTACAGGCGATTTGGATGTAGGAATTGAAGTTTGGTTACCAGTACAAGACATTAGCTATTATGAGCAATATAAAGATGAGGTTGATTTTAACGAAACACCATGGTTTGAAAATGGGAGAGTAGGCCTGGTTGTACCAGATTATATGGAAGATATCAACAGTGTAGAGGATTTAAATGCACATAAAGATTTATTTGAAGAGCAAATTATCGGCTTCGAACCAGGCGCAGGTACGATGGAAACGACAGAAAAATTAGTTGAAGATTATGATTTGGAATTGGAGCTCGTTCCTAGTTCAGAGGCAGCGATGCTTGGTGCATTGAAAGAAGCAGTTCGAAATGAAGAGCCAATTGTTGTACCACTATGGCAACCACATGGAATCTTCTCTGAATTAGATTTAAAGTTCCTTGATGATCCACAAAAGACATACGGCGAAGTAGAAGAGATTTACTTGGCAACGCGTGAGGATTTTGCAGAAGATTACCCGGAAGTTCATGAATGGCTGAGTAATTGGTCCATCGATGATGATGAGACGATGGCAGAATTAATCAACTTTGTGAACGAGACAGATGACCCGCTAGAAGGTGCGAAAGAATGGGTCGAGGAAAACCGTGATCTTACAGATGAATGGGTGAAATAACATTTGTTTGAGATATCGGATCGATGAAGTTTATGAAAACGGAGGGGAAGGCTGTTACCAAGCTATTTAGCCTTCCATTAAAGAGAGTTTTAATTTGGAAGCGTACATAAAACCATTGCTCGAGTTTTGAAAATTGAATCGTTATTGATAGATTGGTAGATTAGATTTTTACAACATGGAGGTACTACTTATGAAACGAAAATATGATTATATTATAGTTGGGGCAGGCAGTGCTGGGGCTATCCTCGGAGACCGGCTTAGTGCGGATGGGAAGCACAGTGTCCTTGTTTTAGAAGCAGGAAGAAGCGATTATCCGTGGGATTTATTTATTCAAATGCCGGCTGCACTCATGTATCCAGCAGGAAACCCTTTATATGATTGGATTTATAAATCGGATCCTGAACCTTATATGCATGGGCGACGTATCAAACATGCGAGAGGAAAAGTGCTTGGTGGCTCTAGTTCCATTAATGGCATGATTTATCAGCGCGGAAACCCAATGGATTATGAGCGGTGGGGGAAAGATAAGGGCATGGAAACGTGGGATTTTGCTCATGTTCTTCCATACTTCAAAAGATTAGAAAATGCATTAGATTCGCCGAATGATGATATGAGAGGTCATGATGGGCCTATTAAATTAACACGTGGACCAGCTACGAATCCTTTATTTAATGCCTTTTTTGAGGCGGCAGAGGAAGCCGGCCATCCACGCACCTCTGACGTCAATAGCTATCAACAAGAAGGGTTCGGTCCATTTGATCGACATATCTATAATGGACAGAGACTGTCAACATCACATGCCTATCTACGCCCAGCGATGCACCGTGAGAACCTTCATGTAGAAACGCGTGCTTTCGTAACTAAAATTAATTTTGAAGGAACCCGGGCGAAAGGTGTGACATTTAGAAAAGGAAAAAGAGAGCTTATTGTGGAAGGTGATGAAGTCATCCTTGCTGGTGGGGCATTCAACACACCACAGCTGCTACAATTATCGGGTGTGGGAGAAGCGGAACACTTAAAATCACTGGGTATCGATCCAGTCGTTGACCTGCCAGGTGTAGGAGAAAATCTGCAGGACCACCTGGAAGTTTATATCCAATATTCTTGCCCTGAACCAGTTTCCGAGCAACCAAGTTTAAACAAATTGAGAATGCCTTTTATTGGTTTAGAATGGTTACTCAAACGTACCGGCCCAGCGTCAACCAGTCACTTTGAAGGTGGAGGCTTTATTCGTTCGAATGAAGATGTTGATTATCCGAATTTGATGTATCATTTCCTTCCACTCGCTGTACGTTACGATGGAAAAAAGGCGGATACGAAGCATGGATTCCAAGTACATGTCGGACCAATGTACTCTGATGCAAGAGGTAGATTGAAAATAAAATCAAAGGATCCTCAGGAACATCCTAGTATTCTATTTAATTATCTATCGACAGAGCAAGACCGACGTGAATGGGTAGAAGCTATCCGACGTACTCGGGAAATCATGGAGCAACCGGCCATGGCACGTTACAACTCGGGAGAAATTTCGCCAGGTCCATTTGTACAAACAGATGAAGAGATTCTCAATTGGGTAGCGAATGATGCAGAAACTGCACTTCACCCTTCTTGTACCGCAAAAATGGGACATGAATCTGATCCAATGGCTGTCGTAGATCCGCATACGATGAAGGTTCATGGATTGGAAAATGTTCGGGTAGCTGATGCGTCTGCGATGCCTTATATCACAAACGGAAACATCCATGCACCAGTGCTCATGCTTGCGGAAAAAGCGGCTGATCTTATTCTAGGACGTGAACCACTCGAGCCGGAATATAAAGACTTCTATCGTCATGAGCGTAGTGCAAGTGACAAGGAAACAGTAGGAGTTTAGGGGACAGGTCCCTTGTCCCACCTACCCCCTA
>Ga0079226_10000500_pt1 | contig 27501 bp, 34 predicted proteins | sample Poulit2014_FD_76345 | JGI IMG/M metagenome (GOLD analysis project Ga0079226, IMG submission 76345) | Agricultural soil microbial communities from Georgia to study Nitrogen management - Poultry litter 2014 | ecosystem: Environmental > Terrestrial > Soil > Agricultural land | place: USA: Georgia...
AATTGTGTTCACATACAGTCAACGAGGATAATAAATTGTGTTCACATAGTAGTGACGACACATATTGAAACTGTCGTGAAATTAGAGAGAAAATAATTTTTATAAGTAATATATAACAAAGCGGTTAATAGCGCATAAGCTATTAACCGCTTTGTTTTTAATTGACCTTATTTAGTAAAAAACTGATTGATATTATAAAGAACTTAGTGTAGTTTAAGAATATAATTTTATGAATGGCGGTGGTCGTGATGAAAAGTGGACGTATGGAGGCTTTTAGTGATGGGGTATTAGCCATCATTATTACCATTATGGTGTTAGAAATGAAGCCTCCAGAGGTTATAGATAAAGCATCGATTCAACAATTAATCCCTACAATAATTAGTTATATGCTTAGTTTCGTCTATGTAGGCATTTACTGGAATAATCATCATCATCTCGTGCAAAAACTTAAGTTTATAAAGGGTCCGATATTATGGAGTAATTTGCATTGGTTATTCTGGATGTCATTAATCCCTTTTTCAACAGGGTGAGTAGGTATGACGCCAAATGAAACAATTCCGGCATTCTTTTACGGCTTGATTTTATTATTATGCTCGATATCCTACTTATTATTACAAAATAATGTTGTGAAAGCTGAAGGGAAACATTCAGCACTCGCAAAGCAAATCGGCTCTGACTGGAAAGGTAAAAGTTCGATGCTTTTATATGTACTAGGAATCACTGCTGCATTTTGGTTGCCAGCTATATCTTATAGTTTATATTTATTAGTAGCATTAATTTGGTTTATACCAGATAAACGGATAGAAAAAATAATTGAAACAGAGCAATAAATGTCGCAATTTTATATTATTAGATATATTCGCATAAAAGAAATATAATGAGTAAAAGAAGATAAAGGGGTATTATGATGAAATTAATTTCATGGAATATTGATTCTTTAAACGCAGCATTAACAAGTGATTCAAATCGTGCACATATGTCTCGAGAAGTTATAGATACGATTATTAGTTATGATGCTGATGTGATAGCAATTCAAGAAACAAAACTACCAGCAACAGGTCCGAGTAAAAAACATTTACAAGGATTAGAAGATTATTTTCCAGACTATGAGATTGTTTGGCGTTCTTCTGTAGAACCAGCACGTAAAGGATATGCGGGAACGATGTTTTTATATAAAAATCATTTAACACCTGAAGTAACATATCCTAAGATTGATGCACCAGGAACGATGGATGATGAAGGCCGTATGATAACATTGGAGTTTGAGGACTTTTATATTACGCAAGTATACACACCCAATGCGGGGGATAAACTTGTCCGCCTAGATGAACGTCAAATGTGGGATGAAAAGTATGCTAAATACATAAAAGAATTAGATGAAAAGAAACCTGTATTAGCAACTGGAGATTTTAATGTCGCTCATAAAGAAATTGACTTAGCAAATCCTAATAATAATCGCAATTCTGCAGGGTTTACCGTTGAAGAACGCCAAGGTTTCGATCAACTTTTAAAGAAGGGATTTACGGATAGTTTTCGTCATGTTCATGGCGATGTCGAAGGCGTATATTCTTGGTGGGCACAAAGAGCAAAAACAAGTAAAATAAATAATTCAGGATGGAGAATTGACTACTGGCTTGTAAGCAATCGTGCAAAAGATAAAATTAAAAAATCTGAGATGATTGATTCTGGTCCTAGACAAGACCATACGCCGATTTATTTTGAAATTGACCTGCCTCTTTCATAAGATAAGGAAGCCTAGATTTTTTCGTTACACTACATCGTTTAAAGCAATCCAAAATGTTAAGTGAATTTAACATAATGAAAGTAGGGGAAAAATGATTACAATTAAGAACTTTGAAGATAATGATAATGTTAAAATCACCGAAGAAAAAGGCGCTTTTAAAGTAGCGGAATTTCAAAGAGATTTAAGTGTGAATCATTTAACAGCTCAAACCGCCTATTATGCAGCTGAAATGAATGTTAGAAGAAGACAGTTAGTATGTGATGTTAGTGACTCAAACATTACTGTTCAAGCTGGAGCCATGCAATGGATGGCAGGAAGTGTTAAAGCAACAACCGGTATTAAAGGCGTAGGTGACTTTATTGGGAAAACATTTAGAGGCACTGTAACAAATGAATCAGCAATAAAACCTGAATATACAGGATCAGGTAAATTGGTCTTAGAACCCACCTATAAGCATATTTTACTGATTGATGTGAGTGAATGGAATGAGTCGATTATTATAGAGGACGGCTTATTTTTAGCCTGTGAATCAGAATTAAAACATAAAGCAGTCATGCGATCTAATTTATCATCAGCTGCATTAGGTGGTGAGGGCTTCTTCAATTTAGGAATATCAGGTAGAGGTATTCTAGCACTTGAATCTGACGTGCCTCGAGCCGAACTAATAGAAATTGACCTAGATGATGATGAACTGAAGATTGATGGTAATATGGCGATTGCTTGGTCAGGTAGTTTGACATTCACAGTGGAAAAATCGGGTAAATCATTTATGGGATCAGCCGCTTCTGGCGAAGGATTTGTTAATGTATATCGCGGTACAGGCAAGGTCTTAATGGCTCCAGTTCGTCAGTCATAAAATGTTTTAAAAATGAACAATTGCCTATAACTCTTAGCAATTGTTCATTTTTTAATGAATTATTTTTTTCTAGATAATAAATTATCTTCTGTCAAAATATCTTTAAAAGTACCTGTTCCATAGATAAGTCTATTTCCACTTACTTCTGATTCAATCCATTTATGAACAATTCCATTTTCCGAAAACTCAAGAAAAATAGGAATCTCAGGGAATTGACTAGATAATTCGATACCAGCTAAGAGATCTAATTTATCTTCATGTAAACAAATAAATATATGACTAATCGGGGGATTTTGTTTACTCAGTATCGTTTCAATATGATCCGTTTCGATATCAAATGTACTAAATGAAAAATTAGCGACTTGTAGATTATTAACGTGATTTCTTTCCCAATCTTGTTTAATTTTAGGCATTATTTTATCAATAGCCGTTACAAAAGGTGGCTGGTTACTTTGTGTGGCTGATTTAAGTGCAATATGCTGTCCTAATGTTCCAAAACCAATAATGAGTATGTGATTGTTTTTTTCATTATTAGCAGATGAATAAATGGGATGTTTTTCAAATAATGTATCGACAAATAATTCATATAAGTTTATCAACTGGATATTGAAAGAAGGAGTATGATTTATAAGAGTACCTTCTAAATCTAGGAATAACTTTCGAGAAGTTATTTCTTGAAGATGAATAAATACAGTTAAGTCGAAATGGTCTACTTTTTGATTGTTAAAGTAATTTTGGATATCCATAAACTCATTTAAATTATCAATATCATCTTCATACAATAAAACAACCTTACTTGCTCGTGCTAATCTAGATTTTGAATAAATATTTTCTCGTTTATCTCGGTGATAAATAATGACAACTTTTAATCCTTCTAAATAATCAACAGCCTCATTAGACATATCATCAGCAATCAAAATCACACGCTTATTCTTTTTACGTAGATCTTCAATAAGAATGAGGCTATTTTCATTATAACCAAAAATCACATAATGATTACCGATGATTTGATAGATAACTAAAAGGATTGAAGACTCTAGTAAACGATACATCGCAATAAATACTGTGGAAATAGTATATAGAGCAGCGGACCAACGAGCGACTTCCACAATAGCAGGATATTGTAATAGGCTTGAACCATCTTCTGTAAATACATCTGTTACAACGAGTAAGTATAATTGGAATGTAAAATAAAGGGCATTTAAAACGGAATGTGATTCAACTGAATACTGATAAAAACTATAAAATCCTGTAATGAATGCTAATAAAAAGAGAAAAATATGTAGAGCATATTTACGTGTGTATAAAATAACAATAGGAAATAAGATTAGATAAATAGCTAGAATCATAAGGATAGTTCGATCTGTATTCTCCTCACTGATTGTCCAAAGTAAAAACAGGATAGAAGCAAGAAAAGCAGCTATATAATAATGAATAATTAATCTTTTATTTTTACGAAATTGTTCAATCAATATTTATCCCTCAAATCACTCAATATTTAATTTAGTTTACCATATATATACTTAAAAAAATAAAAAACGGAAGCTTATTTAAAAGTCTTCCGTTCTATCAATTAACTTTATACCGTTTTAAAATAGTTTAACATTGTTAATGCACACGTATTTAAATCTAGAATAATATATTGGTAAATAGGATGATTATCAGGTATGTTTTCATCTTTTAAGTAATTATGAACAACTATTAAAAATTTACTTGAAAGATCATTATAATTACCATTAGAGGCGATTGTTTCTTTAGTGATTAAAATAAATAATTCAAGCCAATGATTTAATTGATTAAGTGCTAAATCAACTTTGTTTGTTTTTCCAAAATGATTAAAATATAGCGCCTTTACTTTTAATTCCTGAATATATTTCAAATGATTTCGGTACTGAGTTAAGTCGAAAATTGATGCAGGAATACTTGGTAAAAATAGATCAACTTCGTCATCCTGTAATTGATCATAGTATACGCCTAGTGCATGTCCGGTATAGAGTTCCTTTCTTGATTGATCAAAGGTAAGCATGTAAGCATTATTGGTCGGTAAGATAAAGTGTAATGCTCTGTCACCGATATTTATCTCTTCTTTGTCAATAACCTCTTTGACTGACTCTTGATCAACTGGTCGAACCGGTTCAAAGTTCTCTGAGAAATAATCACCATAAATAGCACGTGTTGCTGAGACAATTTGTTTTGGTTCAGTTAGTGTCTGCTTAAATCCTTTAGGTGCAATCACTTTTGCATTTGGACATGATCTAAGTAAAATGCCAACACCACCCATTGAATCAAGTTCTAAATCACTGACAATAATATACTTAACTCTGGATAATAGGGAATTCAGTTTAATTAGACTCTCTTTAATATGCTTAACAGCAGGTGTTGCACCAATATTTATTAAAGTTAAATTTTTTTCATCTAAAATAAATGTCGCAGTACGCTTAGGCAAATTTAGAGCAAGTCCATCAATAATATATGTATTCATACCAGTTTCTTGGACAAGTTGATAAGTCATTTTAGACCTTCTTTCTATTTAATTATTAAACCGAGCAAACTCGTTAAATTAACAGCCTGGACTTGATTTACTATACATCCTTTTAAATCATGAATACCTACGGTTAAATGAGTGAAGTGAGTGTCGCTTAAATCGATTTTATTTAATGCTGTTTCAGAAAAGTTAATTCCAGTTAATTGACTATTTGTAAAATCAATATCTTTTAAATCATTTTCATAAAAGTCGCTTTCCTCTAAAATACACTCATCAAATTTTACAAAGCGTTGACGACTATTACCAAAGGAGGCAAGCTGTAGATTACATTGATTAAATAAGACATGTTTCAGTCGAGCATCCGTTAGCACAATACCAATTAATCTTGATTTGTTAAATTCAATATTATGTAAGTTTGCTTCATAAAAGTGAGTGTCAGATAAATCACAGTTATTAAACACACAATTTTTAAAAAAGACTTTCGTTAATCTTGTTCCAGTAAAATTGACGTTTTTAAATTCAACATTATTAAACTCAATTAATTCATCTTGTTTGATAAAAAGATCACAATCAGTAATTAAAACATTTTCAATAAATGGATTCTCTACATCAAATACATCATTAAATTCGACCTGTGATAAGTTGTCGGGTAACTTTGGTGGATTAATTTTCAAAATATCAACTCCTTAACTTAGATTAACAAAGGAATTTATAATCAGCAACTTCTAATCATTATTAACAATTAATTGAACTGTCTTAATTATTATGTACCTTCGTTGAATATGTTATGATAAGAGTAGAACTCAGTATAGAGATAAAGTAAGGGGAAAAAAAGAATGAAGAAATTTAAAATAATACCACAAGCAGATGATAGTGAACTATCATTTCAAATGACTGGTGAAATGGAATTATTACCATTTCTATTAGAAGCATTATCTGATCGAGGTAGAAATTCAGTAAAATCAATTTTATCAAGAGGACAAGTCTCAATTAATGAGATTGTTTCAACACAACATGATGAGCAATTATATAAAAATGATGTTGTTAAAATAATGAAAAATCAAGTGGCTAAACGAAAAGAACGTTTAATTGGACTTGATATTTTGTATGAAGATAATCATCTTATTGTCATTAATAAATCAGCAGGTTTGTTATCTATTGCAACGAATAAGGGGCGAGAATTAACAGCTCACGGAGAATTAATGAAGTATGTGCGTGATAAAGATAAACAAAATCGCATTTATGTTGTTCATCGACTCGATAGAGACACATCAGGTGTAATGATGTTTGCAAAATCTAAATCAATCCAACAAACATTACAAAATGCTTGGGAGGATATAGCAACAGAAAGAACTTACGTTGCACTTGTTCATGGTAAAGTTAAACAAGAAAAAGGCTATGTTTCATCTTGGTTAAAAGAAAATAAAGCTTTTCATGTTTACTCTTCACAAAAAAAGAATGATGGTCTTTATGCGATGACATTATATAATGTGATTCGAAAAAATCGTGATTATTCGTTATTAAACGTTGAATTAAAAACAGGGAGAAAAAATCAAATTCGTGTTCATATGCAAGACTTAGGCCATCCTGTTGTTGGCGATAAAAGATACGGTGGAAAAGGTAATCCAATTAAGCGCCTAGGCCTTCATGCTCAAGTACTTGAATTTATGCATCCTGTTAAACAAGAAAAAATGAGGTTTGAAGTAGAGACACCGTCAATATTTTATACAAAAGTACCTTCTTAATATGTGAGTGACTATAAAGTACTATAGGAGATTTAACATGATTCAATATAAAACTGCATATTTAACAGTTTTCCAAAGTGAATTATATGAAACAACATCAACAGTTATTGAAGGAAAAGAAGCAATAATATTAGTTGATCCGAATTGGTTACCAAATGAAATAGCAAAAATAAAAGAATATATCAAGTTAAAATTGAAAAACAAACAACTTTATTTAGTAATTACTCATAGTGATTTCGATCATATTATTGGAGTAGGAGCCTTTCCAGAAGCGATTATTATTGCTTCTGAGGCTTTAAAATTAAAGCCAAATAAAAAAGAGACTTTAACTGATATATTTGAATTTGACAAAATATATTATGTAACACGCTCATATCCAATTAAATTTCCGCATGTTAATATCGCAATAGATGAAAATAAAACACAAATCCAACTAGGGGACTTAGAATGTACTTTCTATTTGTCGCCTGGCCACACAGATGATGGTTTATTTTTTTATATTAAAAACTTACAAACGCTTATTGTTGGTGATTATTTATCTGATGTCGAATTTCCATTTATTACAAGTAGCTATCTTGATTATTATCAAACGACACAATTAATGCAAAGGGTCTGTCATGATAATAAAGTTGATTTATTAATTCCTGGTCATGGAAAAGCTACAAAAGATTATCAAAAACGGATTGATTTTACTTTATGGTATTTAGATAGTATAAAGAACAATGAAGATATTGAACAAGAACTTATGAAAAGGTTTCCATTTTATCAAGGAATGAAAGCAGCACATAAAAACAATCTTCTATTAATAAAAGGCAGGGATTGAATTGACAAGTATTGACGATTTTTTAAAGCTTGATTTAAGAGTAGGTACAGTGCTTGAAGCTGAATTTTTTAAAGAAGCAAAGAAACCAGCATTAAAATTAAAAATCGATTTTGGTGACTATGGTATCAAGCAGTCATCCGCACAAATAACTGATAACTATCATCCCTCTGATTTAATTGGTATACAAGTGACAGCAATTGTTAATTTTCCTCCGTTAAGGATAGCAGGATATAAGTCAGAAGTCCTCGTTTTAGGTGCGGTTCCAAGTGATGAGAAAGTTGTATTATTAAAGCCAGATCTGAACGTACCAAATGGAACTAAAATAAGCTGAAATTGTGATAAAGGATGTGTTGAGATGGATAGAAATCAAATTCAAAAGGGAGCAGAAGCTTTTTACTTTCCCGGAAATAAAACAGGCGTATTAGTTATTCACGGATTCACTGGAACAACACAAAGCATGTATGACTATGGTGAATCTTTAGCTGAAGCGGGCTATACGGTTTTAGGGCCAAGATTAACTGGGCACGGCACATTCCCAGAACAGATGGAAATGGCATCTTATTTAGATTGGATTAAAGATGTGGAAGCAGGACTTGAGAAGTTAATGGAAATGTGTGATGAAATTTATATTGCAGGTTTATCTATGGGAGGAACACTTGCATTATACTTAGGTGAACGTTATCCAGACTTAGCAGGAATTATTTTAGTGAATGCTGCAATAGAATTACCTAAAATGACCGAGTATTATGAAGCAAAAAAAGATAAGTCAGAAAGATTTATCCCAGGTATTGGTTCAGACATTAAAAAAGAAGATATTACAGAACTTGCATATGATAAAACACCGATAAAATCAATGGGAGATATTATTGAATTAATGAAGTTAGTAAAAATGAATCTAACTAAGATAACAATGCCCATTCTTATCTTTTCTTCAAATGTTGATCATGTCGTTCCACCAGAAAATTCACGCTCTATTTATAATCAAGTAAGTAGTAAACAAAAGAAATTTATTGAATTAAAAAACAGTTATCATGTAGCAACTTTAGATAATGATAAAGATTTAATTTATTCAAAAACAATCGAATTTTTAAAATCTAAATAATTAAAAAAATAAAAAAATATGTTAAGATATAAATAAAGGAGAGGTAACTATGACAGAAATTAAAAAAGGCAACAAACAATTTTTTATCGGTGAAGATGAAGCAAATGCAATTGCTAAAGTCACATATAAAGATAAAGATACCTCAACAATTATTGTCGACCACACATATGTATCTGAAGAATTAAGAGGTCAAGGTATAGCAGGTAAATTGTATAACACGATTATCGAATATGCTCGCCAGGAAAATAAAAAAATAGTACCAGAGTGTTCATATATTAGAACAAAAATGGAACATAATAAATCAGATCAAGATTTATTGGCAAAATAAGCTAAACAAAGCATAATAGAAATATTTCTATTAGGCTTTTTTATAGTTAATAATAAGGGTTGTCATAATTAGTTCATAAATAAGGCTAAACATCAGTTGGAAAAGGTCGCATTCATCATATTTTCATAATTGTAGGTTATACTATATTTTAGAGTTAAAGTTTGGAGGGTCTAAATGCCATCGATAACAGTAATAAAATCAATAAGTATATTAATTGCTAGTTTTCTAATCGGTCTTGGATATTTCTATATTCAATCCGAACAATCTAAAAACACACGTAAAAAACAAATAGAAGCTATTTCTTCTTTATTAATTAATCTAGTTATCTATATTTGGTTAGGAAAAATCATTGTTAATTTACCCAAATTTATAAATGATCCTTTAGCTATCCTGCTTATCCAAGTAATTCAAGTGCTTTTTATGTGGCAAGTTTGTTAGGACTAATTAATATTATAATTAATGTGAGAAATAAAAAAGTGCCATTAAATACATATCTTGAAGCGTTTATCCCTATATTTATTGGTGCTTCACTAATATTTGAATTTATTAATTACATTGATAATGGAACAACAAACACATTGATGTATTTAGTTTTATTAATTGTTATTGTTATCGTTCAAATGATATTTAATGAAAAAATTTCAATCATTAATTTAAATTTAATAATTGTTTTAATTTGGTCAGTCATTAAATTATTGTTAGCATTCTTATATAGTTATACAACGATATTTAATTATATAGTCCATCCGATTTACTTTGTTATCATAATATTAATAGCATTATATTGCTTTAAAATGAAAAGGGATGTGGAATATTAATGGGAATTGAAACAGATACATTTTTACTAGTTGGAATGATATTGGATTTAGGTGCAGGTGCATTATCATTTCTATCACCATGCGTATTGCCGATATTTCCGGCATATTTATCTTATATTACGGGTGTGAGTGTTAAAGAAATTCAAGATGGACAAAGTAAAGAAGTTCGAAAAAAACTTTTAACACATTCAGTCTTCTTTTTAATTGGTGTTTCACTCGTATTCATCAGTCTAGGTATAGGAGCATCATTTTTAGGTAAATGGTTAAGTGGTATCTTAACGGGGAGTTCAGGAAATTTAATTCAACAACTAGCTGGTATCTTCATTATTGTCATGGGGCTTTTTGTTGGTGGTTGGCTAAATATTAAAACACTAATGAAAGAAAGAAGAGCACAATACAAAAAAAGTAATGTAAGTTATTTAGGAACATTTTTAGTTGGTTTAGGATTTGCAGCGGGATGGACACCATGTATTGGACCGATATTTGGATCGATTTTATTGCTTGCTGCAAGTAATCCTACACAGGGTATCATCTATACTGTGATGTATGTGATTGGATTTGCTTTACCTTTCTTAATACTTACATTCTATATTGGTTCAACTAAATGGATTGTGCAAAAAAGTAATGTCATTATGAAATTTGGTGGCGTCATTATGATATTAATGGGAATTGTGTTATTTACTGGACAAATGCCACGTATTGCAGGGTTCTTATTAGATTTAGTTCAAGATACATGGCTTTCTAAATTAGGATAAGTTTGGAGGATTATTAATGAGAAAATGGATAATAATTGTTGTTATTATAGGTATGTTAGGTTGGACTGGTTGGGAGTTTTATACAAGTCAACAAGAAAAAACAAATATTGAAGACTTAGAAGGCATTCAAGCTAATCCAAATGCAGACACCTCAGATAGTAATTTAGCAGACATAGAAGAAGGACTTGAAAAAGGTGATATGGCACCTGATTTTGAAGTGAAAACAATTGATGGTGAAACAGTAAGACTATCAGATTTTCGTGGGGAAAAAGTAATGTTAAACTTCTGGGCAACTTGGTGTCCCCCATGTCGTGCAGAGATGCCAGATATGCAAAAATTTCATGAAAATAAAGATGTGACAATATTAGCTGTTGATTTATTTGATACAGAAAGTAAAATTGAAGATGTGGAAGAGTTTATCGACGATTATGGTGTAACGTTTAAAGTCTTATTAGATGAAGGTTCAACAATATCAATTAAATATGGTATTCAACCGATTCCAACGTCATATATGATTAATACAAAAGGTATTATAGAAAATATGGCTTTTGGTGCGTTAAACTACGAATTAATGGTACAAGAACTAGATAAAATGGATTAAAAAGTTGAGCGCCTATCTAGGAGTGAAGTGTAATGAAACAGACTATTTTAATTGTTGAAGACGATAAAATGATTAGAAATCTGATAAAGTTATATTTAGAAAAGAATAATTATCACGTTGTTGTTGCAAGTGATGGACACATTGGCAAGGATGTTTATGAAAATGAACATCCTTGTTTAATTGTGCTTGATTTGATGTTACCAAAAATAAGTGGTGAAGAATTTTGTAGATGGATTAGAGAAGATAAAAAAGATAATGACACATTAATTTTGATGTTGACTGCTAAAACACAAACGTCAGATAAAATTGAAGGTCTAAATATTGGCGCTGATAGTTATTTAACAAAACCTTTTGATCCAGATGAATTAATCGCTCAAGTAAAAGCTTTATTTAGAAGGATAAATCACCATTGTAAGCAATTATCATCTGATGGTCTTACTTTGAAACCACAACAAGGCGAAGTATATTTAAGAGGTGAAATAGTTAATTTAACAAAGCATGAATTTAATTTATTACATTATTTAATGAAAAATGCGAATGTTGTATTTTCAAGAGAAGCACTTGTGAGTGAATTGTATTCTTTTCATGAGCAAGATATTTTAGATCGAACTATTGATGCGCATATAAAGAAATTACGTGAAAAAGTAGAAGATATACCAGCTAAACCTAAGCGGATAGTTACTGTACGTGGGATGGGATATAAATATGTTAAATAATAAAAAGCGTGTTTCTCTTCCAAGAGGATTCCTTTGGCGTTTAACATTTTTAAATATATTTATAATTGGCTTAGCGATTAGCTTAAGTGGTTGGGCTGTTTATAATACAGCTTGTTTTTTAGTTGAAGGTATGGGAGGCCTCCCTGACCAAGGTCAACAACAATTTAATGCAACTTTATACCAATATTTACTTGTCTTTACAATCTTAGGTGTACTTTTTAGTAGTGTATTACATTATTACTTTACCAAGCGATTAGTCGGTCCTATCAAGCAGTTAATTGAAGCAACTGAAATCTTAAAAAAAGGTGCCTATCCGTCAGAAATTCAAGTTACATCAAATGATGAAATAGGTGAACTTATTAGTCATTATAATGAATTAACAAAACAATTAAAAGATAATGATTCACAAAGAGAAAGGTTAATCACAAATTTATCACATGAAATTAGAACACCTGTTGCAAATTTACAGGGATACTTACATGCTTTAAAAACAGGCACAATTGAAGGTGATCCCGACTTATATGAATCACTCTACAATGAAGCGAATCGCTTAACATTATTGATTGAACAAATTGATCAAATTAATCATCTTGATACGATTCAATTAAATGATAAAGAGTTAGCTAAATTATGGATAAATGAAGTAATTGAAGAAACATTAAAAATGTTTGAATGGGAATTGGAAAAATCAAATATAGCTTTATCAGTGTCATTACAAGCTAGTGAATTAATTATTCATGAAGAAAGTATCAAGCAATTAGTTAGTAATTTGATTGATAATGCGATTAAGTACAATTATAATGATGCACCGATAAAGGTTACAGGAAACATAGAAAATGATGTTTATAAATTAATTATTGGTGGCACAAGTGGTCCATTAACAAAAAATGAACAAGAAAAACTATTTAACCGATTTTATCGCACCGACCCCTCACGAAATCGACATACGGGAGGAAGTGGGCTCGGTTTATCGATTGTTAAAGATATTGTTAAGTTTCATCAAGGAGAAATCCAAGTTGAGAGTCAAGGTAATTATAATCAATTCATTGTAAGCTTACCTATAAAATAAATTTTTTGTATTGATTACTTGTAGAAAAATAATTTAATAGAGTGTTTAAAGAAGTTGATTCTCCCCACAAAATAAAGGAGTCTAAATTTAAATTATTAAGAATAATAAATGATTGATTTAAGTCAGATTCATTAATCTGGTAATCAATTAAAAACTCATTAAATTCATGCTCATTTACAAGAAATAAATCATTTTTAAAATCAGAAACATCTTCATAATAAGTTAAATAAACTTTTTCTTTTAACATATTTTCCATAGCTAATTTAGATTCAAGAGTCAAATAAACCGTTAATAAGCTCATATTTAAGCGACCTCCTAATTATAGTATTTATCTTATCATATATGAGAAGCACTTGCGTATTTTTCTAAGATAAGCTATGGTTAAACTACAATAAAAATTCTTCGGGGTGGGTGAAATTCCCAATCGACGGTAAAGAAGGAGATAACTTCTGAGCCCGTGACCTGTATAGTATAACAACTATATGGCTGATCTGGTTAAATTCCAGAGCCGACAGTTAAAGTCTGGATGGGAGAAGAATTATATAGATATAGGAAGGCTTATTTAAGTGGATATTTATGCACTTTTTTAAGTTTAATAATTATATTTATTAATTCACCCTTATGACCTCTGAATGAATTTTCAGAGGTTTTTTTTATTGTTTAAATAAAAAGAGGAGGGGACGCATTGAATGATTTACATTATATGCAATTAGCTTTAAATTTAGCAAAAGAAACACAAGGTCAAACAAGCCCTAACCCAGTTGTTGGAGCCGTATTAGTTAAAAATAATCAAATAATAGGTCTAGGTACGCATTTAAAAGCAGGTGAAGCACATGCCGAAGTAATTGCAATAGATATGGCCAAGGAAAAATCTAAAAATGCTACACTTTATGTCACCTTAGAACCATGCTCACATGTAGGAAGAACACAAGCATGTGCAGATTATATTGTCCAAAATAACATTGCTAGAGTAGTTGTTGCAATGTTAGATCCTAATGAAAAAGTATCAGGTCTGGGCATTGAAAAAATTCGCGAGGCAGGCATTGAGGTAGAGCTTGGCCTTTTAGCTGATGAGGCAAAAGAAATTAATCAGCATTATTTAACGAGTATGCTCAATCAACGCCCTTATATAACGCTTAAACACGCGATATCATTAGACGGAAAAATTGCTACATCAATTGGAGAAAGTAAATGGATTACATCTAAAGAAGCAAGAATAGATGTCCACAAGGATAGATCCTTACATGACAGTATTTTAGTGGGTATTAATACTGTGTTAGCAGATAATCCGAGTTTAACAATCAGACATATCCAGACTCACAAACAACCGATTCGATTAATTTTAGATACACATTTAAAAACACCTTTAACAAGTAAAATAATTACTGATGGTTTGTCACAGACTTGGTTATTTGTAAGTGATAAAGTGGACAAATTATTAATTGAAAAATATGAATCTTTTGATAATGTAACGGTTTATCAACTTAAATCATCTCAAGTAAAGCTTGAAAATGTACTTGATATTTTACATAAAAAAGAAATAAGGAGCGTCTATGTTGAAGGTGGTGCTCACATTAACGATTCGTTTTTACAAAAAGGGTTGATTGACGAGGTTAACACATATATTGCACCGATGCTTATTGGTGGAGCAAAGTCACCGACTTCATTTCAAGGAAAAGGAATCAAACATCTTAAGGATGCCTTTCAATTAGAACTGAAGTCAGTCAAACAAATAGGTAAAGATATAAAAATTATTTCACAGAAAGAAGGGCAAAGATGTTCACAGGAATCGTTGAAGAAAAAGGTATGATAAAAACTATCAAACAAAATTCAAAGCAAGGTTATAAGTTTGAAATTACAGCAAATAAAATATTAGAAGATATACAACTAGGCGATAGTATAAGTGTTGATGGAGTCTGTTTAACAGTGACTAAATTTACCAAAGATTCATTTGAAGTTGATGTGATGCCGGAAACGGTTAAAGCTACAACAATGAAATATTTAAAAGAAACTAATCAAGTTAATTTAGAACGTGCAATGCTAGCGACAACTCGATTAGGTGGTCATTTTGTTTCAGGACATGTAGATGGTGTAGGAGAAATCATAAGTAAAACGCCGTTAGAAAATGCTATTTACTATCAAATTCAGCTACCAGAAAATTTGTCTAAATACTTAATTCATAAAGGATCGATTACGATAGATGGAATTAGTTTAACTGTTTTTGAAATAAAAGAAAACCTCTTAACTATTTCACTTATCCCGCATACTACTTCTCAGACAACTTTAGGAAGTAAAGGTATAGGAGATTTAGTAAATATTGAATGTGATTTATTAGCTAAACATGTTGAAAAACAATTATCATTACAAAAGGAGATTAATCATGTTTAATACAATTGAAGAAGCAATCAAAGATTTAAAAAATAATAAACCAATTATTGTTGTGGATGATGAAGATCGAGAAAATGAAGGTGATTTTGTCGCACTGTCAGATCAGATAACTCCAGAAATAATTAATTTAATGATCACAGAAGGGCGCGGCTTAGTCTGTGTGTCAATTACTAAAGAAATTAGTGAGCAATTAAATTTAAATGATATGGTAACGACTAATTCAGATCCACTAGGCACTGCATTTACTGAAAGCGTTGATTTTGAAACAACGACTACAGGGATTAGTGCATATGAGCGTGCCGATACAATTAAAGCGATGGTTGATAAAAAAAGTAAACCAGATCAATTTAAACGCCCAGGTCATATTTTCCCACTTGTAGCAAAAGATGGTGGTGTTTTAACTCGTCCAGGTCACACAGAGGCATCTGTAGATTTAGCAAAACTTTGTGGATCAGCCCCATCTGCTGTTATTTGTGAAATTGTCAAAGCAGATGGTCATATGGCAAGAGTGCCAGATTTAATTAAATTAGCTCATCGTTTAGATTTAAAAATAATTACGATAGAAGATTTAATCGATTATCGTAAAAAAAATGAAGTGCAAATTAAGCGAGAAGTAGTAACTGACCTACCAACTACGTATGGTGATTTTAAAATATACGGATATTCTAACTCACTTGATAATAAAGAACATTTAGCAATCGTAAAAAATGAAAATAAACAAGCATCCCTTCCTGTTGTAAGAATACATTCTGAATGTTTAACGGGAGATGTTTTTCATTCTAAACGTTGTGACTGTGGACCACAGTTACAAGCTTCATTAAAAATGATTAGTGAATCAGGTCATGGTGCTTTAATATATATGAGACAAGAAGGTAGAGGAATTGGTTTATTAAATAAACTCAAAGCTTATGCTTTGCAAGATCAAGGATTAGATACAGTACAAGCAAATGAAGCATTAGGTTTTAAAGCAGATTTAAGAGAATATGAATTAGCAAGTCAAATATTACACGATTTAAATTTAACAGAAGTTGAACTGTTAACAAGTAACCCTAAAAAAGTTAAGGGTTTAATAGAAAATAATATTAAAGTCATTAAAAGAAGTGATATGGATGTAGGTAGACAAGCTGAAAATATATCATACTTAAAAACTAAAAAAGAAAAGATGGGACATTTATTTGTCTAATATAGAGGAGAGATTAATTATGCATAACGTATATACAGGTTCATTGATAGGAACAGATTTAAAAATAGGGATTGTGGTGGGGCGTTTTAATGATTTTATTACAGAACAATTATTAAGTGGAGCTATATCAACACTTAAACAGCATGGGGTTAAAGAAAATCAGATTGATGTTGCTTGGGTGCCTGGAGCATTTGAAATACCTTTGATTGCAGAGACGATGGCGAAAAAAGATAAGTATGATGCAATTATAACTTTAGGTACTGTTATCAGAGGTTCAACGCCACATTTTGATTACGTATGTGGAGAAGCGGCTAGTGGAGTCTCTCATGCAGCAAGAGTATCAAATAAGCCTGTTATTTTTGGTGTATTAACAACAGACACGATTGAACAGGCTATTGAAAGATCGGGTACAAAGGCAGGAAATAAAGGTTCTGATGCTGCTAAAGCAGCTATTGAAATGGCTAATTTACAAAAAGAACTCATAAATTAAAAAAACTCTTTTGCTAATCTGCTTTTATTCAGTTAAAATAGAAGTAAGAGCATAGGTAGAAGGAGTTGCCATAAATGAAAGTCGATGAGAATAAATTTTTTGGTTATCAAATTATAGCTGTATCTATTATTTGGATAGGAATGTCAGTTTTCTTTAAAAAGATGGATAATTCAGGTGTCATTATTTATTATGTTGTTACTTCTTGGTTATTATTCTTACTCGTTATCTTTTTCAAGAATAAATACAAGCAGAAAAAAGGAAAATCAAACATAGTTATTTTGGAAAACAAGAAAAAAGATGAAAAGTGAGTGATATAATCCTCGCTTTTTATTTATAATCAATTTAATTGATTCAAAAATCAGAAAAATCAAAAGAATTTAACAATACTGTCATGATTTTGTCATAAAAATGCCCATTTATTGTAACCTAAATGAAGTTTTAGGCAGTATAAATGAGTTATAATCAATGGAGGTTCTTATTTTAGATTCATAATTATTAAGTTATTTAAGTTTAAAATTATGAAAGGAGTTGGCATATTTATGGACGCTTTAGTGATAGCACGATTACAATTTGCATCAACAACAATCTTTCACTACTTTTTCGTTCCGGTATCAATAGGTCTTGCATTATTAATAGCTATTATGCAAACATTATATTATTTTAAAGGCGATGAAGTATACAAGAGAATGGCAAAGTTTTGGGGTGTACTATTCTTAATTAACTTTGCTGTAGGTGTTGTTACAGGTATTTTACAAGAATTCCAATTTGGAATGAACTGGTCAACTTATTCAAGATTTGTAGGTGACGTGTTTGGTCCCTCACTAGCAATTGAAGCATTGGCAGCATTCTTTTTAGAGTCAACATTTTTAGGTATTTGGGTATTTGGATGGTATCGTTTATCAAAACGAGTCCATTTACTATCAATTTGGTTAGTATCGCTAGGAACAATTTTATCAGCCTTTTGGATATTATCAGCAAACTCGTTTATGCAAAATCCAGTAGGGTTTGAGCAAGTAGACGGTCGTGCTCAAATGACTAGTATTAGTGAAGTATTATTAAACCCGCATTTATGGTCACAATTCCCACACGTTTTATTAACGTCAATTGCAACAGGGTCATTTTTAGTTGCTGGAATAAGTGCTTATAAAATGATTAAAAAAGAAAATTTAGATATGTTCGTTAGATCATTTAAAATTTCAATTAGTTTAGGAGCTGTTGTTGTCTTTCTTACTTTATTTACAGGACACTTACAGGCTCAGTATATCGTTGAAGCACAGCCAATGAAATTAGCAGCGGCAGAAGCACAATGGGATACAAGTGATGATCCTGCACCGTTTACAGTTGTTGCCAACATTGATTCAGATAAAAAAGAAAATACACTATCGTTAGAATTACCTTACTTACTTAGTTTCTTCGCTTATGATGAATTTAGTGGGTCACTTGAGGGACTAAATCAAATTCAAGAAAGATATGAAAAAGAATATGGTCCTGGTAATTATATACCACCTGTTAAGACTTTATTTTGGAGTTTTAGAGCGATGGTTGGTGCAGGTAGTGTCATGATATTATTAGGTCTTTACGGGATATACAATTTAAGAAAAGATACCATATTAGAAAAAACACTTTATTTAAAATTAATGGTTATCGGTATTGTTTTACCGTTTATTGCTAACTCAACAGGTTGGATTATGACAGAGATGGGACGTCAACCATTTGTTGTTTTCGGCTTAATGAAAACAGAGGATGCAATTTCACCTTCAGTAACAGCTGGCGAGATGTTATTTTCATTAATAGCATTTAACTTATTATATGCTATTTTAGCAGCTGTAACGATTTACTTATTTATCAGACATATTAAGAAAACTAATTTTGAAGAGTTACCAACTCCTGAGGAATCAAAAGATCCATACGATCAAGAAAGTGCTAAAGGAGGTGCGACTATTGAGTCTTAATGAGCTGTGGTATTTATTAATCGCTGTCTTATTTATTGGTTTCTTCGTGTTAGAAGGTTTTGATTTTGGTGTCGGTACAGTATCTAAATTTTTAGGAAGAGATGAAACAGAAAAACGTGTTTATATTAATACAATTGGTCCTTATTGGGATGCAAATGAGGTATGGTTAATTACTGCAGGTGGAGCTATGTTTGCAGCATTTCCACATTGGTATGCAACGATGTTTAGTGGTTTTTATATTCCGTTGGTCTTTATGTTACTCGTTTTAATCTTACGAGGTGTAGGATTTGAATTTAGAGGTCAAATAGATAATACAAAATGGCGTAAAACATGGGGCTTAGGTATTTTTATTGGAAGTGTGATTCCGCCTGTTTTATGGGGAGTCGTATTAGCTAACTTTATGATAGGAATGCCAATTGATGAGAATATGGAAATGCAATCAGGATTTTTATACTTCTTAAATCCTTTTGCACTATTAGGTGGCGTGATGTTTTTAAGTTTAACAATTACTCATGGCTTACAATTTTTAACATTAAGAACAGTAGGGGATATGCAAGAACGTGCACGACAAGTAGGTAAAAAAATTGCACCAATTACACTCATCCTTGTGTTAGGTTTTGCAATTTGGGCAATGATTAAAACGGATATCTTTGTTTATCATGGTACCGCATGGATTATTTTACCAATCTTAGCATGGGTAGCTTTACTGTTATCAACAATATTTAATGGAAAACGAAAAGATAAAGTTGCATTCACTTTGACAAGTTTAACCATCATTTTATTAATTTCAAGTGTATTTATCGGTATGTTCCCAAGAGTATTAATTAGTTCAATTTCTGATGCCAACAGCCTCACAATCTACAATGCTGCATCAGGTGCCTATACATTAAAACTTATGACTTATTTCTCACTCACATTGTTACCATTCGTTCTTGGTTATACAGCGTGGAGTTATTATATCTTTAGAAAACGTGTGACTAAAGATGACGAGTTGGAATATTAATGAAAAGAAAAAGAGGTCTACCAAATTATCCTGGTAGTCGTCAATTACACATAAAATTAGTGCTTTTAATTATTTTAGAAGCCATAAGCATAATTGCCCAAGCTACATTTTTAGCTCGGGCAATCGTGCTTTTATTTGATAGAACTTCGATAACTGAGGTATTGCTTGAAATTATCTTATTTTTTATTGCCTATATCGTTAGATACGGTTTAAATCAGTGGCAAATATATTTAGCAGAGAATTATGCTGAAAAAACAGGGTCATTATTACGTAGTCAATTAATGGATGCGTACTTTACAAACCGTTCTCAAACATTACAAAATGAAGGAACGGGACGTTTGGTTACTTTAGCAATTGATGGAATCGATCAGCTAAAAGCATATTTAGAAATTATAAGTATTAGAACTTTAAAAACAATAATTATTCCCATTATGATTTTAGTCGTCATATATGTTTATGATTTTATTTCGACAATCATATTAATTGTCACAGTTCTAATTGTGATTATATTTATGATTTTATTAGGTGTAACAGCTGAAAAACAAGCTGATAAACAATACGAGACTTATCGGTTGTTATCAAATCATTTTATTGATTCTTTAAAAGGTTTAGAAACATTAAGTTATTTAGGTAAAAGCCAAGAGCATAAAGAAAGTATAAAAAATGTAAGTGAAGAATATAGAAAAGCGACAATGAAAACATTAACTTTTGCATTTCTATCTTCATTTGCTTTAGATTTCTTTACAAGTTTGTCAATTGCCTTTGTAGCAGTCGGTTTAGGTTTGCGTTTAATTGATGGAGTAATTTTATTATTACCTGCATTAACAATTTTAATTTTAGCACCAGAATATTATTCACCCATTAAGCAAATAGGTAAGGATTTTCATGCAACTTTAGATGGACAAGTAGCGATGAAGGACATAGATAGTTTTATTAATCAAAGTAAAGCTTTATCTATTAATTACACAGAGGATTTAAAGTGGGAACGCGACAGCGATTTAACTTTATCTAATGTTAGTTATCAAATTGGTGAAGCAAAATTGTTAAAAGATATTACATTCACATTACCAAATAAAGGTTTAATAGGTTTAATTGGTGCAAGCGGAGCTGGAAAATCTACTTTGATTAATGTCTTAGCAGGTCGCACTGAAATAATTAATGGATCAATTACTATAAATAAACAAGTTTTTGATACATTACATGATGAAGCATGGTTTGAAAATATCGCTTATATTCCTCAACATCCATATATATTTCCAGCGTCAATTTATGATAATATTCGTTTTTATGAACCGAGTGCAAGTAGAGAATCGGTTTATAACATTATTAAACAAATAGGGTTAGATGAATTTATAAATCATTTGCCGAATGGAATAGATGAGTTAATAGGTGAAAGTGGTCGTCGTTTAAGTGGTGGTCAAGAACAAAGAATAGCGATGGCTAGGGCTTTATTAAGTAATAAACCAATTATTTTATTAGATGAACCAACTGCTCATTTAGATATAGAAACAGAATATGATATTAAACAAGTCGTTTTAGAATTATTTAAAGATAAATTAATGATTATTGCAACACATCGTTTGCATTGGATGAAGGATTTAGAATATATTTATTTACTTGAAGATGGTGAGATTATTTCAGAAGGAACTGAGAGTGAACTAAGTAAAACAAGTGAAGCTTATCAATTATTAAATAATCGTACAAGGGGGAATTAATTTGAATAAATGGATTAAACCTTATTTGAAAAAATATAAAGGTCAAATTAGTCTCACGATTCTTTTTGGTTTCCTTGGTATAGCTTCAGGTGCAATGTTGTTATTTGTCTCAGGTTATTTAATTTCTAAGTCATCTCTTCAACCAGTGAATATTCTAATCGTTTATGTTCCAATTGTTGCTGTTAGAACATTTAGTATAGCCCAAGCAGTTTTTCCTTATTTAGAAAAATTACTCGGGCATAATGTTGTATTACGTATCTTAGCGAATTTACGAGAACGTTTATATAGTATTCTTGAATCACAAACATTTGATTTGAGAAAAAAATATCAAACCGGGGATATTTTAGGTGTACTTTCAGACGACATCGAAAGATTACAAGACTTTTATATTAAAACAGCATTTCCTAGTATTCTCGGACTAGTAATATATACGATATTTATTGTGGTAATTGGAGCATTTGACTTAGTATTTATGATTCTGATGATGCTTGTTTTAGGAGTTATTTTATTTTTAATGCCTTATTTATCTTATCGAAAAAATAAAATTAATTTTAAGGAACTAAAACAAAAACGAAATAAAATGTACCGCCAATTAACTGATGGTGTATACGGTCAAGTGGATTGGCTAGCAAGTGGACGTAAACATGAAATAATTAATGAATTTAATGCAGAAAATAAAGCACTTGTTTCTGTTGAAAAGAAAATTCAGAAGTGGCGTCATTTTAAAGAAGCTATTTTAAGAATTTCAGCGAGTCTAGCTGTTGTCTTGATGTTATTTTGGTCTAATATTCAGACAGAAGAAGGTTCAATTACTGCAACATTAATTGCAGCTTTTGTTTTAATGACTTTTACAATTGCAGATGCCTTAATACCTGTTTCAGAATCGGTAGAAGAAATACCTACTTATATTGATTCAATTAATCGCATGGATGATATCGAAGGAACATCCAAAATAAGTGAAATAGCAAAGCGGGACTATAAAGGAGATATACGGCAGGCAGATGTTGTTTTAAATAATGTAACTTATCGCTATGATTCATCAAGTGATAAAGCAATAAATCAGCTAGATTTAACAGTTTTACAAGGTGAAAAACTAGCCATACTCGGAAAAAGTGGTACAGGTAAATCAACTTTATTAAAACTAATCGCAGGCGTATTACAGCCTAATTCTGGTGAAGTTAAAATTGGTGACATTAATATGTCCTCAGATTATTTATCAGAAGCTGTATCGGTGTTAAATCAAAAGCCTCATTTATTTAACACAACAATTTTAAATAATATAAAAATAGCTCGACCAACTGCAACAAATGAAGAAGTAAAAGAAGTAATAGAACGTGCACAACTTACTCATTTAATTAATGATTTACCAGATGGAATCCATACACATGTTGAAGAAATGGGACAGCGCTTTTCTGGTGGAGAAAGGCAAAGAATTGCATTTGCGCGTATACTTTTACAAAACACTCCAATTATTCTGATGGATGAACCGACAATTGGTTTAGATCCAATTACTGAAAAAGAATTGCTAGAAACACTAATATATGGAGCAAAAGAAAAAACAATTATCTGGGTAACGCATCATTTGGCAGGAGCAGAAATAATGGACAATGTGATGTTTCTTGAAGACGGTAAAATAAAAATGTATGGTTCGCATCATAAATTGCTTAAAACGAATCCATATTATAAGAAGCTCTATGAAATGGATGATGGCGTTTTTCAAACAATTTAAACACTCTGAAGAGAGTGTTTTTTATTTTTTGAAACAAGTGATGAAACATCGTCAAAATATATATTAATATGTTAAACTAATTAATAGCTTATAATTTAAAGTGGAGGGAAAAATAATGAATACAAAAAGATGGTTAGCCATTGTTGCAGCAGGATTATTATTATTTGTATCAATTGGATTTCAATTAGTAACATCAGCTCTTAGTGGTGCATTAGATGGAGCATTTAGTATAGATGAAGGAATATTTGATGAAACAGTTATCGCAGAAGGTAATCCAAATGAAAGAATAGCAGTATTATCTTTAGATGGTGTTATTCAAGATAATGTAGCAACAGGTGTTTTTGGTGATGATTATTATAACCAGTTTTTATCGTCTATTGATCGTGCTGCAGAAGATACGACTGTAAAAGCAATTATCTTAAAAGTTAATTCACCAGGTGGTGGCGTTGTTGAAAGTGCAGAAATACATCGTCAATTAGTCGCATTAAAAGAAGAAACTAAAAAACCAATCTTTGTTTCAATGGGTAACACAGCAGCTTCAGGTGGATATTATGTTTCAGCACCAGCTGATAAAATCTATGCAGAAGCAGCAACGATAACAGGATCGATTGGTGTTATTATGCAAAGTATTAATTTTGGAAAATTTGCCGAAAAGCATGGTGTAGAATTTGATACAATTACAAGCGGAAAACATAAAGATATTATGTCACCAGCAAGAGAAATGACCAATGAAGAAGAAGAAATATTACAAACAATGGTTGATGAAATGTATGATGATTTTGTTCAAGTTATTGTAGATGGTCGAGGTATGAAAGAAGACAAGGTTAGAGAATTAGCAGATGGTCGAGTTTACACAGGTAAACAAGCAAAAGAAAATAATTTAATCGATGAAGTTGGTACTTTTGAAGATGCATTATTAGATTTACAAGAAACAGAAGAATTAACTAATGCTCAAATCTTTGAATATGGTCAAAAACAAATATTTTTAAATGCATTTTTAATGGATGCAAAAAATATATTTAAAAGGGAAGAGGGTCAATTAATTGAATTAATTACATCGCTTGGACAATCAGAAAATCCAAGAGCCATGTATTTATATGCTAATTAAAGGAGGATCGACAATGGATGAAATAATTTATAATAATGAATTTGATCGAGAAGAACCGGCAACCCAAATGGTAATTGACGAACCACGTTATGCTGGGTTTTGGATGCGATTATGGGCATATTTAGTCGATATTATTGTTCTGTTTAGCATTTCAGGTATTTTTACTAGTTTACTATCATTATCGGGAGCATATTCAAATTATTCTCTTTTAGGTTTGATTACTGCTAAAGCAATTGTTACTGGTATTATTTATTATAGTTATTTTTTATTAATGACAAAATTAACTAATCAAACAGTAGGTAAAATGATATTCAATTTAAAAGTAGTATCAGAAACAAACGAAAAATTAACTTGGTTAGATTTGTTTTTCCGTGAAATAATTGGGAGATTTATTTATAATTCGATATTTATCATGAAAGTACTTTATCTTGTTGTTGCATTTACTCCTAAAAAACAAGGAATACATGATATGATAGGTAAGACAAAGGTTATTCATAACGATTAATGACTAGGAGGTGGATACGATGTGTGGTCGTTTTACATTAACGAGTAATAAAGAGACCATTAAAAAGAGATTTGATATTGTAAATGAATTTGAAATGTTAAAACCACAATATAATATTGCACCAACTGAAAGTGTTCTGGCTGTCATTTATAATGGTCCTAATAAACATGCAGGATATTTAAAATGGGGACTTGTTCCATCGTGGGCAAAGGATTCAAAAGCTAGTTTTAATCTTATAAATGCAAGAAGTGAAACAGCTCATGAATTACCTAGTTTTAGAAATTTAATGGACCGTAAAAGATGTCTTATTATTGCAGATAGTTTTTATGAATGGAGAAAAAATAGCCAAGACAAGCAGCCTGAGCGCATTCAAGTAAAAAATCGACATCTCTTTGCTTTTGCTGGATTATTTGATACATGGCGTCAAGGAGATGAAGTTATCCATTCATGTACTTTACTAACTAAAGAGTCAGATACATTTATGGAGCAGATTCATTCAAGGATGCCAATTATCTTACCACCAGATTATGAAGATGAATGGATTAATTCATCGCTTCGAAATAAAAATGAAGCAGCTAAATTCCTTCATAATATACCATCCGAAAACCTAACATCATATACCGTTAGTAACTATGTAAATAATGTTAACAATAAAGATTATAAATGTATTGAAGCAGTTGATAAATAGTAGTATTATAAAAGAAAAAAGGAGCTTTGATTTAATGGTAAAAGTTCTATTTGTTTGTTTAGGAAACATATGTAGATCTCCAATGGCTGAAGCTGTATTTAGAGGTATTATTTCAAAAAAAGGCTTAGCAGACCGAGTACTTGTTGACTCAGCAGGAACCGCTGCTTGGCATACAGGGAAAGAACCGCATGAGGGGACAAAAGCTATTTTAAAAGAAAACAATATTTCTTTTGATAATATGACAGCTCGACAAATTAATCAAACTGATTTTATTAATTATGATTATATTATTGCGATGGATGATCAAAATATAAAAGATATAAAAGCAGATTATGATATTCCAAAAGATATTGTTTTTAAAAAACTAACTGATTTACTTGAAAATCCTAGTGTGAAAAATGTACCAGATCCTTACTTTACAGGCGATTTCGATTTTACATATGAACTCGTTTATAAAGGCGTTACGAACTTAAGTGAAATGATTCAACAAAAAATTGAAAAGAGTGATAATAATGGGTAAAAATAAATTAATTACAGGTGTGGTTGTTGGAGCAATAATTGGTGGAGCAGTTAGCTTAATTAATAAAGAAACAAGAAATTATGTAAAGCAAGAATTAAGTTTAATGAGTGGTCAAATGGGGAATATAGTTCAAAACCCATCACATTCAATTCGTCAACTCCAAAACACATTAATTGAAACGGCAGAAAATGCAGCAAGCTCATTAGATGGAGCGCTTAATGCTGTTGGTCAAATTGAAAATACAATTAATGAGATTCGTCGTGAAGATAAAAAGAAATTGAATTGATGTTTAGAAAGGAATTAGATCTATGAAAAGTATAATCGAATTTGGAAAAGAATTATTTGAGCGTTTTAATAACGTTGATGTTTTAGGAATGTCATCGCAACTCGCTTACTTCTTTCTATTATCAATCTTTCCATTTCTTCTCTTTTTAGCAACTTTATTAGGTTATTTGCCAATTGAGAGTGATGCAGTCCTTGATTTTTTAAATAAATACTTACCAGGAGAAGTTTCGAGTATGCTCGAAAGTAATTTAGAAAGTTTATTAACAAATCAAAGCGGTGGGCTTTTATCAATTAGTATCATCGGTGCTATTTGGTCTGCATCTAAAGGAGTTAATGCTTTAACTCAAGCTTTTAATAAAGCGTATCGAGTTGAAGAAGATCGTTCATTCATTGTTAGTCGTTTAATATCAGTTGGATTAACAATTGCTTTAGTAATAACAATTGCTGTATCATTATTGCTACCAATATTTGGTAAAGCAATTGGCGAATTTGTATTTTCTTTTGTAAATTTATCAGATAGTTTTACTCAAATATGGAACACACTAAGATGGACAATATCTTCAGTTATTCTTTTTATTGTGTTATATGTTCTCTATATATTAGCACCGAATAAAAAGATAAAGTTCCGTGAAGCGTTTTGGGGAGCAGTATTTGCTACAATTAGTTGGCAAATTGCTTCATTAGCATTTTCATATTATGTAAGTACACTAGGCAATTTTTCAGCAACCTATGGAAGCCTAGGGACAGTAATTATTTTAATGTTATGGTTTTATCTAACAGGTATTGTCATTATGCTTGGTGGTATTATTAATGCTATTCTAGCAAGAAGACGAAATGAAAAAATATATCATCCAGAAATTGAATACCAAATATAATAAAAACACACACACAAT
>Ga0079226_10000501_pt1 | contig 27499 bp, 28 predicted proteins | sample Poulit2014_FD_76345 | JGI IMG/M metagenome (GOLD analysis project Ga0079226, IMG submission 76345) | Agricultural soil microbial communities from Georgia to study Nitrogen management - Poultry litter 2014 | ecosystem: Environmental > Terrestrial > Soil > Agricultural land | place: USA: Georgia...
TCAACGTAACGGCTTGTTGCAGTGGCTTCACAACACGACAAAAATAAATAATTTCTAAAAGAAAAAATTTAAGGAGTGGTCAATATGAATTATAGAACTGAATGTATGAAAAACCACAGGGAATTAGCTCATAAGTTAAGTATTGAAAGTATAAATTATAAACTTAATGATGCAGAGAAAACAAAGTTAAATAAATTAAGAAATGATAGAGAAAATAGAGATATATTTTTAAGTGTACAACATACTGATATTGCTATTGAAATAATAAATAATAAAAAATTCATATTACATGATTTAAAAAAGAACAAACATTATATGAACAAGTGGCATCAAGAAATTGGAATGCCTATAATAGCAGTATTTATACCCTATGTTGATGTGTTATATTATACCAGTTTAATTATATGATTTTGGCCAAAGTATAAGAGTTTTTGTTACACATGTGTATTTTATATTTGTGTAAGTTACACATGTTTAACTATCAATTGTTTTATTCATCAAGTGCTTTCAATATTTTAACTTTTTTAAGTAGATTATTTTTATAATCTTCGATTTCTTCTAAATATATATCTTTATGAGCTAATGACATAAAGCTTAATATTTTTTTGGGGATATATTTATAAATATTAATCTGTTTATTGTAATCATCTTCAATTTCTTTGAGTATTGAATAATATTTATTCAATATATCAATATGCTCTATATATTCATAGGCATTTTTATTAAATGTGTAAGGGTGAATATCTTCAAATAGTACGCCCATGTAAGTAAATGTTTTAGCGTTGATTTTTATATATTCCCCTTCATCAGATAACCTAAAGGCCTTGCTAGTTTTTAAGAATGATTGTAATTTTTCTAATATTAATATTAAATCTTCATATATTCTATGTTTTTCTGGATTATATTCATACACATAGACTTTTTTGCTTGTTACATAGTTAATACCTAAAACCTTTGCTAATATGATGCGATGTGTACCGTCGTTTATACCAATATAAACTGGTTTTTCACCTGATTTAACATATTTATTAAAGTTATATAAAGATAATCCACTTTTTCCATCTTCATAAAGTTCCTTTAATTCGTTAAAATTCATTTTAGTTAAATTTCTCAATAAATCATAAAATCTTAAACTAGATAAGTTAGCTTCTTTATTTTGAGGTAGGCCATAGATTCCCCAAAATAGTAAATTATACCAACTATGACCATTGTTTCCTGCTCTGGCCGGTGCAAGTATATACTCTGTATCAATCCATGCTAACTCTGTTTGTTTTTCTTTATAATCATAGTAGTAATCAAATTCTGTTGCATAATCCACTTTTTCATTCATTGCTTCATGTAAATCATTAATTTTAACACCTTTATTTATTAAAAAGTCATCTAAATTTTCAACGTTTTTCAAATGATACTCAATTTCTTCTCTGTTCATTACCATACTTTCACCTCTTAAATGTTTTTTGTATACTTACAATTAGGATAGTTAGAACAGCCTAAAAACTGGCCGTTTTTACCTGTTCTAACTACTAATTCATGATTACATCTTGGACATTTTTCATTATTTGAAAAATCGGGATTTATACTAATAATCCATTTAGATAATGTATTTCTATCTTTCATAATTATTGAACAAGCATTACCTAATTCAACTGCACTTTTAGTATAAAAACTATTAGTTACTATCCATGCTTCATCAGCACCATGAAATTTTTGTGCTGCATAAATCTCTTGTACAGCTTTAATACCAATTTTTGAACTGCTTCTTTTGGCTTGAACGACTATTTTTTTGTTTTCATTTTTCAATATTAGATCAGCACCGTAATCATGTGATGCTTTTGTAACACTAGGCTTATACTTCAATTTAGAAAATAAGGCTTCCAAATAATATTCAAATTCAATGCCGTCCATTTTATCTACATCATATATTCTGGCTTTACGGTATATACTTTGAATTTTTTTCTTTTTTAGAAAATTAACTATGACTGGCAATAGTTTATAAGCGATAACTAATATAATGATTAATATGAGTATATTAAATATTGATATATTGTTCATATTCATCTTTCCATTTCTTCGTCTTTTTCATTATCTATGATTTTCATTTGTTCTTTTGCCTCTTTTGGTTTTTCATAAGTCGGTTCGCCATTAGTTATCGCTTTGTCCTTTTTTAATTGTTCATTCCAGTCTTTACGTTCTGTAGGTAAATCAAGTTTAAAATCTGTATCGTAAGAATTTATTACATTTCTAACAAAGTTTTTGCCTGCTTCATCATTATCTACTGCTAATACAATGCTATTTAGTGGATAATCTCTAGGGTGTTCCCCTTTTGAGACATTATATTTACCAACTTCATTAACATGCTCTTTTAGACTTTCTAGTTTTAGACCAGAAAGTGAAGCAATACGTGTTTGTTGAATATCTCTGTGAGCATCATAATAGCTTAAAGCATCAATAGGGCTTTCTGTGAAAACTATATTTTTAATGCCTTTATCTTTATCTTGTAGTACATCAAGATGAAACCCGCCATGTTCTTTTGAACCCTCCACAACCTGTTTGAATGGTTTATCACCTGTGCCTCTTTTATCAGCACCCACAATATTGTTTTCATTATCAAGCCACTTAAAGCAAACATTATTAAAACCGTCTTGTGCTACTGCACCAGTTTTAAATGACCAATCGACTAACCTTTCATCTAATCCACGTTCATTAATTAGGTAATCTCTAGCTATTTTAGTATTTTCTACTTCGTACTTTGTATCATACTTTAATTCTTTTTGTTCTTCTTTAGGGGCTTTAGATGCATCATATTGACCGAATTCACCATCTACTAGCATAGTCATAGCATCTTTAAACTTCATATCTAATACTTCAACGGCAAATGATAAACCACCGTTTCCTTTTTTACCTGTCGAATTCCAGTAAAAGCTCTGTCCTTTTAATACTAATGAATCGTGTTCATTGCAACGATCATATTTACCTTGTTTGGTAAATGATAATCCATTTTGTTCACCTATTTCTCTAATATCTACATCTCTAGCCTTTGCTTTTTCTTCGTCTGTAAATACTCTGTGATTTTTTGGCATAATAACGCCCTCCTAAAAAAGCAACCCTATATAAATATAGGATTGCTTAGTAAATTTGGTATATTTTTTTATATAATGTGATGATTAATGAATTCTTTAGTTACACGTATGGTAATTTTTGCTTCGTTTTTAATTTGTTCTGTAGAAATATTACTTAATTCTTTAATCTTTAAATTTTTCAAGTTCATACTATAAAGTCTTAATGAATGTGTAATATCAACTTCTTCTTTGTTTTCATCTGATACAATTTCTAATTCGTCTGGGTATATTTCTCTGAATACATCACTATTAAATACAAACTTTAATTCACCGGATTCGTCTTTTATTATATGGTTTACATTATTTAACACTAAATCTCTATCCAATATATTACTATATCGTTCTACAAACTCTTTTGACATTTCTACATGACGTTTATGATTTATATGATAGATTGCAGACCCTATTATGAATAAAAGAATTATTAAAAAGCCACCCAATGCTATACACCCTCTCTATTTATATAATTTAATTAATTTTAGCACTAATTAAAACTTAAACCAAATCGTTTAAGTCCTTTTTCTTTGTCATCTTCTAAAACTAAATAGGCTTCATAAGGCTTACCTGCTTTGTTTTTGAACTTTAACTTTTGAGAAGTTTTTCCTTTGGTTATCAATGTTTTTATCTGTTTATCAGGAATTTTTTTCTTGAAGAAGTTTTTGAAAAATACTTGTTCGCAATTGCTACATTTAATTACCTTGCCTTTATCTGTTAGTTGACCTTGTTTACAATTAGGACATTGGCCAATGGTACTTTCATCAATTGTTTTTTCCACTTGCTTTTGTACATCTACATTTTTGGCCTTTTCATTGTACTGATCTAGCTCTTTTTTAATGAACTTCATAGTTACATCAATAAAGCCACTTATATTAGCTTGTCCTTGCCCGATATATTTTAATCGTTTTTCCCACTCTGCTGTCATTGTAGGACTAGATAATAAGCTACCTTTAACGGCTTCACAAAGTAATATACCTTTTTCTGTGATTGCTACTTTATTACTTGTGATTTTGATATATTGTTTGGATTTTAAACCTTTTATAATGCCATCTCTTGTAGCTTCTGTACCCAAACCTTGTATATCTTTCAATATATCTGCTGCTTCATCATCATCTAAAGTCTTTCCGCAAGTTTTCATCAATGTTATTAATTCACCCTCTGTATAAGGTTTAGGAGGTGTTGTCACACCCTCTTGTGCTTTAACTTTAGCATCTACAGATTCATTTAATTCAATTTTTGGGAGTTTATTTTCAGTTTTACTTTCTTTCTCTGTATCATCTTTTAGAAATAATGATTTCCACCCTTTATTTTTTTCAACAGTACCCTTCGTATAGAAAGTTAAACCATTTACATCAGTTTCAATGACAGTTTCATCAAAAACATAATCTTCTGCAAACATACTTAATGTTGTATTGACTACTTCGTTTAATACATTCATTTCTTCTTGATTCAAGTTTTCTATATCTTGTTTAGAAGGGATTTTTGAAGTCGGAATAATGGCATAGTGTTCTTGTACCTTTGAACCGTCTACATAGCGTTTACGAGGCTCTGTATAGCTTGTATTCAAGTTTTTCTTATAGACTTCTTTAAGGGCTTCTAAATTTTGTTTTAAATAGTTAAATTCTTCTTCTGTAATTAGATTACTGTCAGTACGTGGATAACTTAATATCTTCCGTTCATATAGCGTTTGAACAATCTTTTTTGTCTTTTCTGTTCCATATTTATATTTTTTATTGATTTTGGTTTGAAGTGTTGATAATGAATGTAATTTAGGTGATTGTTGTTTCTTCTCTTTTGTTTCTACCTTGCATACATTGTCATGTGTTACTTGGCTTAGTTTATGTTGTTTCTCTAACTCAATTAAATCTGCTTTTTCAAAAGTTTTAATTTTAGCTTTACCTTTATATTTACCGTTTTGTGCTTCAAATTCACCTACTACTTCATAATATTTTTCAGGTTTAAAATTGTTAATCGCCTTTTGTCTTTCATAGATCATACATAAAGTAGGTGTTTGAACTCTACCAATTGAAAAAGTTTCATTTAAACCTTGTGAACGGAAAATATTAGAATATAGTGGGCTTAAATTCATTCCTATTAGATAATCACTTATTTGTCTTGCGTATGCTTCTTGATAGCTCTGATAGTCTTGTTTATTATCTTTTAAGTTTCTAAACCCTTTTATAATTTCAGAATCAACGGTTGAGTTAATCCATAACCTTTTTATAGGTTTATCTTTAACACCAGTTAGATTAAGCGTTGAATAAAAGATATTACTACCCTCTCTATCAATATCTGTTGCGTTAATTAATACATCTGCCTCTTTAAAAAACTTCTTCACTGCATTATATTGAGCGTTTTTATCTTTGCCAACTTTAAATTCAAAAGGTTCTGGTTTGTATGGTAAATTCTCTATTTGCCAATTATTTACTGGGTTTTTGTAATCTTTTGGTAGTTTTAATTCTACTAAATGACCATATCCCCATGTAACAATTGCATTACTTATAATATCGCTATCTTTAATTTCAATATATTCTTTGTGTTTAGCCTTTATACCTAATGCGTTAGCATAATCTCTGGCTTGTGATGGTTTTTCAGCGAATATAACTGTTTTCATATATATAACCTCCTAAATTATCGTTCAAAATCGCTATTTTCTGCCATATCTATATATTCTTGTGGAAGTGGGTTAGCTTCTGCAAATTGTTCAGGGGTATGTGACTTTTTTTCATTATCTTGTTGTGTTTCATCAATAGCATCTTCATCTATTAGATAATTAAATTCATTTGTTTCTGTGTTAAAGCTAAATGTAAACGCATCTTCATTCGCTTGTATTTTTGCTGTATCTGTTTCATTTAATGTGAGTGCATATTCTTCGCTGCCTACTTCAACTATTACTTTCTCGCCATCTACATCTAACAAATTAGCTTCGACTTGTTTATCATCAATATTCTCTGCCATTTCTTTATATTCACTTTTTTCATTTAAAGTTTGGAAAACTTCTGTTTGTTGAATATCATAGGCCTCTTTAATGGCGTTGTTTTGCTCTAATTCTGATTTTTCAGATACTTGAATATGCTCTTTTGCCTCGTTAGGTAATGTTTTTTCTATGCTTTTAATAGCCTTATCAAATTCATTCATGCCCTCGTATTGAGGTGTGTTTTGTTTTTGATCTTCTAAATGCTGTATTCTACTTTCGTTTAGCTCTCTGGGACTTATTTTTTCTTCAATACTTTGTATGCCTTGCAATGTGAATTGTTCTAATTGAAGTTTATTAATATTAGTATCATTGGAATAAGGCTCACTATAAGATATTGTATTATGAGCATCTTTAAGATAATTATATAAATCAATAACATTCCCTTTTTCCTCTTGATTTTGCCAATCAATACTATGATTTACTTTTTCAAAGTTATAAGGTGTTTCTTGCTTGTCGTCTTGAATGTTTAATTTCTGATTTATAATTTCTAATCTTGATACTTGTTCATAGTTTCTTAAATTTTGAATATCTGCACCTTGATTAATTGTTTGATAACTTGATTTCATCATATCTTTTAAATTATCAAACTGATTACTTAATGTAGGTGTTTCATTTTCAATTTCTGTTACTTGTTCTTGCTCTTTTGTAAATATATCTCTAACTTTATCAAATGTTGAAGTGATATTTTCTACTGTTGGACTATCTTTGTTCCATGTAACTAAATCTTTAATATTATTTTTTATAGTTTCAGGATTAATAGAATGATCATTGAAAAAGTCTTTTACACCGTTAATTTGTTGCATAATAAAATCACTTGTAAATGCATTACTCAAACGTTCTTTCATGCCTACAAGTGATTGCTGCAACTCTTTAAAGTAGCTATCTTGATTTAATTGTTGTCTATCTGGCTTATCAATCCTTTTTAATAACTCTTGGTCAACTTGCTTCGCTATTAATTCTTGTAAATCTTCTTTATCTAAATCAATTTTGTACTTTTCTTTTAATATATCCTTGATTGGCGTTTCCATACGTTCACTCCTATTCTATCTTTCTAATTCATTATCTTGTTCTTCTTCTATCTGCTTTTTATTAAAACGTGGTGTCTTGTCTAAACCATCATTTTCCATTTCAATGGATTCTGTTGCTTCTCTATAAACTATGTTTTCAGTTTCTTTATCTAGTGAAAATTCATATTTTTTCGGATTTTCTAGCATTTCTAAATATTCTTGGTGTGGTATTGTAACAGTGTATATAGCTTCGTCTGTTTCTAATTCAATTGTTCCATTATCTATATTTGATACATAACAATGTTTTGATGGTGATTCAATATCTTCTTGTGTTTTAATATCTGCTATCTGATATTGTTGATTTACTTTATTAAATGCTTCTTTATTTTTATTGTATTCATTAAACACTTCATTTTCTAATGGTCTATATGCTCTATCTTTTAATTGAATATCTTCTACATCTTCCATTTGTTCTTCTGCTTCATGTAAGTTTTTAACTGCATTATCTAGTTTAGTAAAACTCTTTGTCGCATCTTGTACACTTTCTTCTATAACTGATTTAACGTTAGGATTAATATTAGCTTTTATTTCTTCCATATCTGATTGTTCTTCATCACTTAGTTGAGGCACATTGAATAATGGTTTATCTGAAAAGAATTCTTTAAGTAAATATGTCTGGTATTTTTTTCCCATTTCATTTTGATTCATTAAAATCACTCCTTTAATTATCTTGATAAGTCGTTATCATCATTAATGATTTCTATATTTTTATTATTTTCAACAGGTTTGAAATTGGATCGGTTGTCAATCCTTTCTTCACTATTTACCATTTTGCGACCACTTTGTTCTTGTGGTGCTACATATTGTCTTAAATAGTCATAGAAATTGGGTTGCGATAATTCTGTTTGATTAGGTGCATAACTATATTCTCTACCTTGTAGTATTTTCGTCCTATTATCCTTTGGACTGTTATATACCATTTGGGGCGTAAACTGACTGTACATTTCCTTTGAGAAAAAATTTGCATCTTGTACGGTATAAAGCTGTTTTTCTCTCATGAATGAATTATTTTTGATATTTTCTGGCTTAATATATGCTCTATCTTTATTTTGATTAGCTTCTAAATATATTTGCTTACTGTCATTACCATCTATGGCTTTTATTAATTCACTAGATGCTTTTTGAACATCTTTCATTAAATCCATTTTTTGTGAATTATCCATTTGATTAGCATAACCATGAATATATTTAATAGAATAATCATCATTATCTAATCCCATATACTTACCTACGATTAATGCTGTCATTTCAGCTTGAAATTCTCTATCTTCTTTTTTTAAATCTTTATTAGGTTCTACAATTTTATCTTTGCCATGTATAAGGGCGTGACCTAACTCATGAATCATCGTTTTTGTATTTTGTTTTTCTTCGTTATTTTTATTCAATTCAATAACTTTTTGACCACTATGAGTTTCTATATAAGCACCTCTTGCACCCTCCATACTGTCTTTACTTTGTTGTACGTTAATATTAAATGAATTAGCAATTTTAGTTAGGTTACTTATTTTTTCATCATAATCTGGAACACTCCCTCTTAATTGTTGTAGCATTTGAGGGTATTTATCTTCTGGTAAGTTTGTTTGTCTAATATCAAAAACATTACCTTTAACAAATGTGATGGACTTATTTACTTTAATTTGGTTGTTTTTAATTTTATCTTTTTCTTCTGCTGTAGCTTTACTAATCGGAACAACATTTTTATCCTCACCATTATGACGTACAAACGTTTTACGTTCACTAGGAACCATTATCTTTATGGCTTTTTCGCCTTTCATAACTTGTGCATCTAATTGTTGCCATTTTTTATAGGGGGCTACGATAGTTGCACCATCATTTTGATTCGCAATTAGCATTTGGTTTCTATTTGAGTAATTATAAAATTGTGAAGCAAAATCAATATATTCTCTAATATCTTCTGGTGATCGGAAGAATTTATCAAGTTGTTCTAAGGCTTGTTCTGATGTTTCTTTAATAAATTTATTCAATTCAGATTGCTTCATTATTCTTCACCATCTTCCCCTATCATCATATTTCCTAATTCCAAATCCCCTGTATCAAAACCACTCATATCATTAAAAATTATTTTATGAAATTCTGGACTATATTTAAATTGTATTTCATCAATCTGTTCATTATTATCACTTTCTTGTAAACAATTTAGTATAAAATTATGAATATCATCTCTTAAATATATAGTTAATGCTTCGTTGTCCTCCGTTAAAATATCTGCATATTTTTTTTCTTTTAAATCATACATGCTTTCAATCGTACAATATTTAGTAGTAACTGGCATATCCTCAATTGAAAAGAAGTAATCAGCAATGGAATCAATTTCTGCTTGCTGCTTAACAGTGTATTCAGTATTAAAAATGATAATACCTTTGTCGGCATTAATAGTGAACTCGGGTTCTTCATTTTTAGATAATTGTTGATAACATTGTTCAAGTTGTGCTTTTGATAATTCAAAATCATATTCAAATTCTTCTGTTTCAACTGTTATGATATTATCTTCTAATTTTACAAATGTTGCTGTTTCACCATCTTTAATTAATTGGTTATTTTCCATTGATCACCACTCCTTAATGTTCTGATAATTTTTGCGTTCTTTTATACTGTATTTGTCTACTAACTTCCTCTTTTGCTTCATTTAACCAATTAGTTGGTGATTCAGTTGTGCTTATGTTTTCTTCAAACATTTCTCTATATGCGTATGTGTTAGCAAATTCTAATATAGTTTTAATATCTTTAGAACTTTGGTTAATAGCTTTTAATATTTTGCTTGTATTTTCAGCTACATCATTATTACCTTTACCTAATAATTCATCTTTTAACTTAATGTTTTCATCTAATATATGTTCTATTGCTTCTCCATTAGTTTGAAGATTATTTTCCTTTTTTACATTTTCAAGATGCTCTAAATAATCAGGATTTATTCTAAATCTTTTTTGAATTCTATGTGATGACATATAATCAAACCTTTCCTATTATTCTTCTTTTTCATAAGATTTATCAAATTCATAGTGATATTGATTAATATTTCTTTCCTTTTGAAAGTCATTTCTTAATGCTCTTTGTGTATTATATAATGTACTGTTTAATGCGTACCCAATTTGCATTTTATTGTTTACTTTAGGATTAATATTTAAAGGCTTTTTATTATCTTGTTTATTGATTTCTTTAAACTTAATATTATTATATTCTTCATTAAATGACTTGATTTGTTTTAAAACTGTATTACCTGCACGTGAATATAAATCGTTCATTTTAGTTTCTTCATACTTTTTGTAATCTGATTTATCCCCGTATGTTTCTTTATATAATTTAGACTGTTTTTTTAGGTCTTGCTTGAATTCGTCGAATTCTTCACCATGATTATTTTTTATATACATTAAAGTAAATTTATCTATTTCTGGGCGAGCTTGCTTCATAATATTGTTATTATATTGCCATTCTTTTTTGGGTATATCTTTAATTTCTTCATGTATTTTTTTTAGTTGTAACTTCATTTGTTTATCGTAATCTGGTTCGTTTTGTTCTTTTATACCTTTAACTATTCTATCTCTTATGAAGTTATTAATTTTAGTTCGTTCACCACTCATATCAAACAATTCATTTGCGAATGATGATTTCATTTCTTTAATTGTTGAATATTTTCTTTTACCACGTTCTCTTGTAACATCTTTTTCAACTGCTGCTACATGTACATGTATGTTATCCGTATTGTAATGTATAGATGATGACCATACTAAATTATTTTCTAGACCTTCTTTTTTCTCAAATTTTTGCATAGCTTTTCTTGTTGCTTGTCTCATTTTTTGTTCATCTAAATACTTACATTCTGGATCAAATATACCAGCTTCTTTTAAAGATTCATTATCGAATGAAATTACATCTTTCCACATAATTCCGTTGTTTTTTTGTGCCTCATTAAACTTAGACTTAGTATATTTAATTTCATCTTCACTCATATAATTAGAATTATCGTTGAACATTGAATTACTTTTTTGTTCATCAAACATATAATGTGTGTAGACATCATATTGAAATTCTTTATGTTCATTTTTCTTTGCTTCATCTCTATCAACGTAATCAACATACTGGCTAAATTTCGTTTTATTTTTTGATTGTTCAAATTCAGACATTGTAACTATTTTAGGCATACAATCATTCCTTTATATTAGTAATCAACTGATTCTAAAATGTTTAATATTTTATCTTGCTTACTTGCTACTTCTTTTAACACTTTAGTATTTTGTGCTTGTTGATGTGTTTGTTCTTCATATAATTTTTTATATTGTTCTAAAGGATCATTTTCTTCTAAAAGTTTGAGTATATATTCATTCATGCTATAACCTTTTTCTTTTGCTTCTTGTTTAATTCTTAAATGCAAACCCTTATCTAAATTCCTAATATATAGCGATACAGTTTCCATTATATCGTTACCACCTTTCAATATTTCTATATTATACCAGTATGTGAGTTAAGAGCATAAGGGGAATATGCTATCATTTAAAATGATAGGTCTGGCGAAGCCAGACATTCCAACAATTCAAGTCAATTTTTAAATGATATCTTAAATCCCCTTTTGTCTCACCTTTGTGACACTATATATAGCGGGTGTCTCACCTTTGTGACACTATATATAGTTTACGTCTCACTATTGTCTCACCACTTTACTGTGTATATTTTTTTGTATCATTGTATTTTTGTTTTAATAATTTTACTTTTTCATCGCTTTGTTTTATTTGTTCTTTGTAGTCATCAATTTCTGTATTATATGAATCAATATCTGTTTTTTTAGATTCAATTTTACTGTCTGTTTCTGTTTTTTCTGTTCCAGTTTGATATGACTTTTCTGATTCTAATTCATTAATTTCATTTTTAGTTTTCGATATTTTCTTCTCAGTTTTTTCTTTAGATTCTTCTAAATCTTTTTTAGAATTTAACGTATCATCAATATCATTTTGTACAAATTCTAGTTGGTAATCTTCTTTACTCATATCTTTAGAAGAATCATTTGTTTTAACTTTCTTTTCATTACCGAGTAACTTAGTTATTTCTTCACCTTTACCTGACTCTGAACCAGAATTCTCAAATACTTTAACTACCATTACTTCAAAACCTTTTTTAACATCATAAATTCTAATTGCTTGTTTGTTATCAGTTTTTGCAATAACTTTATAATCTACTGTTTGGTTTGGTGTTGTATTTGGTATCATTTCATAACTTCTTTTTATGTCTTTACTTTGGTTAATATCATCATGATATTGTAAAACTAAATCCATCGTATGATTACTTTTATTCCATTCCCATTTATCTATTTTTACTTTTCCTGATGCTGATAAATCATTCCACTTTCCTACTTCTGTATTTGCATTTGTTACCTCATCTTCTGTATAAAAATGACCAAAAAGTAAAAGGAGTGATGCTAAAACAACAAAGGCAGTTAGTCCATAAAATAACCAACTGCCTTTTCCTTTTATCGAGGTCTTATCACTTCTAAATGCTGTGAATAATTCTTTCATATTCTCACCTCTTAGTCTTTATCTTCATCTTTGTATTCATTTTTTTGGTCGTCAAATTGTTTGAATTTAACTACTTTCCAGTCATTACTTTTCTCTTGTTTTAACGTCATTTCTGATGCTACATCTCTTGAAGAAACTATCTTCCCATTATTATCTTTTATAGCTTGGGTTAAAGTTAAATACATATGATAATCTGATTTCTTAGGTGAGTATCTTTCTGAATATATATTTACATTTTCTATTTCTGTTTTATATTTAATTGGTGATTTTCTTTTATCACCATAATATTGATCTGCTAAAGATTTATCCATTACTTTCTTTGCATTTTTATATCGCTTTTTATCGTCCATTTGTGGGTCAGTTACATATAATACTTTTACAAACTCTTTAGCTTTTTTTCTTATTTCTTCTTCTTCTTTATTTACGTTTTTAGCATCTAATCTATTTATTAAATCTTCTTTTTTATCATTATCTTTTTGTAGTTCATTGACTGTTCTTTTTAAAGATTCGTTTTCTGAATTTGTATCATTTTGTGAGCTATACACGAAATATATAATTGTACCGATTAATACTAGCAGTACAATTATATACCCAAATATTTTAGTAGAATTTGATTTTTTATTTTTATTCTCGCTCTCATTATTTGTCATATTTTTCACCTCATTGATTAATATATGAACGTTAAATCTTTCTTAGGTTTAAATGTTCTTTCACCATATTCAAAAGGTTTAATGTTATATTCACTTACTCTGATTTCCCCATTCTTTTTGACTTCTTCAACAAACGCTATATGACCATATTCAGTTGAACCAAAATCTTCTGAATTGTAAGGCCACGATACCATTGCCCCAACTTTTGGTTCTTTTCCTGTCTTATAACCTTGTTGTTTTGCTTTCTCTGGCCAATCTCCACCATTACCAAATAATAATGTAACTGGTAATCCTAATTCTTTACGTCTGTTATATACATACCAAGTACATTGGTTATATGCGTAAGTATTAGGTTCAAATTTCTTACCACTATATTTAGGTAATTTTCCATCATGTTTTTTTAGAACTTTGTCTAATTTTTTGATTGATTTACCAGCTGGTACATCAGAATCACAACTTACTTTTGCTTCACCTTTGCCATCACCTAACGAACTCATAATTGATTTCACTGTTGGAATCCAACTATTATTCATACCTGTTGGATCATTAGTAGCTCCTTCTGTTGGTGCATATTTTGGCCCTATTTTTTCTGGTGTTGTTAAACCTTTACTTATATATAATTTATCTAAATTTTTTGCCCCTGCTTCTAAACCTTTTTCGATAGTATCAAATTTTGCATGGTCAGAATGAATTGTACCTGCACCCATTACAGACAATGGATTTTTTTGTTTTGTAGCATTTACACCTTTACCCCATTGAGATTCACTAGCAATTATTGCCATGAATAATTTAGGTGGAACATTATGTTTTTTAGCTATTTTTTGAATTTGTTCTGACTTACCCTCTAAAGCGCCACCTTTAGCATTTTTCTCAAAAACTGATATTCCTTTGTCGTTAACGCTACCTCCTGAAACTTGGCAACCACCATCGCCACCACTTACTTGTTCTTTCTGTTTATCTTCTTCTATTTTTACTGCTGTGATAATTGTTCCGAATATCACTATAATTAAAAGTATGACTGCGAGAATACCTAGTACCCACGCCCACACATACCATAATGAAATATTAAGTTTTGTAGCAATGGCTTTTGCTGCCATCTTCACAGCTTTTTTAGAGGCTCCTTTTACCATATTACCTTTACGCAATATTAAGCACCTCCTCCAAAGAGATCATTTTCTTCTTCTGTCGTTTCAATTTTAAATTTCACATTTCTAAGTCCTGCTATATTTAATATTGCTTCACCTGTGCCTAATTGCGGTATTACTCCCAATTCTGAATCACTTAATTCTTGTGAGAAAATACTTCCTAATTTTTCTACATTGGAAGTATCTTGTCGCATGATGAATCTATATGTTGTTTGTGAAAATAATGTTTTCACTTTTGCTATATTTTTCTGTTGAGAATCTTCTGGTATAAAGTCTTTAATATCTTGTGATGCAAATATAAAGCCTCCAAAATATTTTCTATCTTCACGTATGAACTTTTCACATTTATCTACAACAGGTGCATCTGTTTCATTTGCTGAAATTAAGTTATGTGCTTCATCAAAAATCAATCTGTATCTTACAGCATCATCTAGTTCTAGTTCTTTTCGGTTATATGCTTGGAATTGTGGTGATCCAAAGTAAACCATTTCATCAAATAAAAGATTCATTACGTTAAATAATTGGGCTTTTTTAACTTCATCACCCATTGAGTTCAATTGTCTTATAGAAAAATTAATTATCTGGTGTTCTTTAAAGTTTTCAATTGTTGTGTGTCCGTCAAACATACGACCATTTGAAGATATAATATCTAATAAAGTTAATTCAATCGCTTGGTATTGTTGTACTCGTTCATCTGATATATTTTCTCTAACCGTTGTAAATTTTTCATCACTATATAATGTTTCTCTTAAATAATTAAGTAATTCAGAAAACGTAGGATATTCACTTGATTTTAAGTTAGTGATATTTGTTTGTTCGTCTGTATTTGAACTCCATAAACCTTTGTGTTTATAAAATTGGTCAACGATTATTCTAAATAACTGTTTATCTTTTTCAGCTGCATCGGGATTCATCAATCCATAAAATGTACTCAATTTTTGCTTATGTTGGTTGAATGAAGTTACTTCATCAACTTCTTGAATGTTCTGACCTAAATCATCTGTTTTTTCTCTTACTGCTACTGCATTGACTTCTAATGGATTAATCATTCCATCTGTACCATCTAGTGAAATTGTTTTACCACCTAATACGTTAACTAAATGTACGAATTCCCCAGTCGAATCAATTGTTCTTACACGATTTCCTTGTATAGATTCTTCTAATAAAATCTTTTTAAGTGCATGAGATTTACCTGCACCTTTCGCACCAACTAATACACCATCATATGAAGTACGTCTTTGGTCTTTATGGAACAAGTCGAGTATGATGTTACCTCCTGTGTCCGAAGTGCCCCAATAAACACCTCTAGGGTCATTTAAAGATACCGAGTGGAAAGGAACGCCTGTCGCAATTGTCTGTGCAGGTATATCCTTTTTAATACGAGGCAAAATTGCATCTTGTTGCGTTAAGCTCATTGTTAGTGCTTGGCTTTCAAATTTCTGTTCATTAAGGTACACTGTACCTTTAAAATCCATTGAATTTAAGAAGATTAGTATTTCATTTATCTTTTCATCGACTTCATCACGTGTACGTCCACTTACATACATTCTTAGTACAACTTCCTTAATAGATTCCCCACCATTACGAATATCTCTTAATAAACTATCTAATTCATAATAGGCTTCTTGTGCTTCACTTCTTGCTACAATATCTCTATCATTGTTCATTCTGTCTAAATACTCTGTCATACCAGTTTTCAAGTCATTTTTAATTTCTTCTCTAGTTTTTGTTTTCATATCCATTGTTACGATAGTATTATCCATCGTCATAAGTTGACCTAACCAAAAATCTTCAACATCAGTAGGTGTTTCATAAATAGTAATACAGGTTTCGTAACCAGTGCCTTTTTTTACATAAAAATCATTTTTATAATTTACGCCACCTCTAGGCTGAATCTTTGCAAGTAAGTCTAAATTGTAATCAGACACTGACATATCGCCACTGTTCAAGTTTTTCTTTGTCTGATTTTTTTCTTTCATTTTAGTGTATAAACTCATATAATCCCTCCTATTTAATTTCTTCGCATTGGTTGTTCAATTTATAAAGTATCTTAATTTCTTGTTCTTCATTCAACATTTTAATTGGGAATCCACCAGACATAGCATTTTTATATGTTTGTAGATTTATTCTTAATTCTTGTGGCGTTGTACCAAATACCATAGCTAAAAATGAACGTTCCATACGTGATGACTGTTCAAGATATTCAAATTTTTCTATTCGTTTTTCTAAAAAGTATTTATGAATATCATTTTCTCTAGTGTCATGCTTTTTAATTAAATTAGTGCGTTGTTGTTCTGTATCTATCGGCATGTTCAAAGCTAGTATTTTGTTATCTTTGTTATATGCTTTTAGCATATTTAGCAAAACACCCATATCATATAACTGTTCGTTTGAATTTCGGCTCATAATGTCTTTGGGGTGTACTTGAAAGAATTTCATATAAGTTCCATCTCTTAGAATAAACAAACCTCCTGATGCTTCATCTGTTCGATCTATAATATTTGTTATATCAAGAAATGTTTTTTTAGGTTTATGTTTCTTAAATTGAATTAAGGGTTTGTCTTTTTTCTTAATACGAGGTCTATTTTTAATTTTAAATTTCTTTTTTTCTATATTTGGTGATTCAAATAATGTTTTAGAATTATTACTTTCATCTTCATTTCGTTCTTCTGATTGCTTTGTTTGTGTACTAAATAATGGCTTCTTACCTGACTTATCACTATTTTTAGTAGGTTCTGTTTTTACAGTGTTCTTATTTGAATTACTATGCTTCCCAAACAAAGAAGAAGTGCTATCTTCTTTAAATAGCACTTCTTGATTCTCTGTATTACTTTTGTTTTTCGAGGAAGTCTTTGTAGCTTGGTTGCTTTCGAATAATGGCATTTTTTTTGCCCTCCTTAGTCTTGCTAATAATACTGTATGGTATTTCTTCATAAGTGTTTCTATCTTTGGTCATTGTTAACATAAACACTCTTAAACTTCGTCTTGTGGGATTCGTACCAAATGGTCTAATCAATAATACTGCTGCTATAAAAACCTCTAATACATATAAGTAGATTGTTAATTGAGCAGGTACTATATTTAGTGCTTGAAGAAAGTACCCTATAACAAAGACAGTGAAAATAACAACAACGTCTTTCATATATAACCATCGAGTTAATTTGGCCTCTACACTGGTGCTTTCTGGAATTCTATTTGCCATTATTTACACTCCTAACGTTTTGGATTTATTCTTTGTTTATTTACCGGTCTATTGGGTGTCGGTTTAGAAGATCTATTTGAACTACCATTAGATGCTCTAGCACTTCTATTTGAGCCACTGTTAGTTGATTTAACTGAATTGACTTGCTTAGGTTGATTTACAGTTTTATTACTATTAGATGGTTTATTCACATGTGTTCTATTACTTTGTGTTGAACCTGTGTTACCTCTATTAATAGATGCCTTTTGTGATGGCGTTCTATTTTGACTATTATTTCTATTTGCACTCATAGGACTTTTCGGTCTGTGATACTGTGAATTCCCTTTATTTTGATTGCTAGATAGTGGTTTTTGGTTTTCTCTTTGTTGCGTAAATCCATTTGCTTGTTTTGGTGTGTTTTGTGGTTCACGATTGGTTGCTTCTGATGATAATGGTGTATTTCTGGATTGAGCGTTACCAGTAGTTCCATTATTTATAGATTCAGCTGACGTTGGTGTGTTTGTAGTCGTGTTACTTGAAGAACCACCATTATTTATTTGTTTTTCAACATTTTGAAGGTTTTCTTCTGACATTAAGCTAGATGAACCACTTGCTGGTTTATTTGCCCATAATGCACTATGGCCTGCTCCCACACCTTTAAAGTCATTAGTACCATGACCTGATTCTTTCATTTCTTGATCTAACGTTTGATGTGTATTGCTAGATTGTGAGTTGGCTGATTGTCTATTATTAACATCTTGTGTTTCACTATTTTGTTTTTCTTGTGCTTCTTGATTAGTTCTACTGTTGGTTTCATTACCTACATTCGTAGTTGCTGTTTGTTGTTCATTTAGGTTCCGTTCACCATTTGACCTTGTATTACTTTCTTGATTGTTTTTAGAATTACTTGATTGTTGATTAAGAGCTTCTGAACGACTGTTTGTTTCGTTGTTAGATTTTTCGTTTGAATTACTATTTGTTTTATTTGAATTTGAATGTGATTGTTTAATTTTGTCACTTGCCTTGCCTATTCCTGAACCTGCAACGCCTGCACCTGCTTTAGCTGCACCATACATAGCAAGTGCTGAACGCCATGGCGATGAAAGACCTGCATCATAACCAAATTTACGTTCAATAACTTTTGGCCCATCTATCATAAAGAATGTTGCTGCTATTAAACCAATAAACCATACGCCTAATGGCTTATCATTCAAGAAACCTACTACTTCTTTAAAGATAAACAGACATACAAATATAAGTACAATACTTATAAATCCATTAATAATGTCTACTATTGTTGATTTTAATTTTTCGCCTTGTAATGCATAAGAGAAGCCTACTGCAATGATTTTTGTAACTACTAACTCTAAAATTATGCTTGCTACTCTTAATGCAGCTAAAAAATGGCCTAAAGCTAAGCAAATAAGACCGACGATTGCTGTAAACCATTTAACTTGGAATCTATAGTATTGTTCTTTACCAATACCAAACATTCCATCTTTCAATTTTCCTAATGTAGTTTTACCGTTTTCATCAACAACAACTTTTTTACCTAATACTTTTTTGGCATTTTTACTTTTAACATCACCTGCATCAATGCCCTCGTTAATATCAATATATTTAGCCGTTTTAGCATTTAATTTGTTATATTCACTATTATTTCTAGTTGTTTTTAGTTTAGGAAAACCTTTTTCTGCTACATACTTAATATCTACTATATTTTTCTTTAATAATGATGATCCTGCTTTTGAACCATCATCGCTTTGTGTACTACTATCTGGGTCAAAGTTTTCTACAGCTTTACTTGATTCTTTTGCCAATTCAGAACCAGTCTGCATAGTCGAATTTAAACTTCCTAAAAAGATAATAGCAACAATGATTGCCGTAAATATATTCGCTTTATTGACTTGTCTACCAGTCATCATTTTAAAACCAATATACATAATTGATAAAGCCAGTATTGAAATCAATACTGGCTTAGCTTCGATTAATAATTTTGTTATACTATCCTGACTTAATAATCCAAACAGAGTTAGTACGTTAATTGCTAAATTAGAAACTAAATCTGTTATCCATACAAGAAATTGCACAAAATACCAACCTATTTTTCTAAACATGCTAGTTACAATATTGGTGATTTCTAAATTATTTCCATAATTCTCAAATATTCCTAAAATATCCTTATCTGATAGTTTAGAAGAACTAGCAACATGATTGTTAATTTGTTCTGTATTAGCTGGGTCTAAGCCCGGATGTCCCATATTACTCATATCACCTAAAATAAAGTTCATTCTCTAATCACTCCTTTTGAGCATACTTAAATAGCTCGTCTAGTTCTTCGACTGCACTATCAGTGTCTTTCCAATCTACTGTATCAAATGATACCATTTTCATTTTTGAAGGTTTTTTTCCTTTTTCAGAATAAAAAATCATTGATGTCTCACCTTTATAAGTATCACTATCTTTAGAATCTTGTGCATTATATTCTGCATAATATATTGTTCTTTCGTTTTTCTTAGCTGATTCTCTCAACATTTTTTTTATATACCTAACATATTCATCATTGCCACTACTTGAAGTGTTATCAATAACTGATACAAATTCATCTTTTGGGTGATTCATTTTATCCTTTACTTCTTTGAGGGATATTTTTTCTATTTTCGGTTCTTCTTTTTTTCCACAACTTGTTAATAAAATTGATGTTAAAATTGCAACAGTCATAAATATTATTAAAACCTTTAATTTCTTCATTTAGCCTTTGCCTCCTCAATAAGCTGTTTAACATAGTTTATACTCTTATTTTTTTGTTCTTCTGTAATATCATTGTTTCTTACTCTTAGTTTCAAGTATTGTTTTAATTTGTATAACGTCAGTCGATCTACATTATTTCCATCTTTTTCATACATTCTAATTGTTTTTGTAAATCTTCTTGTAAGCCTATCAAATTCTTCTGCTGATAATTGGGCTTTTAATGTTAAAACTTTCTTTTGCCTAGTGACTGGTTTTTTATTGTTTTCTTCTTTATATACTTCGGGGTTATTAGCATTTGCTTTTTCACCCATAGATTTATTTAATGATTGAGTTAAATCATCAATATTATTATTACTATCATTTTCAATGCCTGCTTGCATATTTTCTATTATTTTTTCCCAATCAACTAAAGTTGTTTCTAGTTGTAAATGTCTATGTTCACAACGTTCTTTTAGCAAAGGTCTGAAATGAATAATACTTTTACCTGTATCCATTAAATCTGCTAAATATTGATAACGATATTTCATAGCGTATTTTCCACTGTTAAAGATTGGATATGACATAACTTTTCTACGCTTGTTATCTTGTCTTTTTAGATTTCTAACAACCACTGTTTCCCCCTCTTGTAAGTGGGCTAATTCGTCGGCTCTTAATAGTGGTCTTTCTTCTTGATTTTCAGTGATACTTGATTTCAATGAATCAGTTTCACCAGACCGACTACGGACAGTAATTTGTTGACTACCAATCATATCGCTAAAGTCTTTCAACGTTTGTTCTTGTGTGGCCATAATAAATACTTTGTTTTGACAAGCGTCCATGATTGCATCATACGCATCACCATAAGTATCTTTTATTTGTGAAAAGGCTTGTACAAAGAAGTTGAATCTTAATCCACGTGATAACGATACGTTAACCTTTTGAGAAAGATTCGGAATTTGAGGCATATTGCCTGCCTCGTCCAAATGGAAGATTACTCGTCTATGTGTAGATTGCTTTTCTGTATATAGTTGTGAGTTCTTCGATAATTCAAATACAATTTGATTAACTAAAATAGAAGCTATACCATGATTGGCACTATTATAGTCTGGAACAACCATAAAAATCGCTATCGGTTTAGCGAAACTATTAAACTTTCTAATTGTTACATTAGATGAATAAATATCACCTTTTGCCTCAAATGTTACTTGGCCTTTTTTATCAATGCTTGTAACATAAAAATAATATTTCACTTCTTCATTGAATTCATCAGTTTCTACAATCTCAATCCGGTCATCAATATTTAAAACTGTCTTGAATGGGTATTGCCAATATCCATATTCATTAACGCCAATGTTGATACCTTCTACTTCATCATATTTAGTACCTATATTGGTTTCTCTTTTAACTTGTACATTTAATTCAAATTTACTATCTGGTTCTGAAAAACCATCAATAATACTTGGGAATCCTAATTTATTTAAGTCTAATGATGAATGACTTGTTAGTTTAGCAATAGTATCAGTTGTGAAAGGCTGTAAGGCTTTTAATGCTGTACCGATAATAGAGGAACGCATTTTATCTGGTGCGGCTTCTACTGTTGCATACTGTGTTTTAGCAGGGCTATGAGATGGGAATTTTTCCATATATTCATCTAATGCTGATGTTTCAATTACTTTAACTTGATTACCTATTTGAATTTGCTTATAGAATTTTTTTACACTTAATGTCTGTAACATATTTGAAACGCTATATAGTGTTACTTTTTCAGGGTGTTCAGGAAGCGCTTCTTCACATAGTGCTAAGATCATCGCATTAATCAGTGCAGCCGACATCAAGTTCCACTCATTATCCTCAACTCCCTCATTATTTGTAAGTGTATGCGTGATTTGTTTTGTCATTTCTTGTGCCTCACCCAAATCACCTTTTTGATATTCTTCTATAACAAGTTGTAATAAGTTGAAACTCATTGTTGATTCCATCGGTTGATCTAAATTAAATACTTCTGTATGATAATTTCTATTTTCTAATGTTTCATTTGATGCCGAATATAGTTCGCCTTTCATATCACCAACAACTAATGACGGTTGATGTGACGACCTTGAATAATTTTCAATCATAGATAAAACAAACACTTCACCTTTACCAGAACGGGAAGTACCAACAAATATATTGTTAGTTGGTGATTCATCAATGAATGTAAATTCTCTTTTAAGGAAAAATGTACTAACAAATTCTTTGTTAATTTGACCTAATTTATCTTTCTTCATATTATATTTTTCATCTTGTGTTAAATCTGGCATTGAATTTATTTCTGTTTTTGCTGTTTTTCTCTGTTCTAAATATTGCTTCGTTTTAGTAGCGAAATCATATACACCAAACATAGCAACAGGTAGTCCACCCTCACCCTCAAATTGCTTCTCTCTTTGAGCTATGGCCTTGTATTGTTGTTTAATTTCTTTCTTAGTAGAAAAACGACCTGATGCTTTCTCTTGATTGTCTAATGATTTAAATTTCTGTCGTATTTGATATACTTTTTTCCCCCATAACACAGTAAGCAATACAAAGAATGGAATATAAAACAATGCTAAATCAAATCTCACTTTAAAAAAGTAATTCGTCCATTCATTATTAATTTTTTTCATGTTATCGAATATATCCCCACCAGCAAATATGAGATTATTCAACATGTTTATAAAGAAATTGGCTGCCAACATGATAAAAATAAAGCCCACCACTAATAGTGCTAATAATCCTATTGGGTGAGCTAACAAATGTTTATTTTGTGAAAAGGAAGCCTTTTTTCTATGATATCCATGATTATGACGACTTCTAAATGGATTCATTTAACTACCTCCTAAATTAAAATGGTAAATCTTCGTCATGAAACCCATTAGCTTTTTGTTTTTCATAAGTTGGTGTCTTTTCTGATTCATATTCATCTTGCTTCTTATTATTATTCTCAAATACATCTTTTAGGTTTTCTGTATCTGGATTTTCTGCATTTTGATCTTCTTTACTCTTTTTATGATTCAAATAACTGATATTATTTGCGACTACATTTTCATAGAATTTAACTTCACCATTTTTTTCTATTTTTTTGGTACTTATATAACCATCTACGAATATTAAATCGCCTTTGTTGTTATATTTAACAAGATTAGTAGCTTTCTTACCAAAAACAGTAATTCTTGGAAAATCTGTACTATAAGCCGTTTCTATCGCTAATGAAAATGTACAACGCTTTTGGTCATCATCATAAGTGATTAATTCTAAATCGTTTGCTATACGGCCAATAAATCTGATTTCATTTAGCATACATTCACACCTCTTTATTTATTATCATTTTTAAATTCTTCTAGCTTATCTTTGGCGTTATCTAATGCCTCTTTTTTATCCTTAGCTTCTTTTTTCTTCTTCTTATCATCTTTCACTTTGTCATACTCTTTTTGTTTATCTTCAACTTCTTTTTCAAGTGATTGCTGTTTATCTCTTTGCTTATCATCAATCATTTTAGTAACTTCTTCGTCATCAGTGCTAGCTGCTAGCTTTTTAGCTTTATCTAATTGATCAGATTCTATATATGCTATTGCTAAAGCTTTTTTTCTTTCAGGTGTTTTATCTATATCATCTACTAATTGAGTAGCATCTTCATATTTTTCATTATGAATTGCTAAATCAAATTGACCATTTTTAGTTGAATGTTTGTTTTCAAATTTTTCTAGTGAATCAAATTTGCCTTTGCTATATAACTGATTCTCTACATATTTTTCACTTTTAACGTCTACTGCTTTATCAAAATCACCTTTATCTATAAGTAAATTTGCATAAATAGATTTATCATTTTTAGTCATTTCTTCTTTCGGTAATTTTTCATAATTCTTAATCGCTTTGTCCTCATGACCTAATAATGCTTGTTGGTATATATCTTCTTTTTCAACATTATCTTTTTTTTGGTCTTTATTAGGGTCTGTAGCAATAAATAAATAACAAATACCTATAACCAATAATACTAGCAACAAAGCGCCTATGCCCTTTTTTCCTTTAAGTTGTGAAACAATACTCTCTTTATTATTATTCTCTCTATTTTGCTTTTTTGCATTGTAAGATGTATTTTTAGGTGTATTGCTCTTTTCTTTTTTGGTTGGTTGTTTTTGAGCTTTATAATTTTGTGCTACTTCATCTAATTCTTTTAAATATTGACGCTTAATAGATTTCATATCTTCTGAATCAACTTGAACATTTTTAAGTAGCTCTTTTGTATGTTCATAAATATTTTTATAACCATCATTTAATTTATAAGTAGCTTCTATAATGTCTGTATCTTCGTCCGCATCATACAAAATATAATCAAATGACTCTGGAATATTACTGAATTCTTTAGCTTCCATTTTCTCTGTGTAACTCATCATTTCCTGTAATGAAAAGTCATGTCTATTGCCTATTTCAAAATCGGGTGTTCTAATTTTCAGCACGATGTCTGCTCCTTTCTATAAGAAAAAGACTAATCTTAATGATTAGCCTTTAAATAGTTATTACATGAATATTGATTGTAAATTTGATACAACTGCTAGTTTGAAATCTGTTGTAACTGGGGCAATTGTACTTACGTTTATTACTTTTTGGAAAGCACGTGCGTATACTAAAGCACCACCTGCGATAGCTGCACCTACAAGTGACCATAGTATAGTTTGTTTAGCCCATCTACGCCCTGTATCACCAAACATCATTGTTAAACCTGCTGCTAGTAATGATAGTGCTAGTAAAGTAATGATAAGGGGTTGTGCATCTTGAATAAAGTTAATTATGGCCTGATTGGCTCTTTCAAACATATGAAATCCTCCTATCCAATTGTATTTTCTTGATTATTATTTGAAGCTGTATTACTATTTTGCTTTTCAGAAAGCTCTTTTAATGCTCTAGTAATAACTTCTGTGTTGTCACTTAAATAATTTTGGTATTGCTCATATAACCATGTATTATGGTCAATACCGTTTATTTTCATGATTTGTTGAACTTGTTTCTTTAGTCGATTAATATCATTTTGCGTAGGTTTCATAAAACCACTTATCCTTTCTACAATTATGATTTATAATAAAAAAAAGGACTTTATACAAAGTCCTTTAAAATAACAATCTTTACATGTTCCTTTGATAATTACATATGCACACCTTTGGTCAATTCATTCTTATACGTTGAAATGTGTAATAAACATCAAAGGTAATTTATCATGCAGAAATTGTTAGCTGTTTAACACACTTGATTTGTTGATACCTTTTTTTTCGGTAACCTATCAAACCATATTTGTCACTTTTAATTGTTTTGGCTCGATACATGATTTGAGAAAGATGTTCTAAGTTTTGTCGTTCAACTTGATCAAAACGTTTCTTGTCGATACGTTGACCACGTACACCTTTGATACGGTATATCTTACCATCAAAAGTACGAACTTCATCAGCAAATAAAACAAAACCATAAAAATCTAGTTGGTCGAATTTCTCATAACTAATCATTGTTAACGCCTCCTTAATTAAATTGTGACATACGAATTTTTAATACATTGCGTAAGTGCAATTAAATATTACGCCTAATATTTAATTGGGGTTCAGCTTGCAAGCACTTTTCACTGCCTGACCCTTGTGGTTCTTTCGACTTCCCACTCGCGTTATCCAGTCTATAATATTTCAGTTGATTCATCGGAACTTCCCCTCTCAACACTATACACATTATAGAGTTTGGTTAGGATAAATTTGTATAAGAATGAAATTCATAGGTTTCGGCTTACCTATTTAACCATAAGTCGTATACCTGACCCACATTGAATTTCGTTAATGTGGAGGCACGCATATGTAATTATCAAAGAGCATTGAATACACTCAAACGATTTCGTTTGAGTTAATTCGATAATACCATTGTTATAGCACTTTTTCAAGGAGGTATACTAAAAAATTGGCAAAAAGCGAACAGATTTTTAGAATAAAACCAAAATTAAAAAAACTTATAAAATTACGAAGTGCTGAAATTGATTTAAATAATTCAGAATTAGTAAATAAAATATTGAAATCAACTAAAGCAAGTGATTTAGAAATACAAATATATAAAAATAAAAGCAAATTAAACTATGATAATGTACAAGCATCTTACATGATTGAAGAATCTAACAAGAAAAAAATAGAAAAGATTGCAAGTAAGCATGATCTAAAGAAATCACAAGTTTTGAATTTATTTTTATCGCATTATTTTAATGAATCTCTTTAAAATTCAACTATGTAAACCTAAGCGAACGATATATTACAATAATAATTAAATTACTGTAATGTATCGTTTTATTGCTTAAGTGTATTTAAAATGTGCTTCAAATGTATATATTTATTCCTTAAGTGTCTATATAAAATTTTTACAGTTTATATATTACTATTAATCGGGCAATTTTACCATATGTTTTTTTAAGGCAATATATATATAATTTAAATTTATTGCTTTTACTTTGGTTGATTGATAGTAACTAATACTTATAACTTACATATTAAAAATATTATTGTCCGACATATTCTTTCTTCTCATATCTGCTGAATGTAACTCTTCAAGTTCAGTTAAAATTGTTTGCATTAAATAACCTTGCATTGACTTGATTGTTTCCTTTTGGCCTTTAACTCCCCTATCATGTATAGCTTTTTTAAGTCTTTTTAAAGAAATTAATATTTCATCTTCAATATGTTCTAGCATATAAAAATTATCATCATGATTTGAATTAAAAGATTTTTTTGCTTTAAGAATAACGGCCTTTATGATTTCTAAATCTCTATAATCATATTTTAATAAATAATTAGTTAGTTGCTCTGGAAATTCTTGAAGTAGTATTTCTTTATAATCTTTATCATCAAAATTATGTGTAAATTGATTTGAATGATTTGAATGATTACTAATTTTATTTTTGAACTCTATATCATTCAAGTCATTCATATCATTATTCTCAGTCTCAATATAGTCAGTATTACTTAAATCAGTATCATTAGTGTGCGATTTTCGCATTTCTTGTTGTGCGATTTCAGCATTTCTTGAAATGCGATTTTCGCAATTCTTGAAATGCGATTTTCGCATTTCAGCGTCA
>Ga0079226_10000502_pt1 | contig 27494 bp, 31 predicted proteins | sample Poulit2014_FD_76345 | JGI IMG/M metagenome (GOLD analysis project Ga0079226, IMG submission 76345) | Agricultural soil microbial communities from Georgia to study Nitrogen management - Poultry litter 2014 | ecosystem: Environmental > Terrestrial > Soil > Agricultural land | place: USA: Georgia...
CTCCATGGTCGCGACCGTGTTCTCGTTCGCGATCTGGCCGATGTTGCGCACCACGAAGAGGTCGCCCAGGCCGCAGTCGAAGAGGATCTCCGCCGCGACGCGCGAGTCGGAGCAGCCCAGGAATGCCGCGTTCGGGGCCTGCGCGTCCGTCAGCTCGGAGCGTCGGGCCGCGTTCTGCTGCGGGTGGTGGAGATCCCCGGCCATGAATCGCTCGTTCCCCTCGGTGAGGGCGTCCCAGGCCTGCTGGGGGGTGACGCGGGGAGTGGTCATGGGGGCGATCCAATCGTGCTGGGGTCTGCCGGGCGGGTCCGCTCGGCGCGGGGCGCGGCCTCGCGGGGTCACGCCCCGCCGCAGGATACTCCCGCCCCGGCGTCTGCTCCGGAGCGTCCACCGGCCCCGACGCGGGCGTCCGGTGCTGCTCAGGCCTGCGAGAGCTCAGGCAGGCTGCTCGAGGCGTCCGGGTAGCTCGGCTGGGCGCCCTCCCCGGTGGCCGCGAAGGCGCCGACGCGGGAGGCGAGGCGGGCGGCTGTAGCGAGGTCGTCGCCGCGGGCGATGCCCAGGGCGAGCGCGCCGATGAACGCGTCTCCCGCGCCGGTGGTGTCCACGGCGTCGACCGGCGCGGCCGGGATGCGGTGGATGCCGCCGTCGTCGGCGACCCGGGCGCCGTCGGCGCCGAGGGTGAGGACCACGGACGCGATCCCCTGCTCCTGCAGGGCACGGACCATCGCGTCCGGATCCGAGGGCGCCCCGGCCCCGGGGGCCAGCTGGGCGAGGACGAGCGCGGCCTCGTGCTGGTTCACGACCAGCGGGTCCGAGGCGCGCAGCACCGCGGGATCCAGCTCCATGACCGGTGCTGGGTTGTGGAGGAAGCGCCCTGTGACCAGGGCGGGCAGTGCCTCGATGCCGCTGCGCGGGATCTCCCCCTGGCACACGACGATGCTCGCGGCGGAGATGACGTCGCCGGCCGTGCGCACCCGCTCGGCATCCATCGCCGCGTTCGCGCCGGCGATGACCACGATCGAGTTCTCCCCGTCCTCCGCGACCGTGACGATCGCAAGTCCCGTCGGCCCCTCGACCTCGGCGAGAGGGGAGAGGTCCACGCCCGCCTCGCGCAGCGCGGACAGCGCCACTTCGGCCTGCGCGTCGGTGCCGACGGCGCCCACCATCGCGACCCGTGCGCCGAGGCGCGCGGCGGCCACCGCCTGGTTCGCGCCCTTGCCGCCGGGCAGCATCTGCCCGCCGGTGCCGTGCAGGGTCTCGCCCGGCGCGGGATGGCGGCGCACCTGCGCGAGGAGGTCGACGTTCACGGAGCCGACGACGACGATCGAGCCGTCGGGCAGGGGCGTGGCCTGGTGGGTCATGGCAGGAAGCCTACGGTCAGACGGCGTGGTCCACGCAGGTCCTCGCCGTCGGCCGGACCTCGAGCCGGGCACGCGGGATCTCGCGGCCGCAGACGTCGCAGCGGCCGTAGGTCCCCTCCTCGAGCCGCTGCTCCGCGGCGTCGAGATCGACGAGGTGCTGCTCGGCGCTCGCGAGCAGCGCCTCGGTGCGGGAGCGGTCCACGGCGGTGGTCTGCCCCTCGGGGTCGTGCTCGTCGTCGGTGGAGGTCAGCTCCATCCCGTCGAGGATCGCGGCGTGGTCGCGCCGCAGCGCCCCGATCCGCTCGTGGGTGCGGGTGCGTTCGGCCTCGAGCAGGGCGCGGAGGTCGTCGGAGACCGCTCAGCCCTCGCTGCCGGAGATGTTGACCTGCCACACGATGCCGAAGCGGTCGGTGAAGGCGCCGTAGACATCGCCCCACATCTGCTTCTCGAGCGGCATCGTGATCTCGCCGCCCACGGACAGCTTCTCGTAGGCGCTGCGCAGCACCGCCTCGTCATCGCCCATCAGGGAGAGGGTGACGTTGGTGCCGCGGGTGTACTCGCCCATCCCCTCGATCACGTCGGAGGCGTACAGGCGGATCAGGTCGGTGACCTCGAGCGAGCCGTGCATGATCTTGTCGGCTGCGGGGTCGCCCTCGGGAACGGCCTGGAACTCCCCGAAGGTGGCGAACTGGGGCGTGGCCCCGAGGGCCTCGCCGTAGAACTCGAACGCCTCGCGGGCGTTGCCGTCGAAGTTGAGGTAGGGATGCAGTGCAGCGGGCATGGCGGACGTCCTCCTCGGCGTCGGCGCCGGCTCGTTGCCGGGCGCTCGGGGAGAGCGTAGGCACAGGGGCCGACAGTCCACCAGGGGCGATGCGACGGACGGCCCGTGACCTGCGGTCGCCCCCTGCGTACGCTCGTTCGCGTGACCTCCTCGCCCACGCTCTCCCTGCGAAGACGCCGCTTCGCGCTCTACGCCCTGTTCCTGCTGCCGGGCCTGAGCATGTCCGCCTGGGTCACCCGCACCCCTGCGGTGCGGGACCTGCTGGAGGCCTCGACCGCGCAGATGGGGCTGGTGCTCTTCGGTCTCTCGATCGGGTCGATGCTGGGGATCCTCTCCTCCGGGCCGCTGGTCATGCGGCTCGGCACCCGTCCCGTCGTGCTCGCCGGCTCGGCGCTCGTCGTCGCGGCGCTGCCCACCATCGCGCTCGGTGCCTCGACGGGACAGCCGCTCGTGACCGCGTTCGGCCTGGCCCTGTTCGGCGGCGGGATGGGCGGCGGCGAGGTCGCCATGAATGTCGAGGGGGCCGACGTCGAGCGGCTCGGCGGGCGCTCCTTCCTCCCCTCCCTGCACGGATGCTTCAGCCTCGGCACTGTGATCGGTGCGGTGCTCGGCATCCTCGCCAACGCTGCGGGCTTCCCCGTCGCGCCCCATCTCGTGCTCACCGCCGCTGTCGGCGCGGGACTGCTGATCTGGGCGATGGGCGCGATCCCCGCCGGGACCGGGAAGGTCACCGCCGACGAGCGCTCTGCGCAGGCCTCGACGGCCCGCCCCGCGATCTGGAAGGACCTGCGGCTCGTGTGCATCGGCGGGGTCGTGCTCGCGATGGCGCTCGCCGAGGGCACCGCGAACGACTGGCTGCCGCTGATCATGGTCGACGGGCACGGCTTCGGCGCGACGATGGGCTCTCTCGTGTTCGCGCTGTTCGCGGCCTCGATGACTATCGGACGGTTCTCCGGCGGGCCGATCGTGGAGCGCGTGGGCCGCTCCGGCGTGCTCCTGGTCAGCGCCCTGTTCGCCGCGACCGGTCTCGCGCTCATCGCCTATGTGGACAGCCAGGTCGCGGCTGTCGCCGCGGTCGTGCTGTGGGGCCTCGGCGCCTCCCTCGGCTTCCCGCTCGCGCTCTCTGCCGCCGGGGACTCCGGCCCGAACCCCGCCGCGCGCGTCGCCCTCGCCTCGGTGATCGGCTATCTCGCATTTCTCGTCGGCCCGCCGACGCTCGGGTTCCTCGGCGAGGAGATCGGGCTGCGCGGCGCACTCGTGGTGCCGCTCGCGGTCGCGCTTCTCGCGGCGGCGCTCAGCCCGGCCACCGGCACCCGTCGGCCGACGATCGAGGAGCAGCCGGCGGAGGCGGGCGCGCGATGAGGATCCGCGCCGTCGCCGTCGTCCTGCGCGAGGGGAAGCTCCTGGTCATGCATCGCCGGCGCGGCGGTCGCGAGGACGCCGTGCTGCCCGGTGGCGGGATCGAGGAGGGGGAGTCCGTGCAGGACGCCGTCCTGCGCGAGCTGCGTGAGGAGACCGGGCTGCGCGGCCGCGTCGGCGCCCTGCTGCCGGTGCCGGTCGATGCGGAGTCCCCGGCGCTCTACCTGAGCGTGCAGGTCGACGGGGCGGAGCTCGAGCTCGGCGGGCCCGAGCGGGAGCGGGCCGATCCGCAGAACGTCTATCGCCCGGCCTGGGTGCCCCTGGCGGAGGTGGACGGCCTCGACCTCGTGCCCGAGGGTGCCTGTGAGGCGGTGCGGTGTGCGGCGGCGCCGGTCAGCCCAGCAGGTCCAGCAGCCGACGGCACCGGGGCGGATCGATCGTGAGGCCCTGCTCGAGTCCCCACAGCAGGTAGGACATCGACCGCACCAGCACCCAGTCACGGGCGCGGTGGGTCGGGACCTCGCAGGCGGCGACGAAGGCGTCCAGCGCGGCGAGAACGTCGGCATCATCGGGCAGCTCGTCCAGGCGGGTCCACAGCACCCGGCCGAGGTCGTACTCCGGATCGCCGCGCAGCAGCACCGGGTCCACGACCGTCCAGTCCCGTCGGCCGCCGGCGAGGACCTGCCCGTGGTGCAGATCCCCGTCGACCTCCAGCAGCTCCACCACGCCGAGCCCGGCCCAGTGGTGCAGCGCCGTGGCCTCCGTGGCGACGTCGTCCCCGGGTGGGGCGAGGCGGAGGACCGCTGCTCGTGCTCGTCGGCGTACGGGCACGACCAGGGCGTTCGAGCCGTGGTGCGGCGGGCCGTCGGAGGTGAGGTTCCAGAGTGCACTGTGTCCTGCGACCAGGGCGGGCAGGCGGTCCAGCCAGGCGCGGCCGGCTTCGTCGTGCCACCAGCGCGGCATCTCGCGGAACGAGGCCGGGACGGTGATCATCGGCGCGCCTCGAGGTCCTTGGTCAGCCAGCGGCACGGCTCGGCGACGTGGTGCTCGTGATGGTCCTCGTCGATCCACGTGTAGCGGTCGAGGTATTCCACCCCGGTGTCCTCGTAGCCGAGTCGCAGGTAGAGCGGCAGCGGTCCGTCGGACTCCACGCCCAGGCCCAGCTCCGCGTGGCCGCGGGCGCGCGCCTCCTGCTCGAGCAGGGCCAGCATCGCGGTGCCGATGCCGTGGGACTGCAGGTCCCCCGGCCACACCTGCAGGCCGTTCACCTCCGGGCAGCGCGGCACCTCGAGGTTCGCGTTCCCGTCCCAGCGGATCTCGGCGGAGCCCACGAAACCGTCCGCGAGCTCCGGCGCGACGGCGAGGTAGTAGGTGCTGGTCCCGGCCTGCTGACGGGCGAAGCGTGCGGCGTGGGTGCGGGAGTTCCCCGTCGGCGCCCACGCCTCGACGGGCTCGCGGTCGTCGGCGCGGCAGAGGCGGAGATGGACGACAGGGAGAGGCATGGGGGCATCCTCGGGCATCCGGGGGCAGGGGGCGAGCGAAATCTCCCGGTCCTCAGCAGCAGCCGCTCTCGCTCTCGCGGTCGCCCACCAGGGCGGAGACGGGCTGTGCGCACGCATCGCCCCGCCAGGCCTCGAGCCCTTCACGCACCGCGAAGGCGGCGATGACCAGTGCGGCGACCGAATCGGCCCAGGCCCAGTCGAGGATGCTGTTCACCAAAAGGCCGAGGAGCACGGCAGCCGAGAGGTAGGAGCAGATCAGGGTCTGCTTCGAGTCGGCGATCGCGCTCGCCGAGCCGAGTTCGCGCCCAGTGCGGCGCTCGAACCAGGAGAACGCCGGCATGAGCACGACGCTCACCGCGGCCAGGGCGATCCCGACAGGGGAGTGATCGGCAGCCGCGCCGCCCAGCAGAGCGCGCAGTGCGTCGACGGTGACGATGGTGGCCAGGCCGAAGAACGAGACGGCGATCACCTTCAGTGCCACCCGCTCCCGGCGGTGCGGATCGGGGCCGGCGAACTGCCAGGCGACGGCCGCGGCGGAGAGCACCTCGACGAGCGAGTCGAGACCGAAGCCGATCAGTGCCGCGGAGGACGCGGCTCGGCCGGCGGCCAGGGCGATGACCGCCTCGATCACGTTGTAGGTGATGGTCGCCGCGACGATCAGGCGGATGCGCCGCTGGAGGATCCGTCGGCGGTCCGGGGCGAGGGTGGGCGTCAGATGCATCGGCACTCCTCGCCCGTGCAGCAGTCGGGGTCGACGACGAGAGTGAGCTGCAGGAGGTCGCCGAGCGCCTGGCCGAGCAGGGGATCGCTCAGGCGATATCGGACGGTGCGCCCCACCCTCTCGGCGGTGACGAGTCCGCAGCCGCGCAGGCAGGCGAGGTGGTTCGAGAGCTTCTGACGGGAGACGCCGAGGGCGTCGGCGAGCTCCGAGGGGAGGGCGGGTGCCTCGCGCAGCGCCAGGAGCACACGCGTCCGGGTGTCGTCGGACAAGGCGTGGCCGAGGCGTGCGAGCGATGCGGTGTGGCTGAGCGTCACGGAATCCAGCATGCCCCGACAGTACAGCAATATCTGTACTGTCGAATCTTCGGCTCAGCCTCCGAACAGACCGCTGAGGTCCACCTCCGAGGCGATCCATCCGGCGCTGGTGGCGAGCAGGAGCGCGCCCCCGAGGATCCAGCCCAGCATCGCCAGCAGGTTCAGGAGGATCCCCCATCCGGCGCGACCGCGGGCGAAGGGCTCGTCCCCGCGCGACATGAATCCGAGGATCAGCCCGAGGACAGGGGCGACGAGCGTCCATCCCGCCAGCAGCGAGCAGATCCCGAGCAGCAGGCTCGCGGTGCCCTTGCCGGTGCCGTGGTGGACGGTGGGTGCGTAGGTGGCGGTCACGGGGCCCTCCTGGTGGTCGATGCGTGCCCAGGTCCCTGGGCGTGTTCGCCAGCGTAGGAACGGGGAGGTGCGTGGCGGATCGCCCTGCGGGATGGTGCGGGCGCCTCGCGGTCCGACCAGGGTCTGACGTCTCAGCGGCTCCCGACGCCGGCTTCGACGGCCTCGACGAGGAACCTGTCGCCGTGCAGCTGGCGGCGCACGACGGCGAGGGTCGGATCGAGCTCGGCCTTCTGCTCGGGGAGGAGCCGGCGCTCGAGCGTTCCGGAGAGGATGCGCGCGGTCCACGAGGCCTCGAGCAGGTTCATCGCGAGGATCATCGCGGGCAGGGCGTCGACCTCCTCCGCGGTGAGCGGCGAGGCACGGTGGTAGCCGGCCACGAACCGCTCCACGTTCTGCGTGGCCGCGGGCAGGGGCAGGCGGCGCAGCCGCCGGCTGAGGTACTTCGCGAGGTCCCAGACCCGTGGAGCCAGCGGCAGGTGGTCGAGGTCGATGAACGAGACCGTGCCGTCGGCCCGTGACACCAGGACGTTGTCGGGCGTGAGGTCGCCGTGGACCAGCTGGAGCGGCAGCGGTGCGATCCGGGCGAGGACCTCGTCGCGTCGGGCGTCGAACCCGTGCTGGACGTCCTCGGGGACGTGGAGCTCCGAGAGACCCTCGGCGATGCGCTTGCGGTACGAGTGCGCGTCCCAGGGGTACGCGGCGAGGGACTGGTGCAGCGCGGCGACGGAGCGGCCGACGAGCTCCTCGATCGGCAGGGCCTGCGCCGGGGCCATGTCGTCGTGTGGAAGGTGCGGCATCAGCACGAAGCTGTCTTCGGGTGCCCCGGCGAACATCGACGCCTCCTCGGTGACCAGGAACTCCGCGACGCGCACGGCGGTGCGGGTGAGGTGGGCGAGCACCCGTGCCTGGTCGGCGACCGGCAGGTTGCGCCTGGGTCCGAGCCGCTTGAGGACGTACCGTCGGCCGTCCTCGGCGGTGACCGGCCAGAGCTCGCGGCCGGGAAGCGCTGGGTCGATGTCGGAGTGGTCGCCGAGCAGGGTGGACCAGGCGCGGAGGGGCGATGAGAGGTGCAGAGTTGTGTCCATAGCAGGGTCCTCGATTGCTGGGGGGCGGAGGACCAATGCCCCGCACTGTTGCACGCCCCATAACGAGCTGTTACGGTCGTAACCCAGATCACAAACTAGGTGCATTGGTCGCCGAATGGATCTCGGCAAGATTAACGGTTGCCGCTGTGGCAAATTGGGCCTTTCGCCGAAGGGAAGGCTCAACGGCACATGAGACAGTTGCAACAAGTTGCCGAAGGTCACTGAGTCTTACGTCAATTCGTCGATCAATCCAGTCAAGGAGTGACCGAACAGTGACGCCGACAAGCGAAAAAGCTCGACTCTACCTTGGATACGACGCCAGCTGTATGCAGTGTTCAACAGTTGCTGCACGCATTGAAAGCTTGGTAGGGAATCGGCTAACTCTACTTCCACTGACTTCCCCACTGATGGATTCGTGGAGACGGAAGACGCTCGGTGACGAGGCCCCATGGGCCCCCACACTCGTTCGGGTTAACGGTTCCAAGGGGCGCGCTTATGTTGGTTGGCAAATGGGTCCCCAGCTCGCAGCAGCGCTTGGTGTCAAGCGATCACTGGCGGTGCTGAGTGCGCTCGGGGGTGAGCAACTCGAAAAGAAGAGGCCGCAAGCGGATATTCCCCCACGTCTTTTCAACGCGAAGAACTCGTTTAGTAGGAAGATTTTCTTGCGTAGCAGCGCGGTTCTGGCCGGGATGGCGATCGTGGCCGGCATTTCCAGGCCCGCCGTAGCTTCTCCTGAAGCACAAGGACGCAATGTTGCCGTAAAGCGCACAAACAAGCTTTCAGAGGCGGACACGTTCGAGGAGCTAAAAATCCACTTCGATAGCGCAGATGTCTCGAATGTGGTTTCGAGCGCTTCGCTGGGAACTGCCGCCAAGGGCGCAAAGACATTGGGAGCAATTCCGAGTGAAGCTTTCACGATTGCGACCGAAACTACTGGAACCAAAGCCCCGGATGGCGACGTGTCGGAAGTGCAAGCATCTCGAACAGAGTACTCGGATGGGACAATCGAGTCGTCGATCGCGGTGTACAACCATCAGAGCAGCACAATGGTGGTATCTCGCAGAATGGACAAACCGCTCAATGGGGTTAGTTCTATTGTTCACCGCCTTAACGTATCCCAGGATCGACTCACCTCGGTCGCCCACAGCGTCAATGGAACAATTCCACACAGTGTTGATGCAGAAGACATTTCCACCTTGGATAGTGACCCATGTAGTGGTTGTGCCGGCGCCCCGGGGGATACCTCGCGAAAGCGTCTTCAGGACGTCTGCAACTGGGAATTAACGGTAAGCTGCGCAAGGGACGCGGGAATATGTCTCGGATGTATTCCCACCGTCGTGGGTAGTGCGGCTGCAGTTGTCCTTTGTATTGGGGTTCAGTGCGGCTGGTCCGCTCTAGAGTCTTGCTGCTCATCGATGGACGCGGCCTGCGTGGGATGTGGCGGTCAGACTTGATCACCTCCGGTCTCACCCGAACTCTCAGGATCGGATGGATCCGCGAGGCGGACTTTTATACGGAACAGAAGGTGATCCCTCAGATGTCCAGAATAATTCTCCTAGGAGTGGTCGCCGGTGTCGCAATGGTGGCGTCATTGCACGCATTCATTACCGAAGGAGTCGGCGTCTCCGGAGTAAGCGCTGGACTATTGGCCGCCGTGTTAATCTACGAAGCTGTGCGAGTTTCGAAGAATCGGGCTCAAAGAGGACAACGCTAGTTGCACTTTTCTGTACCGAGCGTCCTAAGGGGTGCACATTAGAATGCTCCCACAGGTGATAACTGAACTTGATTCCCCAGGTGCAGTTTCATCGGCTCTAAATGACGCAATGTCGAGGGATGATTCTGTAGTTGTTACGGATGAGTATGTCGCTGAAAGTGCAATGCTGGGAGGTCTTCCTCGCCTAGTGGCGCGACGTTCATCTCGCGCGTCTTTGATCGTTCTACCGGAGGCCGGTAGAGGCACCCTGGATTGGGCGCTTGATATCGTGCGAGCACTGCGGTCTACGCAGGCGAAAACGTGTACTGCGATTGGCGGAGGCTCTGTTCTGGACTCGGCTAAGACTGCCGTCGCTTCGTTGGAGCAGCCATGGCTACTAGACCCCGCGATATGGCAATCCAGTTCGGGGCGTTTGCCTATGGTTCGCGAGCGGAAGCGAGGCAAAGCCGGGTTAACTCTCGTGGCGGTACCTACCCTCCCAGGGTCCGCCGCACAAGTAGCTCCAAGGGCAACTCTCGCTCACATCCAGGGCCAATCCCAGAAGATGGCTTTCGGATCCGGGCTTATCCCAGACTTTGCCGTAGTGGACTCAGAGTTGTGGTCTGATGTAGAACGTTCTTACGTTCTCGTCGGATTGTCTGAGATGCTCTTTCGTACTTTAGGTCCGTACCTAGTAACGAAAATCTACTCTTCGGATCAAGAGGTCGATACATTGCGTATAGCGCATCGTATTGTCGACATCGGAGTGCAAATCCTGCGTTCTCAAACGAGTATTGACGCGCCGTTGCGCGCCAATATTGACAGGCTAAGCATGGAGAGTGCTCGTCCGGAAAGGGTTCTTGGATGGAGCCCCGGAATTCATCCCTGGTGGTGTGTCCAGAATTCCCTAGCGGCAGCAACCGCGATGCCCAAGAGGTCACTGACTCCCCGGGGCTTCCTTGCCGTCCTCGACGGTGTGCCGCCAGCTTCGTGTGCACGTCTCACCGCCTCTCAGGAGAAGATTCCCGACAGAAATCAAGGCCGCTCGTTGATTGATGACGCGCGCTACTTCTTGGGTGAGGTGAGTCGTTCCGTCGGTGATGTTGCGACCACCGTTGATGCTTGCATAGTGGATAGGGTGATTGTCGAAAGCCTTGAATTGTGGGGGCCGAGCATGAAGGCTGCGGGTTGGGGCGACCAAGAGGCAATTGGAGAATTTGTAAGGGCTGCTTTATGGCGACGCTGACTTGAGCCTGCACGTGCTACCTAGCATCACTTGCGGTTGTTCGTATGAAGCTTGCGAGATTGTGCAGATAATATTCCCCGCGTCGACACGGGCGTGATTCGTCGAGTTGGATGCTTAGTGGAACTTTTGGTGGGTGTCGATGTGTCAGCAGGCGGTGAAGGTCCACGATAGTGCTCGAGCTCATGGTCTAATGGGATTCTGCCCAAGGGCATGGGAGAGTCAAGTAGGGTGCGTTCGTAGCTAATGTGGATTTCGCCTGGAAGTAGTTTTATGCTCTAAAGTCGGCGCCCTGTGGGTAGCGATCTTGAGATTTGCCTCCGGGTCCGGGTCACGCAATCTGCGCCTATCGTCGGTGGGCCCGGAAGCCGTAGGGGAGTGCGTTGGCGGGGCCATTGCGGTCTGGGGGTGGCATCGTAGTTACTACATCTAGGGCGGCGAGAACGGCGGCGTCCGCAGGGACGCCGGCGCGCTCCAGGGCGAGGAGCACCGCGCCGCCCAGCGGATCGAGCCGCGGGGCCACCAGCTCCGTGCGACGCGGCTCCCCGCCGTCGAGCGCCTGCGCGAGCCGGCTGTGGAACCTCGGGTCGCTCGCCAGCGATCCCGTGCACGCCACGGGCACCGGATCGGCGGCGACGGACGGGGCGAGCAGGCGCACGCCCCGGGCGGTGAGCTCGGCCAGGTGTCGCAGAGAGGCATCCGCCAGAGGAGACTGCTCGGCCAGGGCGGTGACCTGCGGCGCGAGAGCGCCGTAGCTCCGTTTCGCGTCATTGTGATCAGCCGTGGACAGCTCAAGCACTGCATTCCGCAGTCCGTCGACGTCCTCGGCGTCGAAGTGCGCCAGGACGGTTGTGTGCAGAGGGTCCGCGACGCTGCTCTCGCCGAGGAGGATCCGCTCGACCACGTCGCGTGCGAGGTGACGAGCCGCGCCCGCATAGTGCCCGAACTGCCCGCTCTCGAGATCCGCGCCCTGCTCGTCGATCGCAAGGATCATCGATCCCGTCCCTGCCACCACGACCACGCCCGCCCGGCCCGACAGGGCGCCGCGGTGCGCGATCACCGCGTCGTTGAGGACGGCCCTCGTGCAGGTCAGGCCGTCGAGCTCGACGGAGCGCTCCACGGCGGCGTTCTGTCGGAGGCCCTGCGGGGAGCTGGTCCGTTCGAAGCCCGCCATCCCCGCCACCAGGGCCGCAGCGCCCGAGGCATCCAGGCCCGCCTCCGACAGCGCGCGGGCGAGGGTGCTGCGGACGTTCTCCTCCGCGTCATCGTTGTGCATGGGGGCCGCCCCGCCCCCACGGGCGATCGAGAGGCGCGTCCCGTCGAGGCCGACGCATGCCACGCGGGTGTGGGTGCCCCCGCCGTCGATGCCGATCACGAACTCGCCCTGCGCCCTCGCCTGGTCCATGCGGGCGAACCTAGCACCGCGCCCCGCCCGACGACGCCGACTGCTACCCTTCCTGAGTCGTTTCATGGCGAGGGGAGCGCGGCCGATGACCGACACGTCTCTGCGACCGACCGGGCTGCTGCTGGACCTCCAGGAGCAGGCTGTGGGTGTGCGCGGGGACGCGGTGCGCTTCTCGTGGATCGTGCCGATGCTGGGCGATGCGAGGCAGCGCAGCCACCGGATCCAGATCGCGGAGGACCCCGACTGCACGCAGATCCTCTGGGACCCGGGCACGGCCCGGACCGTGGACTCCACCGGCGTGCTCCACGAGGGCCTGGCGCTGCGGGCCTCGACCCCGTACTGGTGGCGGGTGCGCGTCACGACCTCCCAGGAGAGCGACTGGTCGCATCCCGCTCCCTTCCTCACCGCTCCGGGCACCTGGCCGGCCGCCCCGATCTGGGCCGACGGCGAATCGGACTGGGCGCTGCTGCGCACCGAGATCGACCTCCCCGCCGTGCCGGTCAGGGAGGCCGTGATCGAGCTCGTCGGCCTCTCCCCGGAGGGCGGGCCCGGCGGGGCGGACGGACCGCGCGGCGGACGTCAGCACGTCGTGAAGCTCTGGGTCAACGGTGCCGCGACCGGGTACGGCAGCGTGCGCAGTGCCGACGACCACCCCGCCCTGCACACCTTTCGCGTCACCGACCGCCTGACCCCGGGGGCGAATGCCCTCGCGGTGCTGGCCTGGGCGCAGGAGGGCAGGCAGGTCGCCGCCCGCCTGCTCGTGCTCCTCGAGGACGGCGCCCGGATCGAGCACCTCAGCGGCCCCGACACCTGGCGCGCCCGTCCCGGCGACCGTCTGCTGCCCGGCACCCGGAGCATCGGGGGCGGCTGGTACCACGCCCCCGCCGAGGACTGGGACTTCCGCGAGGAACCGGTCGGCTGGACCCGCCCCGGCTTCGACGACTCCGCCTGGGCGCCGGCCACGGCCGCTCCCGCCTTGCCCGCGACGCCCGTGCCGGCCCCCGTCTCCCTGCGACCCGTCGACGGGCCCGTCGCCACCCTCGACTCCGTCGGCCCCGGGGCGTGGCGGCTGGACCTGGACCGGGAGATCGTCGGCGGCCTCAGGCTGCGCTGCCGTGCCGAGGAAGGGACCCGGCTCGCCGTGCACCTGGGCGAGCAGCGCGACGCCGACGGCGCCGTGATCTCCACGATGCCGACGGGGAACGTGTACGAGGAGACCTGGACGCTGCGCGAGGGGCAGCAGGAGGTCGAGCACTGGGGCTACCGCGCCTTCCGCCACGCGGATCTGCGCGTGCTCTCCGGTCGACTGGAGGACCCGCAGGTCACGACGGTGACGCTGACCAGCGGGACCGCCCACACCGGCCGCTTCTCCTCCTCCGATGCGGACCTCGACCGGGTGCACGAGCTGTGCCGCTACTCCATCGAGGCCACCACTCTCGACCTCTACCTCGACACCCCGGCCCGGGAGCGCGGCCCCTACGAGGGCGACGCCTACGTCAACCAGCGCTCCCAGCTCGCCTGCGAGCGCAGCTTCGCCCTGGCCCGCACCACCACCCGCTATCTCGTCCGGCGCCCCACCTGGCCCGCCGAGTACCACCTCATGCCCGTGCTGCTCGCCTGGGAGGAGTACCTCGCCACCGGCGACGACGCCCTGCTGCGTTCCGATCTGGACCTCTGGCGCCGCGCCACCTACGACCGTGACCTCCGCGCCGACGGCCTGGTGCACCGGGACGTGCTGCCCGCGAGCAGCTGGGACGCCGTGCTCGTGGACTGGCCCGTCAGCTGTCGCGACGACGTCGAGATCACCCCGGCGAACACGGTGCTGAACGCCTTCCAGGCCGCCGCCCACGACGCCCTCGCCCGCATCTGCACCGTGCTGGGACGCGCCCGCGAGGCCGAGCATCATGCGGCGCTCGCCGCCCTGACCCGCGAGGGGATCGAGAACCATCTGGTGCGGGAGGACGGCACCTACCGCGACGGGCTCGACACCGACCACGCCGCGCAGCACTCGAGTGCGATCCCCGCCGCCCTCGGCCTCGCCCCGGCCCGCCGGCACCGGGAGCTGGGGGAGGCACTCGCCGCAGGCGGGATGCGGATGAGCGTGTACGGGGCGCAGTTCCTGCTGGACGCCCTGTTCACCCTGGGCCGGGCCGAGGGGGCGCACGCCCTGATGACCGCGCGCGGACAGCGCAGCTGGCTGCACATGATCGACGACCTCGCCGCCACGATCGTCCCCGAGGCCTGGGACCCCTCCCTCAAGCCGAACATGACTTGGTCCCACGCCTGGGGCACCGCCCCCGTGAACGTCATCGCCCGCTGGGTGCTCGGGGTGCAGGTGGTGGAGCCCGGCGCGGCCCGACTCGAGATCGCACCGCAGCCCGGTCCGCTGCGCTGGATGGAGGGCACGGTCCCCACGATCCGCGGGGACGTCCACGTGCGCTGCGACCGCGAGGCGGGAGAGCTCGAGGTGAGGATCCCTGCGAATGCCACCGCGCTCGTGCGGTGGGAGGGTGTGGAGAAGGAGGTCGGCCCCGGGACGACCGTGCTGTGGTCAGCCTGAGTCAACTGCTCGCGCTGTCGTAGCGCCGCAGCGCGAGCCGCCAGTGGACGGCGGTGAGGATGCCTCCGGCCAGGACCACCGCGGCCGCGCCGAGGAGCGGTCCGGTCGGTGCATCGCCCAGCAGCAGCTGGGCCGGGAGGGTCGCGAGCAGCAGGGCCGGAACGAGCGTCGTGAATCCCCGCAGCGGCAGCCGCCGGAACGCCGCTCGCGGGTACTGGCCGGCCTCCCGCAGCCCGCCCACGACGTCCTGGACCGGCGCGGCCGACGCCCACCAGAAGGACAGGAAGCTCACGTTCACCCAGAACAGGGCCCAGGCGCCGACGCCGAGCACCATCATCGCCAGGCAGCCGGCGACTCCGAGAGGGCTCGGCACCTCGTCGGCCGACACCAGCGCCCCGACCACCAGAGCAACGCCCACCAGCACCCGCGTCGCCTCCGCCGGTCGCACCCAGCGCAGCGTGAGCGCCATCAGCGCCGGGATCGGACGGATCAGCAGCAGGTCGAGCTCCCCGGTGCGCACCGCGGAGTCCAGACGCAGGAGGTTCGGACCGACCACCGTGTCCAGCAGGGCGGTGGACAGTGTGAACAGCCCGACCACGAGCACCGCGGCGGACTCGTCCCAGCCGTTCTCGGCCGTGCGCGCCGTCTGTGCGAGCACCAGGGCGGGGACCAGCGAGATCCCCACATCGACCAGCGCACCGACCGCGGTAAGCACCGTCTGCATGCGGAACTGCAGGTCGCGAGCGATCGCCTGACGCCAGCAGGCCAGCCACCAGCGGAGCACCCGGCGGATCATGCCCCGGCCGCCTCGTAGCGACGCACGCCCCGGGACCAGACCAGGGCGAGCAGACCCAGCGAGGCGCCGGTCCAGCCCAGCAGGGCGAGCCAGTCCGCTGCCCCCGCGGTCGCGGTGCCGGTCAGGACCTCGAGAGGGAACGCGAGGGTGAAGCGGAAGGGCTGGAAGCGCACCGCGCCCTGCACGCCCGACGGGAGGAGCATCAGCGGGACCACCGCCCCCGAGAGCAGCCGCTGGGCGAGGCCCACGATGCCCTGGACGCCGTCGACGTCCTCGAACCAGAACGCGAGGCAGCCGATGAGCACGTCGAGCACGAAGGCGAGGACCGCCGCACAGACCAGCGCCCCCAGAGCGGCCGCCCAGACCGCCGGCGCCGACGGAAGCCGCACCTGGTCGTGCACCACCAGCGCGAGCACGGCCACCATCGGCAGCAGCACCACGAGCTTCACCGCCTTCTCCGCCGCATTGTTCGCGGCCAGGGGAAGCAGCGCCGGGCACGGCCGCACCAGCCAGATCGAGAGCCCGCCCGTGCGGATGTCCTCGGCGAGGAAGGAGGCGGTCCAGCTAGAGGTGACCATGGAGACCACCGCGACCAGGACGAACCAGGTCACGAGCTGGTCGACGGGCACCGGCGGGGTGGCGCCGCGGGCGACCGCCCCGGTCCACACCAGCAGCGAGACGATCGGCGGGGTCACCGCTCCCAGCTGCAGCAGCACCACCCAGGCCCGGTTCGTGAGCGTCACGGTGAGGTCGCGGCCGACGAGCGCGGCGGCGGTGGGCATCAGCGTGCTCATCGACGCCCCCTCGCAGTCGCGTAGGCGCGGGCCATCACCGTGTCCAGATCGACCTCCTGGACGCTGAGGTCCCGGACGCCCCCGAGCGCGAGCACTGCGGCGGTGGCCGCCTCGAGCTCGTCCTCCGAGGCCTCGACCAGCACGGTGCTCTCGTCGCGGAGCGTGGCACCCGCCGGGAGATCCTCTGGCCGGGGCGGACGGGCGAGCACGGCCCGGATCAGGCGGCGCGGGGCGAGGCGGGCGCGCAGGCCGGCGATGTCGCCGTCGAAGCTCAGATGACCGTCCGAGACCAGCAGGACGCGGTGGCACAGCGCCTCCACGTCGTCCATGTCGTGGCTGGTCAGCACCACGGTGGTCCCGAGCTCGGCATTGGTGCGGGCGAGCATCTCGCGCAGCGCCTGCTTCGCGGTGACGTCGAGGCCGATCGTCGGCTCGTCGGCGAAGAGCAGCTGCGGCGAGTGCAGCAGGGACAGCGCGAGCTCGCAGCGCATGCGCTCGCCGAGGCTGAGGCGGCGCACGGGCACGTCGATCACCTCGGAGAGGTCGAGGACCTCGGTGAGCTCGGCGACGCGGCGCCGGTAGGTCGGGCCGTCCAGGGAGTACATGGCCTTGTGGACGAGCATCGAGTCGATCGTGGGGACGTCCCACCAGAGCATCGACTTCTGGCCGAACACCACGGCGATCGACTGCAGGAACGCGGCCCGTCGTCGTGAGGGCTCGTGCCCGAGCACGCTCACCTCCCCGGAGGTGGGGCGGATCAGGCCGCAGCAGAGCTTGACCAGCGTGGTCTTGCCGGCGCCGTTGGGGCCCAGCAGGCCCACGAACTCTCCCGGCGCGACTTCGAGGTCGAGCGGTGCCAGCGCCACCTTCTCCTCGGTGCGGCGTCGGGCGAAGGCGCGCAGCGCTCCGCGGATCCCGGGATCCTGGTGATGACGACGATAGGACTTCGACAGCGAGGAGGCCCGGATGACGGGCGGGGTCGAGGAGGGGCGGTGTGCGTCAGACATGAGGCGCCTTTGATCTCTGAGCGCGCGGCAATGCCGCGATGACCGGGAGAAATGCCAGCGTTGCCGCTGGCCGGCGCATCATCCGGCCCCCCGCACGTCTCCGTGGGCGGGGGGTGGGACTGGGCGGACCTAGCGGCCCGCGTTACTTCGCGTCATGAGATGCACGAGGCCGATGCTACGTCCGAGGACGCTCCTCGTCCACGGTGCTGCCCGGCAGGGCGGCCCGCGAGGATCCGGTGGTGCCGGGGTCGAGCGCGGCACGGTCGGAGGCGCCGCTCAGCTGCCACTGGACCGCTCGGGCCACCTCGTCCACCGGTCGCGGGGGCAGATAGGCGTCGGCGCCGGCCTCCAGCATCCGGGTCACTGGCCCTGCATAGTGCACGCCGAGCTCCTCGTCCTCGATCTCGGCGACCAGGACGCGCGCCGAGGGGAACTGCGCGCGCAGCGCCCCGAGCAGCTGCGGGCTGATGGGCGGGACCAGCAGCACATCGGCCGACGACGGCGCCTCGTGCAGATCCAGCACCAGGAACCCCTCGCCGAACTGCTCCGCGAGCCGCTCACGAGCGGTGCGGGAGAGCTCCATCGCGGTCGCGACCACGGCGACGTCCTCCCGGACGGGCCGCTCCTCGCGTGCTCCCGTCGGAGCGGCGAGGAGCTGACCCTCCAGCACCGCGGGGCGTACCGAGAGCGTGCCGAGCAGCTCGTCCCCGCGCACCAGCGCGACGTCCTCACCGGCCAGCGCCCGCTCGAGCGCATCGGCCACGGCGCGCGGCAGCTGCTGCAGGTCCAGACTGCGGGGTGCTCGATGGCGCATCGGCCCTCCTCGGCGGTGCGAGCGTCCACTGTGACCCGTCGGCCGGCCACGGGGGTAGCCCGGCCGAGGCTTCTTCACCGGCTCTGCACCGTCGACCCCGCCGTTCCTACAGTGGCCCCATGGCGAAGAACGACTCGACCTTGCCCCTGACCTGGAACGCGCTGCTCGACTCCCTCGACCTCCTCGCTCGGTCGACCGCTGAGGCCGCCCGCGCCGGCGCCGTCCCGAGCGCGCGCGTCGCCACCGTCGAGGATCACCTGGCCGACACTGCCGCCTTCTGCGCGGCCTACGGCGTGGAGGAGTCGCTCACCGCGAACTGCGTCATCGTCAAGGGCCGCGGCGGCGGGCAGGACATCCATGCCGCCGTGCTCGTGCTCGCGAGCGACCGGGCGGACGTCAACCGCGCGGTGAAGCAGCACCTCGGTGCGAGCAGGCTCTCCTTCGCCCGCCACGAGGACACCGAGGAGCTGACCGGCATGACCAGCGGCGGCGTCACCCCCGTCGGCCTCCCGGACGGATGGCCCGTGCTCATCGACCCGGCGGTCGCCGCTCTCGACGAGGTGCTGATCGGCGGGGGAGTGCGCACTGCAAAGATCATCGCCCCCGGGCGCGAGCTGGCTGAGCTGCCTGGCGCCGAGGTGGTGCCGGTGGCGCAGTGAGTAGCGCGCTCGGATGAGGGCAGGCCCGGTCAGAGTCCCAGCAGAGCCCGGCACTGCAGGACCAGCTCGGTGTTCGAGGCCGCGTCGGTGCCGTCGGGCAGCGTGAGGGTGTCCTCGAGGCCGATCCGCGTGTCCAGGCCGAGTTCGCGGGCCAGCAGCACGCCGGGCCAGGCTGAGCGCTCCTCGCCGTGCAGCAGCACGGGGAGGCCGTGGCCCGAACCGTCGATGACCGTGAGGATCTCCTCCGCGAGTTCGCGAACCTGCTCTGCGGGGAGGTCCGGGAGCTCGATGAGCACGCGGTGACAGGCGGCGGCGTGCGGAGAGCGCACCCAGGCCTGTGCGGCCTCGACTCCCCACAGACCGGCCTCTATCCCCACCTCACGCTCGATCAGGAGCGCCGCGAGGTCCTCGGCGCCCTCCTCGTGCCAGTTCAGTGACGCGAGATCGGGCAGCTCGCGCCAGCGGCGAACCTGCGAGAGACGCTCCTGTGCACCGCCCGTCGCCCAGGCCCCGGTGGTCACCCCGAGGGGGACCTGCGGACAGATGCTCCAGAACGCGCGCAGCCAGCGGCTGAGATCCTCCGCGCGGAGGGAGTCGCGGCCCCCGGCGTCCTTGGGGTGGAGGTGGACCTCGGCGGTTCCGGCCGCGACCGCAGCGGCGGAGTCGGCCGCGAGTGTCTCGGGGTCGGAGGAAAGAGCCGGATGCGCGTCCGTGGCACGATCACCGTTCGGGCAGAGCGTCAGCAGCATGATTCGAGCCTATGGCGCAGGGGCGACGGGTCAACACGAGCTCTGCACCGCGGGGCCCCTACCCTGTCCGGATGGACGCTGCGCGGAATGACCTGATCGCGATCCCCGGCCCCCGCGTGCCGGAGGTGACCGAGCGCCATGCCCCGGGGTCGACCGTCGCCCTGCGCAGCATCCGCGCGTTCCCCGACTGTCCGCCCGCGGTGAGCTTCGCCGTCGCGGGCACTGTCCTGCAGGACGACGACGAGCTGTCGGTCGTGATGACCGTCCCGGGGTCGGGACGCGCCTCCCGCGCCGGTCGCCGGACCGGACCCCGTGGCCGCAACGCCGCGACCTCCGGATGGGACGGGACCTACGACGTCCTGGAATGGGAGGGGACGACCGTCGTGCGAGTGCATCCGCGCGGAGCGTCCTGGTCGCTCTGGCGCTGGCACGACGGGACGAGCTGGGGCGGCGACTGGTACGCGAACCTCGAGTCCCCGTGGCGTCGCACCGCGGTCGGCTTCGACACCCAGGACTGGGCCCTCGACGTCGTCGCGACGGGGACCCCCGGCTCGCCGGACTGCGCGGTGCGGTTCAAGGACGAGGACGAGCTCGAGTGGTACGTCCAGGAGGGCGTGTTCACCCCGGACCAGGCGACGGAGTTCCGCCGCGTGGGAGACGAGGTGGCGGACCTCCTGCGTCGGGGTGAGGGAGTGGCCGGGGCGGATTGGTCGCGCTGGCTCCCGCCCCGGGACGCGGCCGCCCTTCCCCTGCCCGAGGGGTGGCAGGACCTCGACGGCACGGAGCGCCCGTCGGCCGGGGGCTCGGCGCCCTGCAGATTGGGCGGCACGCCTCGAGGTGCTCCCGACGCTCTGGCGGCCCTGGAGCAGGAGGCCTACCGTGACGGCACCGACCAGGAGGCCGCGATGACCCACCCCGAGCTGCTCCACACCGCGATCGACGCCCGCGACCCGCGCGCCCTCGCCGAGTTCTATCGCGAGCTGCTGGGCCTGCACTACCGGCCCGGCGACGAGCCGCCGGCCCCGCCCGCGCCCGACGACGAGGACTGGCTCGTGCTCCTGGATTCCCGCGACCAGCGCGTCCTCGCGATCCAGGGCAAGGCGGACCTGCGCCCCTCGACCTGGCCCAGCGAAGAGGTGCCCATGCAGCTGCACATGGACTTCCGCGTCCCCGACGCCGCCGAGCTCGAGCTGCAGCGCGAGCGCGCCGAGGCGCTCGGCGCCCGCGTGCTCATGGACCGCACCCAGGTGCCAGAGGAGCCGCTGTACGTCCTCGCTGACCCTGAGGGCCACCCGTTCTGCCTGCTGGTGGGGTGACGTCGACCCGGGTGTGCCGTCGGGACGACACCGCCACTACGCGTCGAGGGTCGTTGCCCTGCAGATCCCGCCGAGGACGAAGCCCGTCCTGCGGTCGTACTCCTCGCGCGTGGGTCGGACCGGGCCGTGCTTCAGCGCGGTCGCGTTGTCCATCGCCAGCGCCTGGAAGTCGCCGGCCGTCACCCCGGGGGCCAGGACGCCGGCGGCGTGTCCCTCCGTGACCAGCTCGTCGTGGAAGGCGTCCCCGGCGTGGCAGAGCGCCATGAGCGGTTCCGACTCCGGGAACTCCTGCAGCAGGACGTCGTTGACCGCGGGGAGCGAGTACTGCAGGTCGCGAAGTGCGCGGACGTATGCCCGGACTCGCTCCGCGATCCCCTCGACGGACCGGGACTCGTCGATCGCGCGGAGCAGCTCGGCCGCCACTACCTCGTCGACGGCGGAGTCGATCAGCCCGAGCCTGCCGCCGAAGCGATTGAAGATGGTCGCCTTGCTCACGCGGGCGGCGGCCGCGACCTCCTCGAGCGGCACCGAGAAGCCACGCTCGCGGAACACGTCCACCGCGGCGGAGCGGATCCGCTCGGTGTTCCGGCGTGCGTCCGCGCGGAGGGTCGACGGACCGGGCATGTCTCGGAGGCCCCTTTCGTGATGAGCAGAAGAAGTTGACCCGCTTGGTCAAGTTCCGGCATCATCCTAGCCGACAGCAAGTTGACCGCCCCAGTCAACTTATCGCCGCCAGCATCCGCTGTGCGGCATCTCGACGAAAGGACTCTCTCGTGATCATCGTGACCGGAGCGACGGGCGAGCTCAACGGCTCCACCGTCGAGCACCTCCTGGACCGCGTGCCTCCGAGCGCCATCGGGGTCAGCGTGCGAGACCCTCGTCGCGCCCAGCACCTGGCCGACCAGGGGATCCGCGTACGTCAGGGGAGCTATGACGACCCCGATGCGCTGCGTGACTCCTTCGCCGGCGCAGAGCAGGTGCTGCTCGTCTCCTCGAGCGACGTCGGCGCCGATGTCGTCGCGCAGCACCGTGCTGCGATCGATGCGGCGGTCGAGGCCGGGGCGCGGAGGATCCTCTACACGAGCACGCACGGCGCCGGGTTCGACACCCCCTATCCGCCGCTCGCTGTTCACGCCGCCACGGAGGAGCACCTCGCGGCCTCCGGGGTGGCCTGGACCGCGCTGCGCAACGGTTTCTACGGCGACCTCGGTCAGCTGCTCGGGCCCTGGCAGGAGACCGGGGTGATCGCCAAGCCGGCCGACGGCCCGTTCTCCTGGGTCGACCGCCGGGATGCCGCCGAAGCGGCGGCCGCGATCCTCACCAGCGATGCGCAGCCCGATGGTCCCGTGGACCTGACCCTGACATCGCCGATCACCCTCGACGACTTCGCCGCCGCAGCGTCCGACCTGTCCGGTCGCCCCATCGAGCGACTCGTCGTCGACGACGAGGAGTGGATCGCCGGCGAGATGGCGAACGGAGTCCCTGAGCAGGTCGCCCGCTTCACGCTCTCGATGTTCCAGGCGACGCGCAGCGGTCACTTCTCTCACCCCGATCCCACGCTCTCGCGACTGCTCGGCAGGGCGCCGCGCGGCCCGGCCGCGCAGCTCGCGGATCAGGACGCCGCGCGCGGGTGAGCGCATCGTTCGGAGGAACGGCGCGGCGGGGCACGCCCGCCCTCTGGTGCCAGTCGGCGCTCGGGCTCGACGGCCGCTGGGACGAGCCCGGCACCTGGGTGCCCGAAGATCAGGCGGAGCGGATCACCGTCATCGCCCGCGAGGCCGGGCTGCGGACCGTGCTCGACGCCTACATCGGTGGTGTCGCGCGGGACCTGGACCCCGGTCCTGCAGACGGTCGGGCGTGACGTTTTTTGCCCTCGGTCCGAGTATCGCCGCGGAGTGTGCAGGAAGGTCGGAGATGTCCTGCTGCGCGGAGTCGGAGAGCCGAGTCTTCCTCATCGGTCTGGCGTCGCGTCCTCGGGGGAGTGGGCACCGAGCGAGTGGACGAAGGCTTCCAACTCAGCGGGCTCCAGGTCGCGGTAGCGGCCCTCGTCGATGTCCTTCCAGCCGAAGACTGCAGCGGTGCGAAGGGTGTGAATGCTGCTCACCAGGCGTACGCCTCCGGTGCCGGGCCGCCCGGGCCGGGGAAGATCTCGTCGAGGGCGGCGAGGTCGTCCTCGGACAGCACGATGTCGACCGCCTCGATCGCGGAGTCCAGCTGCTCCATGGTGCGCGGGCCGATGATCGGGCCGAGCACGCCCGGGCGGTGCAGCAGCCAGGCGAGCGCGACCTGTCCGGGGGCCAGGTCCCGCTCGGCGCAGAAGGACTCCCAGCGGTCCAGCTGCGCGGTGAGGTCCGCGGGGTCGTGGCGACGGTCGGCGGCGCGGCGGCGCACCCCGTCCTCCCGCCGGCCGCCCAGCTTGCCGCCGGACAGCGGCGACCAGGGGATCACCCCGAGCCCGTAGTGCTCGGCCGCCGGCAGCACCTCGAGCTCGATCTGGCGGGAGAGGAGGTTGTACAGCGACTGCTCGGAGACGAGCCCGAGCGAGCCGCGGCGGGCCGCGGCCTCGTTCGCCTGGGCGATGTGCCAGCCGGCGAAGTTCGAGGAGCCGACGTAGCTGATCTTCCCCTGCGCGACCAGCAGGTCCATCGCCTGCCAGATCTCCTCCCAGGGCGCGGAGCGGTCTACGTGGTGCATCTGGTAGAGGTCGATGGGGTCCGTCTGCAGGCGACGCAGGGACGCGTCGACTGCGCGGCGGATGTTCAGCGCCGACAGTCCGCGGTCGTTCGCTCCGGGCCCCATCTCGCCGAACACCTTGGTGGCCAGCACGATCTCCTCGCGCTTGCCGGAGCGCTGGAGCCAGCGCCCCACGATCTCCTCGGTGCGCCCCTTGTGGCCCTCCCCGCCGTACACGTTGGCGGTGTCGAAGAACGTCACGCCCTGCTCGAGGGCGCGGTCCATGATCGCGAAGGCATCCTCCTCCGAGGTGTGCGGACCGAAGTTCATGGTGCCGAGGACGAGCCGGGAGACGGTGGCCCCGGTGCGTCCGAGCTGGGAGTACTGCATCGCTGATCACTCCTCGAAGGTGGGCGGCGTCGCGACCTCGCGAGCAGGGTCCGCCGCGGGAAACCCTATTCCCGGAGGGTGGGGGGCCAAGGCCGCCCGGTCCGTGGAGGGCCGCTCAGCGCCAGGCCGCGGTGACCTCGTCGAGATGAGCGCCCAGGGCGGCCTGCAGCAGGGGGCCGAAGCTGACACGGCGCACGCCGAGCTCGGTGAGCCGTGCGAGGTCCAGACCGTCCGGGATCGCGCCGTTGACGGGGTGGGCGGTGACGTTCAGCGGCGTGCTCACCGCGGCCAGCAGCGCCTCGAGCGTCGCAGTGTCCGGCACGCCCACCGGGTACAGCGAGTCCGCCCCGGCCTCCTCGAGCAGGTTCAGGCGGGTGATCGCCTCGGCGAGCCGGTCCGGGATCTCCTCCTCGGCCTTGAAGGCGTCGGTGCGCCCGTTGATCACCAGGTGCACGCCGGCCTCGTCGGCCGCCGCGCGGATCCCGGCGATGTAGTCGGCGTGCTCCTGCGCCCCGCGCAGCCGGCCCTGCGAATGCACGGTGTCCTCGATGTTGACGCCGACGGCGCCCGCCTCCAGCATCCGCTCGACCAGCTCGGCGGGGGCGGTGTCGTAGCCGGACTCCATGTCGGCCGAGACGGGGACGTCCACAGCCCTGGCGATGCGCGCGATGCCCGCGAGGGCGTCATCGAGGCTCATCTGCTCGCCGTCGCCGGAGCCCAGCGAGTCGGCGAGGGGATGGCTGCCGACCGTCAGCGCCTCGAAGCCGCTGGCGACGGCGGCGCGGGCGGACCAGGCATCCCACACGGTGGGGAGCACCACCGGGGTGGAACGGTGATGGAGGGCGAGGAGGGACTCGGCGCGTGCGCTCAGCGAAGTCATGGGGCCAGGACACTCCACGCGGTGCGGCTGGTCAAGGGGCAGCGACGGCTCGTACAGCACGTCGGCCCGCTCGCGAGGGACGAAGTGTGCGGCGAAGTCGCGATCGTTGGGGATCCAGATGTCATGCCACAGCTTTTCGTGGTCACGCCCCAGCCGTCGGTCGCGCTCGATGCCCCGGTGCGCGGCGACGTCGGGTGCGACATCGCACCAGACGGTGAGGTCGATGCTCGGGAGCGCCTCCGGGTGGAACAGCCCGATCAGATCGACGATGAGGAGGTCGGTGCGCGGGAGGGGCTCGGGGTCGCCCAGCGACCGCGTCGCCCAGTCGAAGCGTCGGAAGGTGCCGGTCCGCCCGTGACGGAACGGGTCCAGGACCTCGGCGACGAGTCGTTCGCGATCGACTCCGCCCCAGTCCGTGGAGCGCCGGTGCGAACGGGTGGGGTCCAGGAAGTCGTCACCGCGCATCCGTACGGCACCGGGCAGCGCCTCGACCAGGTGGCGTGCGAGAGTGGACTTCCCTGCTCCGCAGAATCCGGAGATCCCGACGACCAGGGGGCCGACGGCGGTGCGGCGGCGGGACATGACCAGATCGAGAACCTGCGAGGCATCCATCGCGCCAGCCTAGAGCTGGGTCGGCGCTGATCGTGCTCTGGGGGCGCACTCATCCGTATGCCGACGGATGCCGTTCCGCGGGTCGGCCGGCCCGGGGCGCTCGCCGCGCTCCACGATCGCTCTCGCGGCTCATGCGCCGTGCGGGTCCGTCGCGTCGATCCTCGCGTGCACATGCATGTCGTGCCAGCCGTCTGCATGCAGGGCGGCCTCGCGGCGGGTGCCCTCCAAGTCGAAGCCCGCTGTGCGGGCCACGCGGCATGAGGCGGGGTTCCGGGTCGAGTGCTCGAGCTCGACGCGATGCACGCCGACGGAGAATGCCCACTCGGTGGCCAGGCACAGCGCGCGCGGTGCCACCCCACGGCCGCGCACGTGGTCCCGCGTCCAGTACGCCGCCACCGCCGTCCCCTCGCCGGTGTCGAGCTTGAGGGTCATCCGTCCCGCGAGCGCGCCGTCGAGGTCGACGGCCCAGCTCGCCGCCGTCTCCGCGGCCCAGGACTCGTGCGCGGCGGCGATCCACTCCTCCGCCTCGTCGATGGTCAGGGAGCGTGCATGCCAGCGCTGGATCCCGGGCTCCTGATAGGCCGCGACCACGGCCGAGGCGTCCGCGTCGGCCCATGGCCGCAGGCGGAGGACGCCGTCGGAGAGGACGGGCTGTGCGATGCGCGAGAGCGTGCCCGGCTCGATGGCGGGAGTCACGAAGGAGGGCACGTCAGGAAGCATGGCAGTGCCCGTCCTCGTCGGCAAGACGAGTCGTGGCCATGACCTCTCGTGCGGGGCGGGTGCTCGAGGATCTCTGCCTCGCTCAGCTCAGCGGGCGGTCCAGTCGCTCCTCCATCCGCTCGAGCGCGCGCTCTGCCGCCCGCACCACGGAGGGGTCCACGTCCCGGAGCCCGGAGAGGATCGCTGGGGCGTGCTCGACCTCGCCCACCACGGCGAGGGCGCGCAGGCACGCCACGCGCACCCGCGGCACGGCGTCGGCCTCCGCGAGCTGCGCGCACACCGGGCCCGCCTCGCCCAGCTCGTGCCGGGCGGCGACCTTCGCGCACATCTCCCGCACCCTCCACGCCTCGTCGCCGAGCCCCTGCACCACGGCCGAGGAGGCCACCGGATCCCACGCGTGCAGCAGCGTGCGGGCGGCCCAGGTGCGGGGCCAGTGGTCGAGGCCGCGCGAGCTCCAGGAGCTCGGGTCGCCCCAGGAGGACCAGGCGCGACCGGCGAGCCAGAGCGGGTCGTGGCGGTCCTGGTCCGTGAGGTCGAGGGCGCCGATGAGGATCTCCGCGCACCAGTCGGCCAGCTCCCGGGTCCCGAGCTCCCGGGCGGCCGCGTCGGCGCGGAGCTGCGGGGTCGCACTCGCCGCCGCCTCGGCCTCGAAGGACATGGGGCGATGCTACGCGGGCGCCCCGCGCACACCTCAGGCCCTTGCGCGATGATGGGCGCATCCGCCCGACGCCGATCACTGGAGATCACATGGTCCTCGTCCTCGACCCCACGCAGGCCCTGCACACCTGGTCGCTGTTCCGCACGATGGGCCGCTACGTCGCCCCCGGCTCGGCACCCTCCGGAGCGCTCACGGAGAACACCGACGGCGGAGGCCTCGACCTGCTCGATCTGCCCGCGCAGCTCGCGGCGCACGGCTTCGCGAGCGCCCAGCTGTGCCACTTCTACCTCCCCACCACCGAGACTTCGTATCTCGCTGAGCTGCGCGCCGCCTTCGACACGGCGGGCGTCGACCTCGAGGTGCTGCTGGTCGACGACGGGGACGTGGTCCACCCGGAGACCGGCGCCGAGCAGCAGCGCTGGCTGTCCACCTGGCTCGACATCGCCGAGCAGCTCGGCGCCCCGCGGGTGCGGGTGCCCGCCGGGGACCAGCCCCCGAGCGAGGAGACCCTCGCCCTCAGCGCCCGCAGGCTGCGCGAGCTCGCCGCCGAGCACCCGGACCTGCGCCTGCTCACCGAGAACTGGCGCGGCCTGCTCGTGGACGCGACCGCGACCACGCGCCTGCTGGACCTGCTCGAGGGCGAGGTGGGCCTGCTCATCGACACCGGCAACTGGGACGGTGAGGACAAGTACCGCCAGATCGCGGAGGTCGGCGGCCAGGCGGAGTGCTCCCAGGTCAAGGCGCGGGAGTCCGCCCCCGGAGTGCTCGACGAGGCCGACCTGGAGCAGTCCCTGCAGGCGCTGGCCGAGGCCGGGTACGCCGGCCGGCTCTCCCTGGTCTACGCCGGCAGCGACGACGACGAGTGGGGCCGCCTCGCGCAGATGCAGGAGATCGTCCGCCGCGTGCTCGCCTGACAGGGGCCCCGTCGGCCTCAGGCGTGCAGGGTCCGCGCCGCCTCGCGGGCCTGCACCGTGGGGCTCTCCATCTGGATGGTCGCGTGCTCGAAGGCGACGGGGAAGTGGGAGCGGACGCACTCGTGCACCTCCTCGAG
>Ga0079226_10000503_pt1 | contig 27470 bp, 25 predicted proteins | sample Poulit2014_FD_76345 | JGI IMG/M metagenome (GOLD analysis project Ga0079226, IMG submission 76345) | Agricultural soil microbial communities from Georgia to study Nitrogen management - Poultry litter 2014 | ecosystem: Environmental > Terrestrial > Soil > Agricultural land | place: USA: Georgia...
TAATCCTACTTATACGCTTAAGTTAGATGCTTCCACTTCCCAAATAGAGAAGCTGGAGCTCGATCCTTCCATGCGCCTGGCCGATATCAACCGAGATAATAATGTGGTTGATTTGGAGGAAATAAGCCAACGCTCAAATTGATCCGTAAACTATAATTCTCAGCAAGTAACTATATTGTAGTCTGTTGAACGGATAGCACTATTTTGATTCAGCAGGCTTAAGGTTGAGGAGTGTTTTATCCAACCGTTTAACGTGATAGGCCTTATTGGCGGAGATAGGAGGCTGGATCTTGCTGGTAGAAATCTTTAAGCTGACTATATAAATCCGGATGTTTTTCTTGTAGTTCTTGGGGTTGCTCAAAGAAGATTTCGGTAACGACGGCAAAGAACTCAGCTAAGTTGGTAGCCCCGTATTTACGGATAAGCGTTGGCTGGTTATTGCGCAGTGATTGTACAAACTGGTGGTATTCTTCACCCAATACGCGAGCCCAGGAAAGATAATGAGACTCCTGGGAGTATTCCTCTACTTGTTTTGTGGCATCATATTCATAATCAAGCTGATGAGCAAATTCATGGAATACCAGATTATGTCCGTCATGAATATCTAAGGCGCCCTTTTGAACTTCATCCCAGGCTAAGACGACATTACCGTGCGGCCACGCTTCGCCACGGCGTTGTTGAAAACCCTCTTGCACAAAGAAACTGTTATTTCGGCTTTTAATTTTGGCGATATAGGGCTTTGGATAGACCAGGACGGCTCCTAAATTGTCGTAAAACGTGGAAAGATCGTCGAGGCCAAGTAACAGGATGCTGGCCTGGGCTGCTATACTTACACGTACCTCGTCTGTTATTTTCAGCCCTGCACAGCCTTCAAAGCTTTTTTCTTTGATGAAAACATTAACTAAACCACTGAGCTTTTCTTGTAGCTTGTCAGGCAGCCTTTTAACATAGGGTACATTTTCATGAAGTATTTTAGTCCAGCGTTCGGGAAGGTCCTGTTTAAAATATCGCCTCCGGCGCCATGCTTTAAAACCAAACATGAAAATAAAATGAGGTTACATATTTATCTTGTAGCTTCCCTTATGTTTCCGCTCCAGCTCGCGCTTCATATCTCTTTCTTTGATATCCTGGCGTTTATCGTACTTTTTCTTCCCTTTGGCTACTCCCAGCAGTATTTTAGCATAACCTTTTTTAAAGTATAGCTTAAGCGGAGCCAGGGTATAGCCCTTTTGGGCTACTGCCTTTTCCAGCTGCCGTATTTCTGATTTGTTGAGCAGCAGTTTTCGAGGTCTCCGCTCATCATGGCTGGCGTAGGAGCCCATTTTGTAGGGCTTAATATACATCTCGCGAAGCCAAACCTCCCCTTTGTCTAAAATAGCGAAGGCCTCGTTAAGGCTGGCATTGCCATTGCGAAGTGATTTCACCTCTGTGCCTTCAAGCACTAATCAGGCTTCATAAGTTTCTTCAACATGAAATTCATGCCGGGCTTTTCTATTGCTAATCGTTGGCGTATTTGTAGACATGCTTAAACTGTACGTTAGTGGGTTTAATAATCTATTATAGAATAGTAGTGTTTTATAATTTGTGGGATCTAATCATAGAACGAGTCTCTTTATTAACGGTGTTTCAATCCCGAGAATATGCCATACACTTTTAAAGCAACAGACTTATGATGTGTGGTTATTACTATAGTGTGAACAGATTATAGAGTTAAACAGTTCCGTTTCCGCTACCTAAGCATGCAACAAATTGTTTAACAGAAGTCTTTGAAATGCTTCCTTATAAACCCCCTAAAGTACTCAGAGGGTAAACATAGGTATTTCAAAGTCCCTTAATAATCAAAGCCCAGTTCTTGTAGTTCGCTAATAATCTCATCACCCGGTGAACGGTCTGGCATAGTTTTATACACGGCCATTATATTATCAATTTCAGAGCGTGCTTTTTCATTTTCTTGATTAATCTTAAGTACCTTGATAAACTGTTGGAGTGCAGAAGTCATTCGCTCTCGCATACCATTTTCTTCAGGCCCTCGGTATTCGAGATAGAGACCATAGTTCAAGTACGTTTTCTCTTTAAGTTGGGCAAGATTAGCATCCGTCTTGGAGCTATCAGCACCTTCAACCAGCTCAATCGCCTTCTGGTAATTATCTTCTACTATTAGCTGATCGACCTTAGCGGGTATATCTTCCGTGGTAGATGATGAACAGCTGATTAACAGGAATGAGAACAATAGGAGCGAAATAGAGCGCATAAATAAGATGTTTGTTATTGAATTTACAGAATGATCACAAAGATAAGAAAAAGATATTACATCAGATAAAGTGGATTTGGGCTAATACATAACACGAATATGGCCATGCTAAGCCAACCGAGAATGGTGCGCTTGGTATCGAGTGGTCGTTCGTACAGTGCCGGCGGATGTTCAATACCTACCAAATAGGCGGTGAAAAATGACCATATCAGCCAAATTAGCGAGTTCATAGCCGTAAGGTTACCAAGATACAGGTAGAGATAACCTGCCGCAACAGCCAGTGATATTGCCATCGTCGGTAGCAGCCACGTTAAGTTGTTGTGGAAGGCCTTACGCAGCAGTATAAAAAGGATAGCCGCCCATATTAGCCAGCTGATAAGCTGTGAAGAATAACCATAATCGGAGAGTGACAGATAAATAAAAGGAATAGCTTCAATACCGGCCATGGTGACGAGCAGGCCAAAGAAGATGCGTGCAACAATTTGATGCTTTTTATACCCGATAAGGGAATACAGAATATGTCCGCCATCAAGTTGGCCCAGCGGCATCAGGTTCAGTGCGGTAAAGAAAAGTCCCAGCCAGCCGGCAAAAAGAAAGGGATAGTGATACATCTCCCACATAGGTGGCACGTTTTCAAAAAAAGAGCTCAAAAAGCCATAAAGTAATGTATTGCCCACGGTAAGAATGGGTTCAGCTGATTGGGCGGGGGCAGCGTCGGGATAGGTACCGTATTGCGTGACGTGCTGCTTTACCGATGAATGTCCATCAAACTGCTGGATGTAGGAGGCATCAGGGAGCGTGACAAAGCCTATGAGCAGAACGGTGATAGAAACAATGAATCCCGATAACGGTCCGGCAGCCCCCACATCAAAGAGTTTCCGGGTATCATTTATTTTTTGCTTAATACGTATAACAGCACCCATCGTTCCAATACCAATAGGGATGGGAATAAAGTAAGGCAGCGTAACCGTTATTTTATGATAAACGGCTGCAAAATAGTGTCCGAATTCATGAACGACTAAAAAAGCAAGCAGAAGGAATGCAAAAAGGGCACCGCGGTATATATCCGTAGTTTCCGGCATACTAAAAGGGAAGGTGGATCCATGAAAGCCTACAAAATTAGCGCCGACCAAGCTGACTAATGCAAAAGTAAGCAGAAAAAGACCTAAATGTTTAGCTATGGTCTTACCTGACAAGCTATTATCAGCATTGGGCTGCATACGTGCTGAAGATGAGGAATAAACCTCTTGTAACTCTTGATGTGCTTCGTTTAGTGAAGGTTTGTTATCCAATAGTTAGATTGTTTAAATTATTGAGCTCGTGCAATAGGCATGGTCATACAGCGCGCACCACCACGGCCGCGGCAGAGTTCATTGCCTACAAAGCTGATGGCTATTTTTTCTTCGCCCGGCTCAAATGGACGACTGCTGTATTCTTCAATAAATTCGAACTGGTTTAACAAACGATAGCCATGTTCTTTTAGTTCACGAAAGGTATGGGTATTTCGTTCATACCCTACAATAAGCCCGGGAGCTATAGAGAAGAAATTAGCACCATCGGTCCACTGTTCGCGAAACTGATTGGATCGTTTGCTGCCTCCGCAATCGATAAAAGTAAAGGGACTGCCGGTTAGTTCTTCCAGGGCTTCTTTAAGGGACGGCATCGTTTGAGCTGTAATGGAATCATTTTTACTTGAAAGAGCTACAACATTATCCTTTCGTTCAGTGATGGCCGGGGGAAAAGCGATGCATTCATACTTATCGGTAAACGTAAAGATCGTATCGAGGTGCATGGAGGCGCGCCTTTTGGGGATATCTACTGCCAACACGGTTTCTACTCCGTTATTGAGGAGCTGATTGGCTGCGGTCATGAGCCCGCTGAAGGAGGTACGCTTACTCATCCCTATGAGAACTACGTCTTCGGAAGCGACCAGCACATCTCCGCCTTCTATGGTTTCCCGGTCGGGAATTTGAATAATATTTGCCCGAATTTCTTTAAATAGTGGATGATATTTAACCAATGTTTCTAAAAGTACAGACTCTCGAAGACGTGACTTTTTAGCCGGCCGAGAAAGCAGGATGTTGTTGCCAACTACAGCTGAAAGATCGCGTGTAAAGAGTAAATTAGGGATTGGCAATAGTGAAAAGCCCGAAATAGCAGGAGTTGTGCCTTCGATTACAAATTGAAGCAGTTCCTGAGGCCTCAGCTGTAATAATTCCTCTTCGATAGTATTTAAATTCTTTTCCGATAACTCTTTGATGAGCTGCTCGACCAAAGCGGAGCGGGCCCTCTTCTTTTGTAAGCAGTCCAGAAGCAAATCCGTTATTTCATGGATATCTCCATCATCAGGCATAGCAGCTTTAAATATTTTGAGCATATCCAGGTGTTCGCGGCGCGCATCTTCCTCAAAAATGATATCATCGAACAGGAGCTCATCTTTAAGTTCTGGATTGACTAATGAGACCTCAGTTCCGGGAGTATGAACGATCACACTTTTCAACAGTTTTGTTTCAGAACCTATGAATAAATTCATAACAGAGAGCTTTAACGTTGGATCGTTGTTATATGCTTGCTACAAGTCTCCAAATATACGCTTTGATCTTCCCATATTTAAATATCAATTATTATTGAATAAATGTAGTGGAGAATTGTTATTTTGCCTTCTAGCTGTAAGGAGATTTAAGGCATAGACGTTTATATTCTCCTGAATATAGTATTGATAACCCATGATTAGTAAATCAGAAATAGAGTCGCTTATTTATTTACTGGATGACCCCGATCCTTTCGTGCAGTCAGAAGTTAAGGGACGACTTTTTGAGCTCGGAGAGCAGGTAGTACCGTTGTTGGATCAGCATAAAAGTGAGGAGGCGGACCCACAAAACCGGGATTTGATTAACGGCATTATCCAGAAAATCACTTATAGTAGCATTGAGGAGGGTTTTACGGATGTTTTAGCCAATGGGTTTAGTAATATGAAACAGCTGGAAGATGCGGTGTTTATTTTGGCGCGCTTCGACGATCCTACTTTGCGCATTAGCGAATATCGTCATCAGCTGGATCAGTACGCTGCCCGCATTAAGTCTGATCTACGCTATGCTCTTTCAGCGACGGAAAAGCTGCACAGATTATTGGATTTAGTGTTCGTAGATCTCGGCTTTAAAGGCGGCCTAAAGAACTATTATCAACCGGACAATGCACACCTTCACAAAGTGATTGATAACCGTTCGGGGTTGCCAATTAGCCTAGCATTAGTCGTATTATTTTTAGCCCGCAGGCTGGATATTCCATTTCGAGGAATGCAGATGCCTGTACATTTCATGTTAATGTATGAAAGTGAACAGGAGAAGCTATTTGTAGATCCTTTTGATAGGGGCAAGATCATAAATTACAATCAGTGTTATTATTTTTTAAAACAAAATGGTATTGAGCCTAAGAGTAAACATTTTCAGCCGGCTGACGAATCTACTATATTAGCTCGATATACACGTAATTTGATTCGCAGCTACCGAAAGAAAGGGCAGGAGAAAAATGCTGTGAGTCTTACCAAGCTGCTACAAACGGTTGAAATGATGAGCTTCCACAGATAAGCTTAATTGCCGATTTGTCCATTTTAACAAAAAGTCGTGGTCGGCTGCTTTTGTTTACCCCTGTAGGTGGCGATAGAGGCCTAAGAACTTTTATATTAGCTTTATGGATCCGACCTATTTTGAACGAGGTAAAAGCTTGGTTACGGTGCATTATGGCTTAAAGCCAAAGGCATCCGTTGGCTCTGGGTTGAACTTATAGGGGTCGATCTGTTTAGCTAAATCGTGGAACGAAGCAGCCTCCTTTTCATTCCCATTGAAGTGGTGAATATCGCCGGCCAACTTATAGACGGTGGGATTTGCGGGAGCCTGATCCAGCAGTTGTCTGAGCAAGGGAACGGCTTTGTCGAAGTTCTTATTTTCCACGTTAATGGCCAGGCGATACAGGTCGGCGCGCAGGCTTTTATTCTGTGGCTGCAGCTGATCCAGGTAATATTCACAGCGGGAAAAGATATTTCGTTTATAATAAAACCGTACCAACTGATAAATAAGTGATGCCGGAAGCTCAATATCTTCCAGGCGATCTTCCATCCGCCGCATTACATCCCGCTTATCCATGACCATAAATAAATGTACCAGGCGGCACCGTATTTCGGGTTCATACTCGGTATTAAAAATGGTGGTTTCCATCTCGTCGGTAAACAAACGGTTGAATTCCTCTTCCATTATTTCGGAAGTATAGAGCGGGTTGGCCAGCTCGTCGATGGCTAGCAGCTGTTCAAAATCGCTTAATGACCGCAGCTCCTCTTCTGAGAATTTTTCAATATTCCACTTGTCATTAAAATAGGCAACATTTTTCCAGTATTGTCTGCTTTCAGTATCTAAATCAAGGGAAAAGGTCGTTGAGCCATAATTGTGATTTACCACTATATGGGAGGCCAGGCCAACTTTGTAGCCTTCGGCCTGTGCAGCAAAGCAAAGATCAATATCTTCAAAAAAGGCCAACTCATAGGCCTTATCCATTTGCAGCTGGGTATCCATACGCATCATCATACAGAAGCTGTCAATATAGTCAACTTCGTCCAGTTCCGGGCTGTCAGAATTTATATTATTGGTGGATTGGGTAGGGTTCAGCGTTTTATTTGCCGCCGGTCCCATTAGGGCAAATTGAGGGTGCTCATTCATGAAGGCTTTGAGCTGGCTGAGGGCATCATCTTTAAAGACCACATCATTATGTAAGATACAGGCATAGGGAGTATCCACTTGGTCCAGGGCCTGGTTGACGGAAATAGCAAATCCGGCATTCTGGGAGTTGGTAATGACTTGACAATCTAAAAAATTCCGCTCTTGGAGCTCGTCAAGATAATCATGGGTGTCATCGAGGCTGGCATTATCAACGATGATAAGCTTAAGATCATTGGTATTACAGTGCTCGGTTACCGATATTAAGCAGCTTTCCAGCGGTCCCTTTCCGTAAGCAGCAGTTGGAATGATCAGACTTATCGAAGGGGGACTCTCTTCGGTATGTTCATTGGGGACTGGTGCAGATTCTGGCTCTACCTTTTCTTCCGTACTGCCTTCCGTTTCATTAGGCTGTGGCTCGTCTGGAATTGGGGCACCTGTGGCATCCTGCTGATCCTTTTTAGTAGCGTAGCTGTCAGGAGCATCGCTAATTTCGTGCTTAAGTTCTGATGCTTCAACAAATCGTCGGCTTTGTTCCAGCAGCTGCACTTTTATTTGTTTTGCAGCGGTGTGGCGTGGATATTCTTCCAGCACTTTTTCGACCATTTCCAGAGCGGTTTTGAAGCGGCCCTCTTTCTGCATCTCTATCGCTTCATTTAATCGTTCAATATCGTATACCTTCTCCGTAAGGGGGCTTATTTCGCTGCTTAAATCATCCAGAGCCTGAATAATACGATCTCTTTGACCACCCGTCTTTTTAGTTTTTCGCAGTAAAGAAAAATATATTTCTTGGCGCAATTCGGGGGCTATCTGTGATGATTTGTTCATTGAACCAGCTTGGAACCACGAGGGGTTTCCCTCTGAAAAGGTTGGGTACCCCAGGCGCGCTGCCAGTTCTAGACCGCAATAGGTGTTCAAAAAAGGATTGAAGAACTTGTTTGAGGTGGGAATACGGGCCAGATTCCACATAAAATAGCTGTCCGCCGGCCACTCATCTTCCCGTATTAGATTTTTCCATTCTTCCTGTTCTTTGGGCAGGCTGTATTGCTGTAGCGCTCCGGATTTTAGCGAACCGTCAATGCGGTCGATATTGCCAATCAGCTGTTGCTTATCGATGGTTTCAATATTTTTTGGCGCCCAAAGGATGGGAGTGCTGCATTGCATAATGACCTCATTCAGGCAGAATCCGCGCTTTTTTCGCCGTTCATGGTCAAAATAAAAAGTATATTCGTGCTGATAGTAATCCAATACCGACTGGATTACCTCACCGCTTCCGTCGGAGGAAGCGTCGTCAATTACATAGAGTTCAAAAGGAATATCTGATAGCTCATAGAGAGAGGTCAATGTTGTTTCAATAATATCCTGTTGGTTCTGAACTACAACAGCAACGGTAAGCATCGGTTTGTTAGGCATAGGCAGCGTTACGAAATAATGTGAATAAGTTCTGACGAAATATACAGCCTGTGGCGTAGAAGGCGAAAATAAATCAGCGTAACAGTACTACAACTACAAATTAAAGTAAGTTATTATCAAAAAAATTGCTTAATCAACCTTTTGTATAAAAAAGCCTGTACAGCAATGAAGTCTATACAGGCTTGAAGTAAACAGAAGTAGCGGATTGTTGCTTATTTTCTCTTATTATGCAACAACGTTAGATACTTCCTCTGCGGCATCTTTAAGAAGAACGGCTGAGATTACGTTCAGGTCCGAGCCATCGATAATCTTTTTCGCTTCCTCAGCATTGGTTCCCTGCAGGCGCACGATAATAGGGACATCAGCGACCTTTTCTGCAATTTCAGGATCCTTAACGGCTTCAATGACTCCATTTGCTACCCGGTCGCAACGTACGATGCCGCCAAAAATGTTAATCAGGATCGTTTGTACATTTTCGTCCTCAAGAATAATTCGAAAGCCATTTTTTACGGTTTCAACGTTAGCACTGCCGCCAACATCGAGGAAGTTGGCCGGGTCAGCGCCGGAAAGTTTAATAATATCCATTGTAGCCATTGCCAGGCCGGCTCCATTGACCATACAGCCCACATTACCATCGAGCTTGATATAGTTGAGTCCATATTCTGATGCTTCCAGCTCAACCGGATTTTCTTCCGACTTATCGCGCAGCTCTGCAATATCACTGTGGCGGAAAAGCGCATTATCGTCAAACGTCATTTTCGAATCCAGTGCCATAACATCACCTTCGGGCGTTAGTACCAGCGGATTAATCTCAACCATATTGGCATCCGTTTTTAGGAAGCACTCGTACAGCTTCATGATAAACTTCACACCTTTCTTAAATGCATCACCTTCCAGTCCCAGCGCATAGGCTAAGCGGCGGGCCTGATTGGCTTGAAGTGCCATTCCCGGCTCAACCCATTCTTTAACAATCTTTTCCGGTGACTCCTCAGCAACAGTTTCTATATCCATGCCGCCTTCAGAAGAGGCCATGATAACATACTGGCTTTTGGCACGATCAAGCAGGATGCCTAAATAAAACTCCTTTTCAATATCTACTCCATCCGTTACATAAACGCGCTGTACCTTCTGTCCCGCTTCTCCTGTCTGTTTAGTAACCAGCACATCACCCAGCATTGACTCGGCAGCATCACGCACTTCATCAATCGTATCGCAAAGAATGACGCCGCTGACACCACTTTCCTTCGTTTCGCCCTTACCACGTCCACCGGCATGGATTTGGGCCTTCACAACGAATAATGTAGTTCCATCGGCTTTCATTTCCTCAGCGGCCTGAACAGCCTGATCAGCATCTGTGGCAGAAACTCCGGCCGGAACCGTTACATTATAATCTTTTAGAATTTCTTTAGCTTGATACTCATGGATTTTCATAACAACAATCTGTAAGGTTAATAATTACATGCAAGAAATAGTCTGTGTGGCTGATCAGATATCAGCTAAAAACATTTTCAATATTTATATCACTAATAGAGCATATTTAAATACAAACTTTATTGCTCAATGTATATAGAATATATTTCCGCTGGTAATATAAGGAATGATAGGCAAGAAATTTAGTAGGTTATCAGAAACCATCTTTGCTTTAGTAACCCCACCTTATTTTGTAGGCCGGGGACACCCTTTTTATTATTCATGGCATACACTATTGTATGCTGGCTACTAAAAAGGAGGCATTTATGTCCTGGAAAGACAGGAAACTAAAATGGAATTCCTGTGCTAAACCTGATTACGCTAAGCATGCTCTAAGAAGTTTTATTGCGGTAAAGGCTTCGTCAGACAGTTCGGGGATGACGTCTTGGATTTTGCGAAGGTACTATTTTCGTTAGATAATCACTCTAAGGTTTCATTTGAAGAGGATTTTGAAATACTATCCTATAAATTCTTCGTAGATAATTCGGAGGGATTGAAGAGGTCAAAACGTAAGTATTTCAAAGCGCCCTTGAAGCCTTGAAAGAGGAGCCGATAAATTTTTGCTACAGGATTCAGCAAACGGAACTTGGTTTATTTAAGGCGTGTCTGAGATCGTTTCTATAACTTGCCCGATATTATCAAAGAATGAAATGTTATGATTCCTTAACCATCCCTTATTTTGATCAGGCTCGTGGCGCGAACGGATAAAAAAGGGTTTAATGCCCAGGGCTACGGCCGGTTGTAAGTCCGATACTTTATCACCGGCCATATAGGATCGGCTGAAGTCGATCTGATGATCCCGGGCGGCTTGTTCAAACATTCCGGTTTGAGGCTTACGATCGTTGGGATCGAACCTTTTATCGGGGTCATACTTGGGGTGATGCGGGGCATAATACCATCCGTCAATGGTAATGGAATAACTGTCCAGCTGCCGGTCTACCCACCGATGGAGTTCCTGTACCTGCTGCTCAGAGTAGCGGCCCCGTGCAATTCCCGACTGGTTTGTAACGATAATAATTTTGAACGATTGCTCTTGCATCCACCGTAGCGAATCAATAGCGCCTTCGCACCAGGTCCATTCCTCCGGGTTGTGTACAAAATCATAATCAATATTCACCGTACCGTCGCGATCTAGGAAAAAAGCCTTATTCATTGTGTTCGTTTTATTTCAATATTGTTGAAGTTATTTTAACATGATAGGATACAAGGTATGCGCATAAAATATATTTATAAAATCGGATTGATCAATATATTAAAATTGAGTTACTATAGGGCATTCCATAACTTCATGCAGCGAAACCGATAACTAAGGACCTTTGTTTGAATACTGTCAAAATAATGTCGTCTGAGGATCTTAACCGAACCTACCGGCGGTTTGCCCATCAATTTTTAGAGCCGCATGATCGTCCTGATCAGTTGGCACTCATTGGGATGCAAACGCGCGGGGTGTATATGGGCAAGCGTATTCTGCAGCATATTGACGAAGAATTTGACCTGCAGCCTGACTTCGGGGTGCTGGATGTCACTTTTTATCGGGATGATTTCCGCACACGTCTGAAGATGCCCCAGGTTAAAGTCACTGAAATTCCTTTTGACCTGTATGACAAGGATGTCGTTTTGATTGATGATGTGCTCTATACCGGACGCACGCTTCGCGCAGCCATTGATGCCGTCATGGATTATGGACGGCCCCGGAGCATAAAATTTTGCTGTATGGTAGACCGTGGACATCGCGAGCTACCAATGACGGCCGACTATGTGGGAACAGAGCTGCCTACGCACGTTCAGGAGGAGGTGCGCGTGAACGTCCGGAAACTGGACGGTGAAGACAGCGTTTATGTGGTCGAAAGTCCCAACCCAAAGAATTAGCCTATGAGTGAGGAGTTCACATTGAATGAGGGCGATTATGATTTCCAACAAAAGCATTTGCTGGGACTGGCCAACTATTCCAGAGATGATATCCTCTTTATTCTGGAACAAGCCCAGTATTTTCGGGAGATATTAGACCGTCCGGTTCCTAAAGTGCCTACACTTCGCGATAAAACGATTGTGAATCTTTTTTATGAAGACAGTACACGAACACGTCTTTCCTTTGAGCTGGCCCAAAAGCGCATGGGAGCGGATGTCATAAATTTTTCAGCCGGGTCGTCCAGCATCAACAAGGGAGAGTCGCTAAAAGATACGATCCGAAATATTAGCTCAATGAAAATAGATATGGTAGTGGCGCGACATGAAAGTCCGGGCGTTCCTCATTTCCTTACGCGTTGCGTAGATGCGGCCATTATTAATGCAGGTGACGGAGCACACGAACATCCCACGCAGGCACTGCTGGATTTATTTTCTATGCAGCAGGTTTATCCCGTCTTAGAAGGCCGTCATATAGCTGTCATTGGCGATATCGCCCACAGCAGAGTGGTGCGTTCGAATATAATAGCCTTGCAGAAGCTGGGTGCTGAGGTGATGGTCTGTGGTCCGCAACCAATGATGCCTGCTTTCGTTGATGCGCTGGGCGCTCATGTTTCTTACGATATTGATGAAGTGCTCAGCTGGTGTGATATTGCAATGGCTTTGCGTATTCAGCTGGAGCGGCAAAATAACGGAACGGAACTATTTCCCAGCATTCGGGAATACCATCAGTTGTTTGGGATTACGATGGAGCATCTGGAGAAATATCCGGATTTTACCATTATGCATCCCGGTCCGGTAAATCGAGGCGTTGAATTGGAAAGCCAGGTAGCCGACAGCGATCGTTCTATCATCCTAAGTCAGGTGACCAACGGAGTAGCAGTGCGGATGGCCATTCTTTATTTGTTAAGCGGTCGGACACATAAATAAATATTCCGCTCCATTCCTTGAGTTTCTTTCTATTCCTTTCGATGGGACCCTTGCCGTTCAATTTGTTTCTTTAACAAATTATTGGATGTATTTATAAATATCATTAATTTTGGTCACAAAATGACCGGCAGTCATAATTAATGGAAATGAGTACAAAAGAAAGGAAGAAACGAGAAAAACAACAGCGTCGGCAGGATATTGTAGAAGCCGCGGAACGGGTGATTGCATCCCAAGGTTTTGATGCGGCAACCATGATTGAAATTGCTGAAGAAGCTGAATTGAGCAAGGGCACACTGTATCTGTACTTTCAAAGCAAAGATGAGCTCTATATGGCTATATGTAAGCGGGGATCTCAGCTGCTGGTGGATGAGTTTGCAGAATTATTTTCAGGCAGCTACACCGGTATAGAGCTGATTCAAAAAATGGGTGAAAATTATCTTCGTTTTGTGACTGACCATCCGCTCTACTTTGATGCTTTTGCCTATTATGAGTCGCTGAGAGATATTGATGAACTTGAAAAGAGCAATATTGTACAGGCCTGCGAAGAAAACCAGCATAAAGTTATGAATTTTATGGTTCAAGCAATCCAGATAGGCATGCAGGACGGAACCATCGACGATACCTATGACCTTCAGGAACTGGCTATTCTGATATGGGCCAGTACACGCGGGATCACTCAAATGAATATGATGAGTGAAACAGGCCACTATTATAAGATGCTGAAAGAGGAACAGGTAGAAGCAGATCGTCTGTTTGAGAATTTTATGCAAATGGTTGGTACCGGTATTGCAGCTGATAAGTCAGATGATATATGGAATGATTGACAATCATTATAGATACAGCTATGGACATTATTATTCGTAATACAGACTTTAAAATGCTCGGAAATAATCATAGTAGTTAGCGAAAGGAACACTATGTCCTTTTTACAGAAAGCAGATAACGAATACAGCCCTGGACTGTATTCCCAATTGGAAACCGTTATGAAGCCGCTATTACCATTTTTAAAATCTTTATCCCAAATAGCGTTAGTGACATTACTGATCGTTAGCTATGCTGCAGATAAAACTAAAGGCCAGTCTGCTGATAGCACATCAGTTTCTGAGGTTATTGGTAGCAACAACGTGTTATCTCTTAAGGATGCAATCCATATAGCATTAGCTAATAATTCTAAGGTAAAGCGTTCGTTGCTTAATCTGGAAGATGCTGAGGAAGAGGTGCGGATTGCCTGGTCAGAAGTACTTCCGGATATATCTTTATCAGCTGATTATACCCGGAATGTTGAAATCCCGGTAAATTTTATTCCGGCACAATTTATTGATCCGGACGCTTCAAAAGATGAATTAGTTCCCTTGCAGTTTGGAGCTGATAACAGCTGGCGCGGTGGTTTGGCTGTAGAGCAAACGCTCTTTCGCGGCGAAGCGATCGTTGGTATTGGCAGCTCTAAAATATTTAAAACCGTTCAGACTGAGAGCTTGCGGGCAACGGCCCAGCAGGTGGTCACTCAAACACGAACCGCGTATTATAGCGTACTTGTAGCCAAAGAGAAGCTTCGTCTTCAACAAGCGACTGTAGATCGGCTGAAAGAGAATTTAAACGACAATAAAGCCCGCCAAAAAGCGGGCCTGATTGATGACTACGATGTTTTACAGGTTAAAGTTGAGCTCAGTAATGAAAAGCCTAAGCTTACACAGGCACAGTATGGTGTGCAGGAAGCTTACCGAGAATTGATGATGATCATGGGTGTTTCATTTGAACTTGATTTTTCAGTTAAGGGCGATCTAAATAGTTACCATATTACCAGCCAACAGGCCATTGAGCAGGTAAATAAAAGCATCAAAAGGATAGATACTATGACGCCCTACCAATATCAGAAGGACACAAGTTTTAGAGAAGGAGTGCTTGGCAACCGCGGAGATATCCGTGTGCTCGAGAAACAGAATAAACTGAGAGAACAGAAAATTAAAGCAGTCAAAAGTCGTTTTCTTCCTACATTGTCGGCAACTTATAATTTAACATTTAATGCAGCACAGGCCGGCAGTCCGGTCTTTTTCGGTAATAAAGACAACCGTGCACGATCACAGACCATTGGCTTAACTTTAAGCTTACCCATCTTTCAGGGTTTTCAGCGATCTGCAAATTTAAGTAAGGCCAAGATAGAAAAGAAAGATCTTGAAGTACAAAAGCGGCAAGCGCTTCGTGAGGCAAAAAATGATATTCATTCGGCCAGGGAGGCGCTTAATCAAGCGATAGAAACGGCCCCTGCTCGCAAAGAAGCACTTGAATTAGCCCAGGAAGGTTATGATCGTGCAATTAGCCGATACGAAAGTGGGCTGGGTTCCCAACTGGATGTAAGGAATGCTGAGGTACAGCTCCGCAATGCAGAAGTAAATTATGCACAGATGGTTTACAACTACTTGTCGGCAAAAGCTAAATACGATTTGGCCATTGGAAAGGTGCCCTTTGTTGATAGTGAAGGACCGAAATTTAAAGATGAATAGCCAACATAACTGAACATGAGGAAATCATATATCTTAATTGGAGTTGCTTTATTAACCCTGGTAAGCTGTTCTGAAGACGAGCAAAAGGAGACAGAAGAAGCAAGTACCAGGCAGGTTACTGTTGAAACACAGATCATACAGCGGCAGCCTTTTAAGCAGTATCTGAAGCTCATAGGATCTGTTGAGGCCCAGAATGATATTCGTATCTCGGCAGATGTATCGGGTAGAATACAGAAATATTATGTAGAGCAGGGTGATCGAATTCGTAAAGGAACGCCTATTCTAAAGATTGACGACAGTAAGCTGCAGCGCGAAAGGAGCCGTCTGCAGGCTCAGACTAAGCAGGCGAAAGAGCAGTATCAGCGAACTAAAAAAGTCTATGATGAGGATGGAGTTGGATCAGAGATTGACGTTATCAATGCCAAAGCCGGCTATCAGGAAAGTAAAGCAGCTCTGGAAAGCATAGAGGTAGATATAGGTAATTCAACCATACGTGCTCCTTTCGATGCAACAGTGGAAGAATTGCTGATGGAGCAGGGAGAGATGGCCAGTCCCGGTTCTGGATTGGTGCGCTTAATCGGTAATAACCTGCTGAAGGTTTCGGCCGGCGTACCCGCCAGTTATGCCGATGTAATAACGAAAGGAGATAAAGCTACGGTTTGGTTCGATGTTCAACAGGCCGATACGCTGCATCTTCCCATCACTTATGTTGCCGGATCTATTGATCCGCAAGCTCGAACATTTGAAGTGGAAATTAAATTACCGCCACAAAAGGAAAGCTATAAAGTAGATATGAGCAGTAATATCAAATTGGAAACTTTTAGCCGCGATAGTGCTATAGTGGTTGGGAAAGAGTTTATCTACCAAGACGGCGAAAAAGATATAGTATATACGCTGGATAACGAGGAGGATAGCAGTGCAATAGCAAAAATGACGCCGGTTGAATTGGGCGTTTCCTACGAAAATAGGGTCATTATTAATAAAGGGTTGTCAACGGGGGATCGGCTCATTACGGTTGGGTCTTCTTTTCTTCAAGACTCTATGCGGGTGCAAGTGGTAGAGCAGAGGGACGGAAATATAGCACGGGAAGGAAATTAGTCTAACAACAGTATGGAAGAAAATGAGCTGAAAAATAAGGCATTCGATAGTGACGGTTCCAGCGGACAAGAGAGCCAGAAAGGGTTTGGGCTGTCTTCGTTCTCGATAGATAATCGAATTAGCGTATTAGTGATTATTTTACTAATTGCTGTTATAGGAGTGCACTCTTACCTGACTATTCCTAAGGAGGCACAACCCGATGTTACTGTTCCCAATGTGATGGTTATTACCACCTATCCCGGCGTTTCGCCACAGGATATGGAAGGGTTGGTGACCCGAAAGCTGGAAGACGAGCTGAGTGGTATCTCAGATATAAAAGAAATGAACTCCACTTCTTCGGAAGGCTTCTCAAATATTAATATTGAATTCAATTCAGATGTAGATATTAATGATGCATTGCAAAAGGTTCGGGAGAAGGTGGATTTGGCTGAGCCCGAACTGCCCGGGGAGGCCGATGATCCTATAATACAGGAAATTAATTTTTCAGAATTTCCTATCATGCAGGTCAATATATCGGGACAGTATGGATTAGTGCAGCTCAAAAACATTGCCGAGGACATGCAAGATCGTATTGAAACGATTCCTTCCGTATTGGAAGTAAGATTGGCTGGCGGACGCGAACGGGAAGTTAAAGTAAATGTGGACTTGCCTAAACTGAAGTACTATGGCCTCTCTTTTGGTGATCTGGTAGCAGCCATTCAGCGCGAGAACGTAACTATTCCCGGCGGGAATATTGATGTGGGAATCAAAAAATTCTTGTTGCGGATACCAGGTGAATTTGAGAGCGTAGACCCCATAGAAGACATTGTGATTGATGCTCCGGGCGATCGACCTATCTATATTCGCGACTTAGCGAACGTCACCTTTGGATTTAAAGAGCGAGAAACCTATGCGGAACTGGACGGAGATCCGGTAATTAGTCTATCTGTAGTTAAAAGAAGCGGTGAAAATATACTGAAGACTGCAGATGCAGTTAAAAATATATTAGATGAAGAGCTTCCGCAGCTTCCTCCGACCACAAATTTTGAGATCACATCCGACCAGAGTAAGGATATACACACCATTGTCAGCAGCTTGGAAAATAATATTATTTCCGGCCTACTGCTGGTTGTTGGAATCCTGTTGTTTTTTCTTGGCCTGCGCAATGCTTCTTTTGTAGGGGTTGCAATCCCTCTGTCTATGTTGTTGTCTTTTATTATTATAAAGGCATTTGGCATAACCATGAATATGATAGTACTTTTTTCGCTTATCTTAGCGCTCGGAATGCTGGTAGATAACGCTATTGTAGTAGTCGAAAATATTTATCGATATCTTGAAGAGGGATACAGCAATATTGAGGCTGCCAAAAAAGGAACCGGCGAAGTAGCATTACCTATTATCTCCGGAACAGCGACCACGCTGGGTGCTTTTTTTCCGCTGTTATTCTGGCCCGGAATTGTTGGGGAATTCATGGGTTATTTACCTAAAACACTGATTATAACGCTCAGCAGCTCACTTTTTGTAGCCTTGGTAATCAATCCGGTATTGTGTGCGTTGTTTATGGGTTATCAACAAGGTGACGAGTCCGATGGGCCCAAAATGACGGATAAAGGCAGGCGTATTATAATGGGGGGCGCTATAATCCTGCTGGCTATCGGTCTTTTCAGTAATGTACTGGCATGGTCGATGCTTATTGTTTGCTTTATATTGTTCTATTTGCTGAACAGGTTCGTGATGGAACCCCTGGGCGATTGGTGGCAACAAGAGGGCCTGGACCAGGTCATTGACCGTTACGGTCGAGCACTTCGCTGGTCGCTCCATCATCGCAAGACTATTTTAGGAGTTTCATTTGCCGTTTTGCTTTCCAGCTTTTTAATATTTTCAATTTTTAATCCCGGAGTAGAGTTTTTCCCGGAAAACATTCCGCCTTCACGTGCCTATCTGCAAGTAGAAACGCCGGTGAGTACCAATGTTGACTTCACAAAATCAGTGATCGATAAACTTCAGCATAAGATACCGAATATCCCGAATAATGATGATATCAAAACTGTTTTGAGTACAGCCGGTTCGGCTATTAGCGCAGCTCCCTGGGAAAATATGGGTAACTCTTCTCATCTGGGAACGATTGTGCTTAATTTCAAGGATTTTGAAAAGCGAGAGGGAACCAGCTTTGATGCTATTGAATATACGCGGAACAATTTCAAAGAAGACATTGCCGGAGCCAAAATGACGGTGGACAAGGAGCAAATGGGGCCTCCGTCGGGTAAGCCCGTGAACCTTGAAATATCGGGCAAAAGTATGAACGTGCTGGAAAACGTATCTAATCGGATCATAACGATACTCGAAAATGACCCGGTCTATAATAAGCTGGATGGGCTGGAATCAAATTTATCGGAGGCGCGACCAGAGATAAAGATCAACGTAAATCGTGAGAAGGCGGCAACCTACGACCTTTCCACCCGCAAGATTGGAGAAACTGTACGTCAGGCCATCAATGGAGTAGAAGCTTCGGAATATCGCGATGGAAAAGATGAGTATGATATTATAGTACGTCTGGACGAGCAGTATCGTAATAACTTAAGTGCTTTAGGAAACCTGACAATTATGAATGAAGGACAGCAAATCCCGCTGTCAAGTGTGGCGACTTGGGATTCCGGTGAAGGCTTTGGAGATATTAAGCATAAAGATCAGGATCGGGTTGTTACAGTAAGTGCAGATGTAATATCAAAGTATAATGACAATGCGGTATTACAAGAAGTGCAAGATGTGCTGGATGACTATTTAAGCAATGAGCTTCCTAATGGTTATAGTACCAGCTGGACAGGACAAAAAGAAGACCAGCAGGAAGCAATCGATTTTTTATCTACCGCTTTTCTGGTCGTATTATTTATTATTGCTTTTATATTAATTACCCAATTTAATTCAATTAGTAAGCCAATAATTGTCATGACATCAGTCGTCATGTCAGTCGCAGGTGTATTTTATGGCTTAGTATTTTTCCAGATGCCTTTTGTCATCATAATGACCGGTATTGGTATAATTACGTTAGCCGGAGTTGTGGTCAATAATGCCATAGTACTTATTGACTATATCGATATTTTACGGAACCGTGATAATATGCCGCTCTTTGAAGCATTGGTAGAGGCGGGTAAGGTGCGTTTTCGTCCCGTTATATTAACGGCTCTGACAACCACGCTGGGACTGGTGCCATTAGCGATTGGCTTTAATTTCGACTTTATAACGCTAATTAATGATCCGGTTGAATTCTTTACCCATCTGAGCCAATATTTCTATTGGGGCGGAGAGATGGCTGCCTATTGGGCCCCAATGGCAATCGCTGTTATCAATGGACTTATATTTGCCACATTTTTAACCCTTATCTTAGTGCCGGTGATGTATTATATGGTTGAGGAGGGACGTAACAAGTTTAACACCTATTTCTTTGGAGAAGAGAATCCGGGCGTAATTGTTGCCTCTCCAGAGCCTGGAAGCACGAATAAGAAGGAACAGTCTCACCATGAGCCTTCCATTCCTCATTCGTCCTAAGCTGATAGTAGGAATTCTTAATACTTCGTTAAGCTTCCGAACTTTCCAAAGCTTTTGTATTTTAGGGCTTTTGAGTTCAATGGCAATCTAACATCAGTATTTGTGATACAAAGAGTGCAATCAGTATTTCTGTTTCTAACCTTTCTGCTGAACGGAAGTGTTTTCTTTAATGCGCTTTATCAGCGTGCAATTGAAGATCCCAGCCAATGGATACCGATCACATTTACTGCGGTACTGATTGTAGCAGCCTTATTTCCGCTGGCCTGTATTTTCCTGTATAATAACCGTCAAATTCAGCTTCGCTTTGTAAATATCAGCCTGTTATTTAATGTAGTGATGCTTGGCTTTGGCATCGGCCTTTTTGTTACATTAGGAACCCTGGGGAACTACCTGTGGAAAGAAGCAGTAGGAGTAGGTCTCATTTTGGTAGCTCTGATATTTCAGTGGTATAGTCAAAAGAAGATAAAAGATGATATTGAGTTGGTAAACTCGATGGATCGAATTCGTTAGATAGAAGACGATGAGTACAGGCCAAAATTCAAAATCAAAGGTCATTGCAGCATTAATTATAGGGCTCACTACCTTTGGCTTTGCTCCCATTCTTGTTCGCGTGGCAATGGATACTTCGCCTTTTGTTCTTGTCTCATACCGGACGGTTTTGGCAGTCGTGATGTTACTCCCTTTTTGGATAATTTATGGTAAAAAGAGGCAGGTTTGGACTATTAATAAGGAATCTCTGTGGGTTGTACTTGCGGGTATATGCCTGGGATTTCATTTTACCAGCTGGCTGGCTTCGCTTTACTATACTTCGGTCGCTTCTTCTTCTGTACTCGTTACCACTCATCCGGTCATGATGATTTTAGTAGAACGTATCTGGTTTAAGCGTCGTTTTAATCGCACAACCTGGGCGGGAGTGTTCTTGGCTTTTTCAGGATCATTAATACTTGGAATTTCCGATAGCCAGATTTCACAACCCTTTGCCGATCCACTTTTTGGGAATACACTTGCTTTCATAGCTGCAATCATCTTTGTTTTGTATCTGCTTATAGGTCAAGAGGTTCGGAAGAGCAGAAATTGGATAGATTATGTATTTCCGGTTTACTTCTATGCCGCAATAACAACGGTGGTAACGGCATTGATACTTGGGGAAAACTTATTAAAAATATCGAAGATAGGCTTATGGGCAGGCGTTGGGTTGGCCTTTGGACCTCAGCTGTTAGGCCATGGAGCAATGAATTACACCGTAAAATATGTTTCCCCTACGTTCTTGTCCACGCTGGTACTGGCAGAACCACTGCTGGCATCTGTTTTAGCTTATTTCATTTTTGAAGAGCAGCCGCCGACAGCCTCAATTGCAGGCATGGTTGTTATTTTAATAGGTATTACATTAACCTGGAAAAAACAGGCGAAACCAGTCAGTGGATAATCTTATTTGATTTTGCTGACCATTTAATGGCTAAGAGGATGCTTTGCAAAACACTTTGTTGTATATAACATCATTACGGACTTGGTCTGCCGGCAGCGGATACGTTCCGGAATCTATCCCGGTTTAGGGCATTAATAAAAGGAGATCACAGATTGTGACACCGGGCTTTTGTTTAGGGCTCTAAGAGTTCTAATAATTTTTCATATCTTAAACCGCAATAATTGATGACGAAAAGTTTTTAATAGGTGATCCTATATACAGGCTAAAGAGATGCCGGATTATGAATAACATATTATCAAAATGTCAGAGGTTACTCTTTATCCCCATACTAGTGGGATTGTTAGGCACAGTTAGCTGCAAAGAGCAGTCCGATAATATGCTTTCTGTAAGTGTCAATAAGCCTGTAATGAGAGACTTTGAAGCCATTAGAGAGAGTGGCGTACTTCGAATGATTACTCACTATAGCTCAAATACTTATTTTTTGCAACAAGGCATTGAATGGGGATTTGAATATGAACTGGTAAAAGAATTTGCTGAGGAGCATGGCTTAAGCTTAGAGGTAATCATTATTGGAGAAGACAATCCCTATAACCTTTTAAATAGCGGCCAGGGCGATTTAATTGCGGCTAATTATGCGGCTACCCCTGAACGACGCCAAGTCGTTGATTTTACGGTTCCTTACAATTTAGTGAACCAAATAGTTGTGTATTCGGATGATATTAAAGATCCACCCCAAACGATCGAAGCATTAGCACAAAGTGATTATTCAGTTACCGTTCGCAAAAATAGTTCATATTATCAGCGGATTGTAGATTTTAGCAGTAAAGATAGTGCGCTTACGGTGAACCTGGTCCCGAATCTCAAAGATACTGAAGCCCTATTATTTGATGTTTCTCGAGATGAATATCCCGCAACCATTGCGGATGAAAATATGTATCGTGCAGCTACTAAGTATATTGATGGACTGAGGAGAGGGCCTACCATAAGCCGAAATGACAGCATTGCCTGGGCGGTGCGTTCAAATGCACCGGAATTAAAAAAAGAGCTCAACAAATATTTAAAAAAACATTTTAAGGTATCTGAGGAACAAAAACCGCCTGAACGATCACTCTTTTTGGAAATTCTCCGGAAACGGTATTTTAAAGGTGGTCGGCGGCTCGCAGGCTATTACGACCCTGATGAGAGTTTAGAAAATGATACTCATTTATCTCCATATGATAAGCTGATTCAAGAGGTAGCCGACTCTATTGGGTTCGACTGGCTGATGATTACCTCGATTATCGCACAGGAAACGAAGTTCAATCCAGTTGCAAAAAGCTGGACTGGTGCTTTGGGTCTGATGCAAATACTGCCTCAATATACTTCCGTAGCCGACTCAATGCTCTATGATGAACGGATAAATCTACAGGTAGGAACACATATCATTCAACGGCACCTGGATCATTATGCCTATATGGATAGCAGTAGCCAGTGGTCATTTGCATTGGCCGCTTATAATGTGGGTGAGGGGCATTTGGCGGATGCCCGCCGTTTGGCGATGGATCAGAATAAAGACCCCAATAGTTGGGAGGCGGTTGCAGATGCGCTTATCAAGCTGATGGAACCCAGATATTATCGTGAGGCTCGCCATGGTTTTTGCCGGGGTATTGAAACGGTGCGCTACGTACGTGAAATTAAAAGCAGGTACGAGGTATATCAAAGTATTATTGCAATGCGTGGGCAGGGCAGTGATACGGCAAGCAGTATATTGGGATTCTTTAATTGACTTTAGCAACCATCAGCGTAAGGTCATCAGATTGAACCGGGCCTGAAAAGCGGCGGACTTCCCGGATGATGGCTTTTTTTATGGTCTCTGGCGGCTGTTCTTGATGGGTTATAATGCAATTAATGAGACGCTCTTTGCCAAACTCTTCATTGCCTGTGCTGTTTTTAGCCTCTGTAATTCCATCGGTATAAAATACAAGCAGGTCATCTGGTTCGAGCGAAACCTCTTGTTGTTTATAAGGTGCAGACGTAGGCATAGCTCCCAAAATAAGGCCACCCTGATCCAACTCTTGGGGTTTCGAGTAGCCTTCCCTAAATAATAGCGGAGGATTATGACCCGCATTTACATAGGTAAATACTTGGTTATTTGGATTGAAAAGTCCCCAGAAAAAGGTGATGAACTTGTTGGCCGGGGTATTCTGGTAGATTATATCGTTAACTTTGGTCGTTGCCCTGGCAAGGGAAAGGTTGGTAGGCAGCAGCACGTGCATCATTGCTTGTAAGTTAGCCATCAGCAGAGCAGCAGGCATTCCCTTACCGGTAACGTCGGCAATTGCAAAGAGTAGGTGGTCGTTTGGGGCGTCAATAATATCAAAATAATCTCCTCCCACCTGATGCGAGGAGATATTGTCTGCGCTCATATTGAGCTGGCTGCACTTTGGCAGCTCATCAGGAAGTAATCCTTTTTGGATGTTTTCTGCCAAGTCCAGCTCTTCTTCGAGCCGTTCCTTTTCAATGCGTTCTTCCAATAGGTAGGTCTTTTGGATAGACAGGAGAGCCAGATTTCCAAGAGATTTCAAAAAGGTAAAGTCAGATTCGGTATAAAGCTCACCATTTGCCCGCTTGCCGACTCCAATAACGGCTTTTTTCTCTTTCTGGAAATGTAAGCCTATGACGGCGCGAATATTATTGTTCCCTAAAAAAGGATGCTGGCGAGCAAGCGATTCATTGACCTTCATTAAGTCATTCGGAAGGGAAAATAAGGCATCAATTTCTGCCGATTCAGGTTCTGTTGTGATTCCGTTTGAAGCTACTACATGCCGCGATCCCTCATGCTCGAGTATGAAAAAGAATTTGTTAATGAGCATTTTCCCCATCATAGCAAACTTAAGGATGTCTATAATTTTATCCCTATCAACAATCATGTTGAAATTCTTGCTCAAGTCGAACAGCGTGTTGAGTTCGTAAACCCGCTGGTCCAGGCGCCGGTTAATACTGCGCATTTCAGAAAACATCCGCGAATTGGCGATGGCAACTGATGATATAATAGATAATCCTTCGATAAAGTCAACTTCACGTGTATTGAACGGCTGGCCGTTTGCATTGGCGCTAAGACAAAGATAGCCAAGATGTTCACTGCTGGTTTGCAGGTTGAACAGGGTGCACGTTCGGTGATCTTTAAGCGGTTCCGGGAGTGTCAGGTTTTCATTATTGCAGTGAATGACAGACTGTTTTCGTAATTCTTTACTCAACGGGAAGTCCAAAAGCTGCCCTTCCTTTAAGTTACCAGCACCTTTTAACTTTGCTATTTCATAACATTCCTCCTTGGGCCGATAGATGAGTACCATCGCTCGGCTGACCAGCAGCTTGGCCATGGAAATAAGGAGCAAATTGTTGAGGATAAAGTCTGTATCGTGCGACTCAGCGAGTAGCCGGGAGGTTTCGAGCAGTGTGCTAAGCTCTAAATGAGAATGGCGGTTAGTCTGTGATGAGGGCGTACTCAAAACCTATTTTATTTTAGTCATTCGAATAGAATTAATAGCATCTTTGGTACTGTACTCTACTTTATCCATTAGCTCGCGAATTAAATATACTCCAATGCCTCCCCGCTTTTTTTGTTTAATTCGCCTCCTGATATTCGGTTTTTGATATGTGTCCGGATTAAAGGCGCGGCCGGTATCTTGTAGGGTAACCCAAAATTTTGCATTATTGTAACCCAATCTTATTTCGACAGAGCTATTACTGTTACTTTTATAAGCATGCTTAATAATATTGGTATAGGCTTCATCAACGGCTAATCGTATATCGTCCACTTTTTCTTGGTCGAGCCCAAATGCAGCAGCGTGATGAGCAACAAAGTTACGTACTTTGGCAAGGTGTTTAGTAGAGGCTTGAACCGTCATTTGATATGTATCATCCTGTTTTGCCAAAGGCTATTTATTTTCGTCTGCTTTAAATTTCTGCATAGCCTCCCTTTCATAATCAACAATATCATAAAGCGCCGGGAATCCAAGCAGGTCGAATACATCATATACCTTGGCATTCATATCAGAAAGTTTGATATCGCCGCCGAGTGCTCGGACATCTTCAATATAAGCCATAAAAACTCCCAGGCCTGCGCTTGCTATATAGTCAAGATCTGAACAATTGACGATAATCCGATGTCTTTTCTTATCAATGAGCTTTTTTAGGGTATGCTCAAGTTCGGATGCTGTGTGGGCATCCAGCTCTCCGGCGAGATCCAGAACATCATAGCCTTCGACTGTTCTGTGATTTATGGTGAGGTTTTTCATTGTTTCGGTATATTGTGATCTATTATTATATCAGCTATAATAGCATATACGATCTATTCATTCAGCTTGAAAAAACTATTAATCTGTACGATCGTTGTTGCAAAATGTTACAAAAATTACAAGCTTTTCAAGAAAGGACTTGTAAATTGAGCAGGAGAGAAAATATAGAAGGCCTCACACGTATCCGGTGCGAGGCCTTGACTATTCATCAAGAGAGACGCTACTTGAGCGCTCTTCAATATAAAGGAATTCAAAAATATTACACAACCCTTTATTCGATTTATTATTTATATATTTAGCTTGCTAACTGTCATAGGGCAATATATTTAGTGTTCGGGTCTGAGGTAAAGGAAGTTGAGAACGGTATATGCAAACAAATGTTCTAAAGTGAATAGAGCCATTTAATCTGTTCTCAAACCTGACAGTGGATAATCTTAACCGGATTATACGGACATTTTAGGGGTTTCCGGGCATAAGTTAATGGCTTTTAGAAAGGCTTTAGTCCTCTTTATTACATTTGATACTGCCCTTGAGGTTATCGGACTGCAAATGACGTGGCTTCCCGCTTCAGGAAATACCTCTGTATAAATGTTTGCAGAAGGTGTTCCAAGATGAGGAATCATCCATTTAATCGCGTTAACGGATATTACTCTATCCTGTTTTTGATTGTTTTTATAGTAGTAACCTGTAAATACCGGAGCAGAAATCTCCGAAAACAGATCGGGTTGCATATAGCGGTTAATAAATTCACCCAGTGCTAATGCTCCTTGCAATGCATAGCTTTTATTCCAGATGCGCTCTCCAGCCTCTGATATTCCTTTGCTACGGAGCGGATAAGACTTTCCGGGAATGTGACTGAATAGGTTACGGAGCGATTTGTATTTTAAAAGCAGGTCATTTAGGCCGTATAGCCGAATTAAAGGAGCATAAAGAATAACAGCGGCTATACTTTTGCGTAATTCAGGTTGAGCAGCCAAATAGAGGGCCAGCGAACCGCCGGTGGAAGTGCCCATTAATACCGTCTTGTGCCCTATTTTCTGTCCTATTGCTATCGCATGCCGAGCTGACTGTATTAGCTTTTGCTCTGTGAGGTGCTGCAACGGGCAGGCTGATACCAGACCGTGTTCTTGCAGGCGACTTAAATAGAGGTTTGCCTCCAGGCTTTTCGCAATATTACGATGCACCGGATGTCCTTCAGGATGCGAGGCTTTGAAACCATGCAGATATACAATGGAAAGATCAGTTTGACGGGGCTCTTTTGAATGGTGCCAAGCAATTTTCGCTTCAGTATGCGGCTTAAGATTATGTATGGACTCATTTCGGTCAATATAGCCATCAAGTTCCAAAAGATCGTCTGGTAGCGTTGAAAAGTTGCTCATAGCTTTTCTGCTAAGTAGCGTTGCCGTTTACCGGATGCTCGAGATCCATGAAGCAGCATCATAATTTGTTTTTAATTTATCCTGCAGATTCCTGGCGGACTGGCGAACGGAGAGCCGCCCCAGGCGGACCCGAAACCAAACGTCACCGGGCTTTTTTCCTTCGTATTTGATGACAAAAGAATTATTAAAGCCCCGTTTTTTCCATTTTCCTACTTGGCCCTGAGCCTTTCTCTTCGACCTCCAGGCTTCAACCTGGACGGAATAGTTGCCATTTGAGTCAAAGTCGACGTCCATTTTTTTGTTCATCTCTTTTATCATTTTCAGCTGCTTTAAGGCTGTCAGCCCTTGCTTGCTTTATGCTGTCTTGCCGTTGTTCTTCTAACTGTGCTTGCCGTACCTGTTCCAGGGAGTCCTGCCGTGCTTGCTCCTGACGCTTTTTCTCTTCCTCACTGGGGCCACAGCTACTCACCAGTGCAATAACAAGAATAACACCAGTCATTATCCATATTCTTTGTTTCATAATTTCCCTCCGATATTTGTGATGTGCCTTCATATTCAAGAAAAATTTCTGACTATAACTTATCTATAA